>Ga0228674_1001327_pt1 | contig 14832 bp, 12 predicted proteins | sample 1D_rmetaG_FD_189054 | JGI IMG/M metagenome (GOLD analysis project Ga0228674, IMG submission 189054) | Seawater microbial communities from Monterey Bay, California, United States - 1D_r | ecosystem: Environmental > Aquatic > Marine > Coastal | place: USA: California | collected 2016-09-26
AAGTTATGTATAAAGAAAATTTAAAATTAAGAGATAAGTTAGTCAAAAAGCATAATATTTGCTGGAAGTCAGCAAGATTAGGTGTCATCACAGGGTGCGCCACAACTTTTCTATTATGCTCGGTAATATGTTTAATTATGAACATATATAGTGACGACAAGAAGCAGAAGATGGTTTATGTAGATGTGGACAAGGTGATCGCAAATGTAACAGAAAAAATACTTAATATAAGTGATCCACATAAAGCAAATGCTAAACTTCAAGAATATAGGATTATCTTTGATAAAGCATTAGATAGCTATTCTCAAGAACATAATGTTATTATTTTTAGCTCTCCAAAGCCGATTAGGGGTGCAGAGGATAAAACAAATGAACTAATTAAGCGTACTTTTAAAGAGAAAGAGAGTAATGATCCTAAGCTAAATAAACCTGAGGAGCATAATAGGCTTTCAGATATATCGAGATCAATAACATCTCATGAAACTTGGAGTCAAAGTAACAAAAATGAATAAAGATATGATTTTTAACCACAAGGATTATAGAGATTTATGGTGTAAAGATATGGGATTCTCAGAGCGATGGGATTTGATTGATCAAGCAATCCTCTTTTACTTATTCCGTACAGCAGTTATATGGACGGCTATGCTAATAGTGCCCTTTATGTGCATAAGCAAAGTGGATGCTAAAGATTTAGGGTCATATGGTAAAAGTTACACCATATCTGAACCAGACATAGAGGCAGATATAAAAAGAAAATTAGAAATTTACCAAAGAAGTGGAAAACTAAAGGAATTTGAAGAAAATTACAAAAAAGCCGTAGTAAAGCAAATCAAAGAGCCAAACAGAGTTGTGGGGATTACAAATGCAACAAAAAGCATAACTCGTAAATTCGACCCTACGACTGAACTTGAGGAAGATATTATGATTCCAAAAGGTCTGTCCCAGGTCATGGATGCAAAAAAATACCGAAGCCAGCTAGATGGTAAAGAAATTGAATATGAGGTTTTGCATAAAGCAGGCACAAAGATAAACCCACTTCAATACATGAAATTCAATGAGCCGCTAATATTCGTAGATGGCAGGAATGAAGATCAATTGTTATTTGCAAGAAATTACCAAGATAAAAGCCCATTATCTAAAATAATACTGATAGATGGGAAGCCAGGGCTTAAGGAGATGAATGGTAAGGAATACTATTATTTTTTTGACCAATGGGGTGCGTATAGTGAGAAATTCAATATCTCAAATGTACCTGCCGTAGTGTGGCAGAAAGATAACGAAGAAGTTTTAACTATCGATGAAATCAAACTAGAAGAAGGGAGCGAAGAATGAATAAAGCTTATGTAAGCACAAGTGTCAGTAATAATATAAAGTTAACGCAAAGTGAAATTTACTTGAGTAAACTACCAAAGAATAAAAAAATAGAGCTAACACAGGGCTTTACAAAAAAAATAACAAATAACATATCGGTATGCCTGATATCAGCGATTCTGGTATCAATGACGGCATGCACAAGCACCCAGAAAAAACCAGAAAACAAAGTATCAAAACAGAATAAAGAAGTGTGCACTGAATATTCTAAACTAGCTAAAAGATTATCAAAGATAGGTGAGTACCAACAGGCGTTAATGGCAATAGAGGGGTGTTTACAAGTATCGCCAAACGCAAATGGGTATTATTTTAAATCAAACTTATTACGTCATTTAAAAAGATATGAGGAGTCCCTAAAAACAATAGATCAGGCAATTTTACTAGAGCCTAAAAACTCTCATTACCGCTATGATAAAGCTATAACTCTCTCAGCATTACTAAAGTTCCAAAAGGCTGTAGAAGAATTAAAGAAAGCACGAAGCTTAGGGCTTAAACCAAGTATCTTTCATTATTTTACAGGTAAGATATATGACGCACAAAAGAAGTATACGGAGGCATTAAAAGAGTTTGATTTAGCAATTAAGGCAGATAAGTACATTTACAATGCATATACAACGAAAGCAAAAATATACATGGAGCAAAGGGAATATGAAAAAGCTGCTTTAGAATGTGACAAAGCCTTAAAATTAAACCCTGATCTTGGTAATGTATATGGATTAAAAGCTTTTATGAACTATTTAGCAAATAAAAACGAAGAAGGATTGGAGGCAATAAATAAGGCAATCAAGTTAAATCCGATGTTAGGGCATAACTATGTCTTGCAGGGAGATATTTTAGCAAAAATGGGAAGTTATAAGAATGAAGAGGCACTTACAGCGTATAACAAAGCAATCGAGATAAATCCAGATTTTTTACAATCATATCAAAATAAAATAAAAATATTAGTAAAGCTAGGTAGAGCAAAAGAAATCGAAGAGATAAGTGGTAAAATGGATGGTATTGCAGTTAAAAACATGCGCATAAAATTATATAAAGCCATAGGAATTCCCAATAATTCAAAATCAAAGGAGTAGAGAGATAGTGAGCAAAATAAACCACATCATAAATTCTATAATAAACTCTTGCACAATAATGCTAATTGCAATCAGCATTTTTAGCCCACCCGCGGCATTTGCTGAGAATAGTGCAATTAATATGAGTAATAAAATCAATGGGAGCGGCGCAATAAGTCAACCCAAGAGCAAAGAGGAGTCACAAAATGTGCATCAGGAGCTTTTACGAACAATAGATGACCTACGTGTTGCTGTACCATCTTCTGCTATAAGTAATAAGAGTGCTGCAGATCTTTGGTTCATGAAGGGTGTGTCATACACAGCACTTAATAAATACGATATGGCGATAAAGTCATTTGATAATTCTATAAAGCTTGATCCAGAGAATTTAGAAGCGTGCAACAACAAAGCCCATGTACTTAATCAGCAATATAAATATACCGAAGCGATTGAGGTATCTGACATAGTAATAAAGAAAGATAAAAGCTCTACTAATGCATATATAAATAAGGGCTTTGGTTTACTGGGACTTAAAGAATACAATCTGGCAGTTGATGAGTTTGACAAAGCAAGAAAATTAGACAAAGACAACATCAACCCTTATGTAGGCCTAGCAAAGACGTATTCAGGTCTCAAAAAGCATAAGAAAGCTATAGAGATATACGATGATCTTATTTGCGTAGCAATGTCTGAAGATATGGCGAATACACTACTGCAGTTAAAAAATGAAGAGCTAAGGAAATTGCAAGATAATGGGAGTATGAAATAATGAAGCAAGCCCTTCTAACATTTTTAGCAATAATACTAATATTTTCCAATATAAATTCTAATGCGCATGCAGAAGGAGAGGGTGGTTCAAGTGAAGGTGGAGGAAAATGCAACGGTAAATTCTTAAATCCAATTACGGATATTTGCTGGAGTTGTATATTCCCAATAACAATTGGTAAAATTCCAATTATCAGAAGTTCAAAATTTAAAGACACAACAAACCCAAGTATGCCAGTATGTTTCTGCACTAGGGGTGGGATTCCAATGGTTCCAGGTTTGACTACAGGATTCTGGGAGCCGATTCGCATTATAGAAATTACAAAGACGCCATATTGCTTAGTATCACTTGGCGGTATCAAGGTAATGTCTGGTAAAAATTATGGAGATAATAAAAAGATCAGAAGTGAGAATGACAAAAGAAGCAAGGCATTTTACCATATACATTACTACGTATACCCACCATTATTTCTACTAAACTTATTGACAGATTTTGGTTGCATGGATGTATCAAGTTATGATCTTGCATATTTGAGTGAGCTTGACCCATCCCATACAAGCGATACACTTGCTAATTTCATGCATCCTGAGACATTTTTACTTTCAAATCCAATAGCTAAAATGGCATGTAGCGTGGATTGTGTTGTGTCGACTGCGACAAAAAAATCCATGGATTTACTATTTTGGTGTGCTGGATGTCAGGGAAGTATCTATCCATTTACTGGAACTACAGAAAATCATGTAGGAGGAGTAGCAACATCGCAATTACTTGCAACAAGGCAAATTGCAAAATTGCATAGACTAGGGCTTGCAAGAAAAACAGCAACATCAAATGCCAAGCCAGATGGTGAAATATGCAAAAGCAGCTATTTATGGAGAATACCTAAGAGCCAATATCGCACACAGATGACATATCCAAGACCAAATACCAAGGGTGGATATAGTTGTAACAATATTGGTATGTCGGATGCAATGTATTCAAGCGGCAGGGAGTTCCCCTATAAGGGAGAAGATTTTGCCTATATGTTGTTCCGCAAGAAAAATTGCTGCCTTTTTTAATGAAGTAATGGATATTTATGAGAAAAATTAATAAAAATAGAATAAAAAATACCAAGCCAAGTTCACCTATAGTAAATTTAGTCACAAATAATTATATTGTGAATAATTGCACTGGGAACAATGGCATTGCAGTCAACATGTTATTTGTAATAATCACATTATTTGTGGCGTATTCAAATGCTTATGCACAAGAAAGCATTGGCGTTACAACTGGGAAAGAGATACTAAAAGATATTAATAAAAATTCAGGAAAAAATACAAACCTAAGTCCAGATATTAAGACATATCAAAAACAACCTGATCAAGAGGTAATGGAGTGGACGATGGATTTAGAGAAGAAATTAAAAGAAGATGTCAAGTCGCAAGAACAGGTAGTAATGCCAGATATTCAGGCAACAGAGGAAGATATACGTATTGCAGAGGAAATAGTTGAGAAATCCCAAGTAATAATACACGAAAGTTTAGGGATTTCTCAAGGTAACATCATACAGAACAAAGCATATACTGATTTTTTAATATTTGCATCATTTTCCATGGGAGAAAAGAATTTAAAAAAACTAACAATGCAAGCAGCCAGGTATAATGGGGTAGTGGTACTTAGAGGATTCAAAAATGGTGATTTAAAAGAAACTACTCAATTCTTATTGCAGCATGCGGACAACTATAAATCTACAGATAAGCAAGGAGATAGTGTAGGTGGCATCACAATCGACCCAAATTTATTCAAAGAATACAGTGTTACTAAAGTGCCAACTTATGTTCTCACAAAGCCCTGTGAAGACAATATGAGTGGTATAAGTGGGAATGTGTGCAAGCCTGAATACGACAAATTAACAGGTAATGTTAGTCCAAGATATGCATTAGAGAAATTCAGCACAAGTGGTGAGTTTACAAGTGCTGCAAAAGAGAGGCTAGGTAGATGAATAGAATTCTATCACAAATGCCCATAAAATGGTCTTATCTCCCAATTGTCAAAACTAGGATAATCTCTTTATTTCTTTTGAGCATAATGAGCATCCTTATAGTGCTTGCCACTCTAAATACAGTTGTTGCTAATATAAATACGACAAATGTAGAGATGGAAAACTTTGCAAAAGCAGGGCTTGCTCAGACCCAAGAATTTGCATCAAGCGAATCATCGGGCGATAGTATTCCAAATTTTTCAAAAGACAAAGCGGACACTCATGCAAATGAAATAGATCATCTAGATGATGCTGAGATGAAAACAAAATCAGAACAAAAATTGGCAACTGCGGACGAAGAATCAGCAGTTGGTATAACTAGAGATTCTGCAAAAAGAAAGGTAATCGATGATTATGAAAACCAAGAAATATTTACAAAAGCTGAAATTATCAACGATGACCCAATTGCAGCTTATGAGAGGATGACAAATGAGGGCTGCGTCGAGAAAGAGAATGAACTAAAAGATCATTATAAAAAAAGATATTACAATGAGACGGTAACAGATAAAGAGATATACAAGCAAACCTGTGAGAAGCCAGCAGGAAATGTAGTGTGTGAAAAGACATTAAGTGTTAATTGCGAAAGATTAGAAGATTGTGGGTATGATGCAGGGGGGATGGTACAGGGAAGTATAGATGGGAATATATTCTGGAGAGCAAATTACCCAAATTTATCTTTGGGTACAATAGATAAAGTGCGAGATAGGAAGAGATGTCATTTAATGGATAAAAACATTAATTTTACGATTAAGGATAAAAGTGCAATCAAGGAATTTAGAATTACAAATATACAATATAGTGATTGGATTAGAATATCAGTAAATGGCAGGCAGGTTCATAATGATATGGGGGGAGATGGAGCGTTTTGGAAAGAAGGTAGTGGACAATGGACGACGGTACATTCAGGAAGAGAGAGCAGAACATGTAATACAAAAGATTTTTATAGCACAAATCCAAATGTGGATTTAGTACCATATTTAAGAGATGGCAATAATACAATAAGAGTAGAGTTATTATTTGGGAATAGCGGAAGGTTATATGTTCAGTTAAGAGCAACTCAATATTGCTGTAGAGAATTTAATGATAAATGGGAGAAGAGATGCTGGGTAGAATAAAGATATTTTTAACATTAGTGGCGATAGCATTAGTTATTTTTCCTTTACTAGAATCTCATGCTAATTGTGAAGAAAAAGACCTATATTGCTCAATTGCAGGCGGCACAAGAATAGTGAATGGAGTAAATGTTAAGAGGGATTGTTGGCAATATAAATATAAGATGGACTGTAAGCGCCTTTCTAAGGATGATTGCGGTAAAATTGACCATAATGATTGCATTATGGCAGAAGAAGCATGTGCCTCTCATGAGGAAGCAGGGGGTCTTAAATATTGTGCCAATTTAAAAAGAAGCTTTGCCTGCGAGAGAGAAATATCATGGGAAGAAGAAAGGGTAGAGCTAGTGGGCCAAGGAGAGAATAAAGATGGAAAGGATTTACTATGTGCCTCACTTTGTTTAGATGGTAATTGCGATGCTGTAAAAAAAGCCAATATTGAGGAAGATAAAGATTTAGGTAAAGCGGCAGGAATGCTAAATGCACTTAAGGAAGCAAAAAAAGGAATAGTGGGTGACGCACTAATTAATGTCTTTAAAGGAGACACTGAGCATTGTGATAAGAAATGGAAGGGATATACAAATTGCTGCACCAAAATGGGTGGCTGGGGTAAAATGTTAGGAGCTGGCTGTCCTCCTGAAGCTAAAAATCTTGCTAAAAAAAGAAAAGAGAATAAATGTGTGGAGATAGGGACATATTGCAAAACCAAAGTTCCAATTTTTGGATGTGTCATAAAAAGAACAACATTTTGTTGTTATGATTCAATCATTGCCAAAATCTTAAATCAAGAAGCTAAGCAACAATTAGGACGGAATAACGGAGATGCAGAAAATCCAAATTGCGGAGGGCTATCCCAAGAAGATTTAGAGAATGTTGATTTCTCAAAAGCAGATTTCAAGGAATTCTACGATGAGATAGTGATTCCCAATCTAAATATCCCAGAAGTAAAAATAGACGCTAAATCAAATGCAAAATCAGCTGAGGATATTGCAAAAAAAGCAGCCCAGATGCCTGACGAGAGAAAAGGTTTTAGTGATAAAATAATGCAACAAGAAAATGTAATTGAGGTAGGAGATTAATATGTTTGGAATTAATAAAAATAGAATCAATGTAAATATTTTACGTATGATAGCTTATCTAGTAGATACAGCAGTGTTTATACTATTGTTGCTACCATTAATACTTAAGATAGCCTCATTTATCCCTAGTAATCAGGTAGATTATACGTATGCTCAATATAGTATGTTTTCCGTAACCCTTGGCGGATATATCGCTTATTATTTAGTCTCATGGAAATCTAGGCATCAAAGGACGTTAGGTCAGCTGTTTGCTGGATTAAAATTGCTAGCTATTAAGGAATCAGGGCTTACATATCGTCAGTGCCTCTTAAAAATACTAATCCTTTTGTTACCACCAGTATTATTTATAGTGTTACTCACCTTAGAAACAAATGTCTTAACAAAGATAAAGAGGGAGTACTTACTATGTATTTTTTATGCCTTATTACCAATTTACTGGGTTTTAACCTGGGAGGTAGACAGTTTAATGGGTGTGTGCACAGTGAGGCAAGAGAAGATACAGCAATCTGCTAATTTCATCAGGCTTAAGCGGATTGTTGCGCATATAATTGATCTAGTAATTTCTTTGATGCTTTGTTTACTATTATTCTCTGTATCATTTTTTCTGCTAGGCATTGCAAGAGGAATTATTTTTAATAATGTCAGTGTAGCCTGCAATGGTGATTGTGTGCTTGTGATGGAATTTAATGCTCTTGTTATTGCATATTACTTATATCGTTTTATATCTTGGAAAGTAGGTTGCAGAAGAACTCTAGGACAGTTATTTTTAAAATTAAAAATAGTAAATTTAAACGCTGAAAAGCACCTTCAACCTAATCAGTCAATTAGTATTTTCTTTCTATTACTACCAATACTGCCTCTGGTTATGTTTTTTAATTACACCTACTTCTTTAATTACCCTAATGAGGGTGTTGCATACCTCACTTATATACTAATAGCTTGGGGAGTAATCACTCAAATTAGCTGCTTAGGCTTTACTAATGAAATAGATTGTTTAGCAGGAATGAAGATTACAAACTCAAATAAAAAGGAGGCTCTATGAAGATGTACGTCATTAAAAGCGCAATATTAGCTATTTTATCACTTTGTATAACAAGCGAAGTGTTTGCCTATGGAGATTTTTACAAAGGAAGTAAGAGGGGCTGGTTTTGGTTTGAGCAGCAAGCAAAAACCTCTCCAAACAAAGAGAATCCATCCACACCAAAAGAAGAGACTCCCAGCCAAACAGCAACAGAAGAGCTGAAGCAATTTAGTGCAGAATTAGATGATGCAAAAGCAGCAATGATAATGAGGCCATCTGTAGCAAATACCCAAAAATTTATAAAGTATCAAAATGAGATGTTCAAAAAAGCTGATGTTGTATCGGTTAACTGGAGGGATGCCATGTTAGTGGAGCCTGAATTAAATATTGCACGCGATATACCAATATCAGATACAGGTGCAAAAATCAGAGTAAGAGCAGAAGAGTCCAATAATAAAGAATTACTCAAAAGCTTTGCTAAAAAATTCCACTTACTCTTTTTTTACAGGAGCGACTGCATATATTGCACTAATTTTGCGGAGGTATTGCAAGTATTCGCAAGTCGTTATGGCTTCCAAGTATCTGCGGTTACCATAGACGGCAAAAGCATGGAAAAATTCCCAGCTACAGAAAGGAGAGACTTAGCTGAGAAGTTTAATGTCACCTTTTTCCCTTCACTCTTTGCTTATAGTGAAGAACTCGGTGTTGCAGCTCCAATCTCACAAGGATTTTTAGCGATTGACCAACTTGAAACTAGTGCCACTTATGTTGCAGAGAAATTAAAGGAAAAGTTAAGTAAATGAAAAATAAACAGATAACACAGAGAAAAGCTGCGACTCAGGTGACAATCGATAATCAAATGATAATTGGTAAAATGAAAATTAGGCAAGGAAATATTGTACGAAGCATATTCAAGATACTTGGAATTAACAAAATAAAAGTAATGAAAGTAATTTTCTCAATCTGTGTATTACTGTTAAATTCAGCATTTATTTACAATACTGCGGATGCAGGTCTTCTTGATAAATTAGGAGCGCATTCAAACTATAATCGCCCAGGAGTGTGGAAAGATCAATTAGGCTCTTATGCATCTGGGGGGAGTATATACATTAGAACTCCAACCTCAGATATGCAATTAATCAGCATTGATCTACCCTCAATTGATGCAGGATGTGGCGGTATTAACGTGAGCTTTGGAGGATTTGGCTATATTAACGGTAAACGCCTACAAGAATTGATAAAGCAAATAGGATCTAGTGCATTATCTTATGCGGTAATGCTGACTATAAAGAGTATATCACCCCAAATATCTGATTTACTTGAAAACTTAGAGGCGATGGCAAGATTTATAAATTCTCAAAATATTAATGCCTGTCAGATGGGTGCAAGCATTGCATCAGGGCTATTCCCAAAAAACGAACAATCCCATAGACTTGGTTGCCAAGCAAGAAAGATGGGTGGTAATAATGGTGGAATAGGTGATAAAATGTCCAATTACTTTGCAGCAAGAGAAGATTGCAATGATGGAGATAAAGCAACTGATACTAATAACAAGGATAAAGACAAGGATAAACCATTACTTCCTGCTGAATATAATTTAGTTTGGTATGCGCTTAAAAAAGAAGGTAATGCTATGTTAACAGAAGATAAAGAATTCCTAATGAGCTTAAGTGGCACAGTAATTGCAGAAAAAGGCAAGGATAATAATATTTCATACAAACACAAATCATCGCTTATGAAAGGAGCTGGCATGATAAATGCCATAGTATTTGGAGGAGATTTACAAAGCTTTAAAGTTTATAAATGCGATGAGGATGAAGAGGAAAAATGTTTACACCCTACAGAAATAGATCATTCTTGGAAAAACGAAGATTCGATGTATGTGAAGGTGCTAGAGATTATGCAATCTCTAGCAACTAAAGTTTTAGAAGAAAAGGCTGGCGATACTGTTACTCTAAATGCAAAAGAAATGGACTTGATCTCCAGATCATCAACTCCAATAATGACCTTAATATCACTCAATGTAGGGATTAAGGGTCACGGTATATCAGATACAATTTCTGAATATGCCGAAGTAGTGGCGCTTGATTATACAATTGGGTACTTAGATGATCTGGTAGATTTTGTCTATAAGGCACTTAGTAATTTGGAGCATGCTCAAATAGAGGGTGATACAATCAAAAACTTCAAAGAAGAGATAAGAAGTATCAGAAAGACCCTCTTTTATGAGAGGGGTAATGCAATGTCCAGACTTCACACTATTACTTCGGTGAAGGCAACAACTAAACAAAAAGAACAACAAGTATTTGCAATGTTTGCAGATTACAGAAATATAGGAGATAAAAATGACTGAATTATTTGTAGTGTATACCTACGGTGCAGGAGAAGTACTGAAAAACACATTTGATGCAATAGCTTCAATGTATACAGGCGGCTATATGTCGGAATTCTTCAATTTCTCAATAATGGTGGGGCTTGCTTGGGCTGGTCTCAAAGCAGGGGTCACAAGAAATTATTCCAGTCACTACATGAAATGGTTCGCAGGCTACATGTTTGTAATTTTAATATTACTGCAACCAATCGAGGTGTTTAAAACTAAGGGTATGACACTCTATATTAGAGATGTTGTAACAGGCAAGGCTGATAAAGTAGACCATCTCCCCCCAGGTCTTGTAATACCAGCTGGCATTATTAGCGGTATGGGCTATAGCATGACAAAACTATTTGAGACATTATTCGCATCACCCATACCAAACTATCTACCTTACAGTAAATATGGTACAACATTTGCCTCTCAAGTTAGGTCAGATTTAAGGAAAGTAAAAATACAAAACCCAGTCCTCAAGGAAAATCTAGAAGGCTATATCACCAAATGCATGCTCTATGATGTTATGATTGGTAAAAAATACGATATATCTGAGCTAGAAAATTCAAATAACGTATGGGCATTACTAATAGAAAAGTCATCTAATTTACGTTTGTTTAATTACAGACATTCAAAAAATGGCGGTAGAGAATTAATGGCTTGTAAGGCAGGTTTACAAAAACTTGCATCAGCATTTGATGATGAAGCAGGGCTACTTGCAAAAAAGTTCCCTGCCTTTACTAATTTAATGATAGCAAGGAACACAAGTAGTCAAAGTGGCGCAAACACCCAAAGTAGTACGAGTAACGAAGCTGCTAAAAATGGCTTCCTTAAGGCACTTGAATTAAGTGGGAACTTTTATGGTAATATAAACGGCTCTGCATCTGAACAGCTTAAGCAGATATTAATAATCAATCAGTTTAAAACTGTACCACATAGTTATGGAACAATGCGTGCTATGCAGAGCCAAAACTCAGGATGGCAAGTAATAGGGGATATAGGTCAATTATCCTTACCGATACTTCACTCTATATTTCAAGCACTAATTTATGCATGCTTCCCAATAATTGTTACGCTTTTATTCTTTTCTCAAAGATATGAAGCACTCAAAACATATTTTGAGTTAATGATATGGATAGAGCTATGGCCACTCTTGTTTGCCATATTAAATGGAGCAGTGAGTATATTTGCCAGAAAGGCGGGACTTAGTGAGGATATTACAATAAGTTCTATTCAAGATATAGTAAATACCCAATCAACATATGCCATGATGGCATACGGTATGGGTCTTTCAATACCAGCATTTGCTTACATGATTACAAAAGGTGGGGTGGGTCAATTTGTCCATATGGCAGGAAGCCTTATGGGATCAACACAAAGAGGCGCAGATATGGCGGCAAATGAATTAACCACAGGCAATAGGTCATTTGATAATGTAAATATGGGTAATAGATCATTTGATAATGTATCTGGCAACAAGCATGATACAACCAGCACATATATGGCTGGTCGTATGCAAACAAATCATGCAGATGGCACAATAGAAACTCAGAATATAAATGCAGGTGGAGATAGTGGTACTATTTTACAATCAGGAGTAGGACTTACAAAATCAAGTGGAGCTACAAACTTTAGCGATACACAGTCTTCCATAGCAAATCAGCAAACAAGATTAAGTGAAGAGACAACGGAGCTGGATAGCCAAAGAACTGGAGTTACAGAGTCTCAGCAAAATGTAAAAAAAGCCTATGTAGATGAGATGGTAAGGGAGTATGATAATATCATAAATACAGATACTTATAACCTAGGAAATGACGGAAAAGAGGGTAGTACGCTTAATAAAATAGCTAATAATACAAAAACTTTGCATGAAGGGTATGGCTATACCAAAGAGCAGGCCGCTACAATAGCATTAAACGCAGGATTAAAGGGTGACTTTAATGTTAATGTTGGTAAAAAGGGTGCTATTGGTGGTTCAGTTGGAGGAAATGCGGGTATAGGAAGTGATATCAAGGCAAGTGATGCAGATAATCAGAAGCTTTCAGAGGGTCAAGATGTAGTGATTGGGAGTCAAAATTCCAATGTAATAGAAGATATGATTACCTATTCTAGACATAAGAATCATGGTAATAGCAAGGGCTTAGATAATGCGGATTCAAGCGGTCTTAGTGATGCTTATGAAATATCCAAACAAAAGCAGAAGTCATTCGAGCATCAAAAAACCAAAACTACACAACTTGGTGAATCTATAGACAAAACGAATAGCTACTCATTTATGAAATCAGAAGATAAATACCATGATTTTTTACAGCACATGGCAAAAAGCAATGATCAGTCTAAGGGTGGCTATGGTGTTAAATATGGTCTAAAGAATGCGCAAATGCATATAGAAGATCAGGATAAATATTTCCAAATTGCAGCAAATCAATACATACAGTTAAATACACCAATTCAGAGAATGACGCCTAACTTTGGTCAAGATGTGGAGAAAATAAAAACGAGCAGTGCTAATTTTGGAAATGAAACAAAAGAGGTGATAGATCAGACGAATATAGAAAAGGTAAAGAATAAGCCACCATCAAACATTGATTATAGCAGTACTGATTTAAAAAAGGCAGTCACTGGAAGTTTAAATAAAAATGAGCCTATTATTCAAGATCAAGAAGTTGACACAAATATGGATGCGGCGAAGCTAGAGGGGAAGATTGATAAAAGAGAAGACAGAGGTTTAATACGTAAGTATACCCCTATAGGCCAGCAAAATCCATTCACAAAGAATAGGAAGGGAGATGATGATAAGAAATAGGGCGTCCCTACTAACTGTGGTAACTACTATGATAAATGTTACTAGAAAGATAGCTGTGCGCTGGATTTCTATTAATTTCGGAGCCATAAGTAGAATTATTGTCAGTAGTACCCGAAAAAGAATCGCCATAACCACCCGCATAATTGGATGCGCCTGCAAACGAACTATGATTTACATTGCCAAAGCGTGCTATGTATTTAAATGTTTTAAAAATGCAAAGGGGGTGGTCACCAATGAAGCAAAATAAATGGTACACAAGATATGGGAAAGCTATTAGAATAGAGAATGGTGCTATTGCTCTAGTGTATTCAGAAAATGCGCTAATTATTCCACCAAATGCAAATCCTAGCCAAAAAGAGAAAAATACATACATGAGGCTATTCGGTAATTTAGAAAGTTTATACTTTTTGCCTGCTATCTCAAAAATACGCGCCTTTTTACGCCCTTTAATTTTTACTGTATTAAAAACACCCCCCAAAACAGGCGTTACAATATACATTACAAAAACAAATGTCCAAAAAGTAGATAGCATGTACTTTGTGTCTTCGAATAAAGATACTGTATATCCCAAAACAACTGTTAATACTACAGAAGCTAATATCTTAGCTCTATTCATTCCCCAAAAACTCTTCGTGCCACCAGCTAATTTGTATTTTTTATTTTCTTTATCCATCATTTTATCAGCTTTCGTTATTATTATTACCAGCATAAAACCAGTAGTTAAGAGCATGCCACTCTTAATATTAAATTTTAACACTAAAAAGGAGAAAATCCAATGAATATATTATCAAACATTATAAGGGGAGGGCAGCTATCACTACACGCTCTTCGCATGTTCAAGCAAGTATTAAATTTACTCCTGTTATGGGGAGTGTTTATATTTTTTATATTTATGTCTCTCAGTATCTGGCAAAATACCACTATAACGCAATGGAAAGGGTATAGGGATTACCAAGCTGCGAATATACTATGCTCTCTCATGATGAAGAATAGACAAATCACAGTATATTACGCTGATTCACCCTCCAGCATCTCAGCACATATAGTCACAGAGTCCTCATATTTCAGAGGCTTTAAACAGGAGATAGAAGCGGTTCTTGAGGAAGCTGTCGTTTTTTCATTAAAAACTTCAGGAGTAATGCTTCTTATCGTAAGTATTTTCTTTATATACAGAGGTTTTAGAAAAACAGGAGAGGAGTTTAAAAGAGGAGCAAAAATCACTGGATTTGATAAAATTAAAAGC
>Ga0228674_1001332_pt1 | contig 14790 bp, 20 predicted proteins | sample 1D_rmetaG_FD_189054 | JGI IMG/M metagenome (GOLD analysis project Ga0228674, IMG submission 189054) | Seawater microbial communities from Monterey Bay, California, United States - 1D_r | ecosystem: Environmental > Aquatic > Marine > Coastal | place: USA: California | collected 2016-09-26
TACTTGTTCTGTTAAATAATAATTATCAAATATTGATTGTATTTCTTTAGATACTGTAGAAAGTTCTACATCACCTATCTTATCAGTACCAGAGATAGGGCGTATACCATCAGGCCCTAAAAATAACAAGTCACCACCAAATTCTACTACAGAGTCAGGGGCTAAGCAACCCATATTTGACGTAACATTCTCTAATACAAAGTTAGATATATTATTACCAATTAATCTTTTTATATTATTATTACCAAAGATGTATAGTTGATTACGGAACTTTTTAATAGCTGTTATAGTGTAACCTACATTAATAACACCAGCACCGTTAACAAGACTAAAATCAGAATAGTTAAGAGGAGAGCTAAAGTATAAATTAGATGATTCAGAAGAATCACCACATAGGAATAAATGAGATGAAAACTCTTCGGAATACTTAGGGTTGTTAGGGGCTTGAGGATGTGTTATCTGAGAATAAGAACTTCCGTCATAAGCAGATGCTGGGTTAACACCGTCTGTAAGTATTAAGACTTCACCTGACCAATTAAAACTATTAAATCGTACTTTATTAACATTAGTTAAAGAAGGGCTTCCTGTAGTAGGAATAGCCACCCAAGATTCATTTGATTTATTCCATTTGTGCAAATAATTAAAACCTGTTGTAGGTTTTCTACATGCAAACACACCATCATCTAAGTTACCATTTATTGCTACACCTAATACAGCACCTGTACCTGGGACAGTACCGTACTCATTTGAGTAACCACTTATACGACGATAACCTCCTGATAAAGAAGGTTCGTAGTTTATCATACGTAAAGCACTTCCTGATAAACTAGAAGCCTGTGTTAAAGGATCAACATTAGTTATTAAACCTCCAGAACAAACAGCTAGGTATGTATTTAGTTTATCTGCCATTTAACTAAAGCTCTTAGGTGCAGAAGTAGAGCCTTTTAATAGTACAGTAGATAAGATAGAATCTTTACTATCTACAACAAGTCTTTTCATAGACTTTATTCCTACTTTAAATTTATCTTTATGTAACTGTGCAGATTGTTCATTAGACCTAAAGTACATAAGGTACATCATTGCACCGTCAATTATAATGTGTTTAAACCTATCGGGTATAACACAAACATCAGTACTTAAAATTAAGTCATTTGGAAAATTCCAGTATTTATACTCAACAACATAACCTACATCAGGCACTGGAGTAACACCAAACTTTTCTTCTTGTGTTTTGTAAACATTTAAAGGTTTAGTATAACCACCTATACCAGAGGTGTCATCGTTAGCTCTACGGTTTGATAAGTATTCATCGTAGGATAGAGGTTTTAAAACACCTGGTTCTGTTGTGTTTGTGTTTTTTAAATAGAAAGATTCCCAATCAGCTTTTGAATAGTCTGATGGGAAATTGTAAGTCTTCGTACCTACTGATAGTGTTTGTTCATAGGTTACTAACGTGAAGGGCCACTCTTGAGCCTCTTGAAGTATTTCACGTATAGAAGAATTAATAGAATCTTTGGCTAGTGACTGTACATTTTTAGTTGAAGAAAAGTCTTCTTCATTAATTTCAACCTCGTTAAGACGACGAAGTAATTCATTCACTAGGTTTATATAAGTCGCCATGTAATTTCCTACGAGATTTTAAATGTAGATAAAGGGGCCAACGTACAGTTAGCCCCTCTAAGTTATTTTATGCTAAGTTGTATTTAGCTGTAATCAATGCCTCTGGGCGTAAAATCTTACGTCCGTAAAGGTGCATACCACGGCAGATGTCAGCGAATGAATCTGGGTCACGGTATGTTTCTGTTTTATTGATTTGCTCTGCAGTTGCTACAGCTGAGTCATGTCCAGCTACGATAGCACCGTAGTTAACATTTTGGTTAGCTGTACCTGTTGTACCTGCACCAGTACCTACTGATGGTAAGTTACTTGAAGTATACACACGGAAACCGTGGAAGTTGTTCAAGACTAAACCGTTACGTAGTCCACCTGATTCACCGAAGTCTGCGTTAAATAGGCGAGAATCTTCATCACGAAGAACTTCCATAAACACAGGATCGATTACAAGCCATCTACCTGCAGTATCCACTTGGTTTTGGTCTAACAAACGACCCATACGTGCTATCAACATTGCTGGTGATACGTATGCTGTCGGTAGAGCAGTTGCTCCTGGTAAACGAGCTGCAACTGGGATCGAGTGATCACCTGCTGAAGTTGTAGTAATGTTTCCGAAATCACCCTTTTTCAGCTTGTTAGCTGCAAGTAATTCGTCTGTACCAGCAGCTGTATTAGCTTTAGTACCATTTACTACATTGTTTACTGTACCTGCATTAGCGTGTAACGCAGCTTGTTTGTAACCAGTTAAGTAACCCAATACTTCTTGGTCATGCTGATCAGCCAAGCGGAAAGCCGCACGGTTTGTAGCTAAGTCCATGAAGTTTACATGTGAGTGTGCTTCTTCGATATCATCAATCTTGAAAGCAAAGTAATTAGCTTTGTCTACAACGAGTGAGAAGTCTGCGTCTGCTAAATCTTGAGCAGCAATAGTTGTACCACGAGCATAAGCTGATACGCTTACCTCAGGTTCTTTGATAATTTTCACTGTATCGCCTTGTGAAGCAATCTCTCCAAAATAGTCAGAGTTAGTGATGTCGCCACATACTGTGGACTTGCGGAATGCAAGTTGTACTTTTTTAGAATAAATTACGGAACTAAAGTTACCATTCGGTAAGTTTGTATATCCGCTTGCGGATGCAAAAGCCATGATTAATATCCTTTTTGATGGTTGGCTTAATAAATAAGATACGTAGTTGTATCTCGGTTAAGAGAACCTAATCAATCTGGATAAGGGGCTGAGTTTTCAAGGGTGCTCTTAGGTCTACTTGCCAGCTTTACTAAGGGGGCCTTTATTGTCAGGTAATTCTTAAAGATTTATTAGTGTTCTAAAGACTCAGTAAGAGTCCTCGAAGATGCCCTATTAGGACACCAACAGTTATACCATACTTATACTTGTCTGTCAAGCACTTATTTAAGCATGTTGGTATTATCTAGCTTTGCCTGATACGTCGTATATAAACTTACCACTTGACATAGCCTTTTGTATTTTATCGTAGTTTTCTTCAAAGTCCCTATCAGACATTTTAGCTACTTCCGATTCTTTTATCATTGAAGCTGAACCTTCGCTGTCAACAGCAGGTGTACCACGTTTAGTCACAGTCTTAGCTGCATCTTTGTTGGCTCTCTTTTTAGCTGAAAGAGTCATGTTGTTGTCTACTTTATATAAGTCAATAACTCTTACAACACTAGCTGCATCATCTGAGTTCTCATATAAGGCATCACGTACCCATTTAGGTTGGTCTTCTACCCAATCGTGGAACTTATCTGAGTCTCTTAACTCATCAAAGTCTGAATGTGATTTACGTATAGTTGTTTCAGCTTTAGTTCTTTCAGCTTCGTAAGCTGCTTCATCAAATTCACGTAGTCTTTCTTCTGCTACTGCAAACTTTTCATCTGCTTTCTTAGAAGCAATAGTTTCAACTATAGCTGCTACATCGGGGTATTTTTCTGCCCATGCTTCAATATCTTCATCGGAAGTAGGAGCTCTAAGAGAAATACTACTATTGTGTTCTTCTAGTGACTCTTTCCATTCTTTTTCTTTTTCAGCCATATGTCGACGGAGATCACCATAACGCTTTTTAAATGACTTTTCTTCTCTACTTAGACCCTCATCAGATTCATCTTTTTCTTCTGATTCAGTTTGTTTTTCTTTTACTTCAGACTTTTCTATAGTTTTTTCAACATCATTAGTGTTTTCTTCTTCATCTTCTATAGTTTCTTCTGCTTCATCGCCTGTATGCTCAGACATTAAAGCTTTTAGTTCTTCTTCATCTTTTTTCATACGAGATTGTTTGATTGCGTAATTAGTACCTCTTGAAATCATTGTTTCTTTAGTATCTACATTTTTTACAATTTCTTGAGCCATGTTATATATCCTTTTATTTATGTTGGGGTCAGCCGTAGCTGAGTGGCCTTAGTTATTTAGGAGTTGATAAGGGCTGCTCGCCCCTACCTTTAGTGTTGTTATTACTTCTTTGTCTTACGTGTTTTCTTTTTAGTAGATCGTGTTCCTAATCCTTTTTTAGTTACAGCACCACCCTTGTTGTACCAAGAGCTAATATCATAAGAACCATCAGACTTTTTAACTGATCCTGCAGCTTTAGCCATAGCTTCTTCTTTACTTTTTGTTTGAGAAGCTGTGTCTATAGTTTTATTACCTCCTGTAACAAGAGAACCAGAACCACCACTAGTAGGAGCACGTTTAGCAGATACTTGAGCCATAGCTGTATCTTCATCCTGCATAACTTTGGTTGGAACAAAAGTTGATTCCTGTATAGAGCTTGTAGTTTTAGGGACTTCGTCAGAAGAAACACTTTTCATACGGTTGCCTTTCATCATCTCAGTCTGACCATAAGCACCCATTGCCATTTTAGTTAGAGTTGTAGTTGAGTCAAAGAACCCACCTAACTTCAATTTGTTAGACTCAGCATAACCACCTGCAGCTTCACGTAACTTAGCAGCTTGATCTGTGTAACCATGTGATTCTAGTACAGATGCGTTAGCTAATACTTCAGCATGTTTCTGTGTCTTAAATATCTTACCAAAGATACCGTTGTCAAAGAATCCAGATACCGCACCTGCAGCTTTTTCTAAGAAGTTTTGTTCCTCGTCTGTTTCACCCATGTTAAGAGTATCTAATGATTGTTCCATAAGCACAGAAGGGTCTGTGTAGTCATACTTTTTCATCCAAGCTTCTGGGTCGTGTTCTACTGATTTTCTTTTACTTTTTCTACTAGAAATAGGCATACAAGAGTTAGTAACAGGGTCTAGTACATAACCTTCTGGACACTGAATAGGAGCAGGAGAAGGAGCTGTACTTATAGATGTTACTGGAGCAGGTATTGCTGGAGCACCTACGACTGTAGGAGCTGTACCCGTGCTTCCTGATTCAACCGAAAACCCTGGGGTATACGTATAAGGATTGTAGCTGCTTGTTGTACCTGTTGCGTTTAAATCAGTAGTACCGCCATTCACAAACTTACGAGGACCTGCTTGTCCTTTTACCTTGGGACCTGCATCGTCATCTTTCATGTAGATACCTTTTGCTTTTAATAAGTTAGATACTGAAGGATCAGACTTAGCTGCTGCCTTTACTCTATCTATAATACCATTTACTTCTGAGTCTTTCATTACCATTCCACCTGTTGCATAACCATCTAGGTTCATTAAATCTTCATCTGATACACCTACAGAAGTTTCCTCCACAGGCTCACCACCCATACGTCCATCTTCTTTCATATCCTCTAGGCCCGCTTTAGCTTTAGCTCTTAGTTTTTCAAAGTGAGCTACACCAAAGTACTTTACTACGTCTGCAGGTACAACGTACTCACCTGACGATAATTGAGCAGATATATCGTCTCTGACATCTTCAGCATTAGAACCAGGAGGTATGTCATTACCTGAGATTGGGTCTTTATCTAGACCGTCTGTAGCTAGGCCACCTTCTTCATATATCTTACTATTCATTGTTAAAAAGTCTCCGTTTTCTCACCATTGATTTTATCACGTAGCATTTTTAGACTCCGTAACGCTTTTATCTCACCTTGTAACCTGTGGAGTTCTAAGGGTTCATCTCTTTGCTCTATTTGTTTATATGCAAAGTTAATACGTGTGTCTAACTCTTTTTGAAAAGCATCATACAACACTTTGTCGTTTACTAATTGTTTTAAAATCATTAGAGTTCCTATTTTTTTAAATTGGTGTTTGACCAGTATTTCCTGAGAAGCCTTGCTCTCCTGGAACTGGAGCACCACCTACGTTTATCGCACCTGCATCAGGAGCCCCACCACTAGCACCCATAGCTGCTTGCATTGCTGCTGCTTCTGCATTAGGGTCTACTTCTGGTGGATTAGCTTCTTGGAATTTTCTTAATATCTCAGCTTGTACTGCTGCTTCAGATAAACTATTAGCAACTTTATCAGCATCTAAGTCCATTGACTCAGCAATTTCACGTATAACATAATCCATTTTAGCAAAAGGTGCTAGAGCAGGGTTTTGTACAACTTGTAAGAACTGCATTAGTCTTTGACTACGAACTTCGTTAGCCATTAGCGATGACGTACCTTGTGCTTTAACTTCTAAGTCGCCTTTTATTTCTGGGTCATAATCAAACTGCATATTAAATGAGAAGAAAGACTTACCGAGAGGACCTAATAGGTAGTCGTCTACGTTCTTAATTACTGTACGTACAGAGCCGTTAGCTGCTGACATAAGCATAGATATACCAGACGCTGTACGTCCAACACCTGAGACACCTGTCTGACCGTGAGCAAAGCTAGGTAGGCCAGTAGATTCATCAGACAACTGACGAGCCTTATCAAACATCTGCATGTTTTCATTGGATACGTTAGGAAACTTAGTGCCAAAAATAGCTTGACCAGGAGCCCCACCACTTCTGCGAAAGACTTTTCCTGGGTAAATATCTAAGCTTTGACCTGGAGTTAAGTTGTTTTCATCTACTTCTATTAATAAGTTACCTGATAAAGCAGCATTATCTACTGCCATACGCATAAAACCATTCATAAGAGTTTGTGTATCGTCCATATTTTCTGCTAAACCAACCCCAAAGAATGAGTAAGGATTTACTTCGTAAGGTACAGCGTAATAAGGAATGATTTGTGGACTAAATGGGTTCATAACCAAACGTATTACCTGTCCATTACAAATCCAAATATTACAATTAAGTTGTTCAGCATCTTTAAGTTCTGAAGGAATATCTACATCGTAATCTTTAAGAACATCAGCGTCAACATAACCCCAAAACTCTAAGACCTCATAACGCTCTGTAGCTGTTTCTTGGCTATCATCTTCCATAGCTTGTTCCCACCACTCTTTGGAATAAGATCGTCCAAACGATAAAGCTAAATCAACAGCATTCTTACGAAAGAATGGACGTTTCTTAAGAGAACGTACTTGTGTTCTAGACATTTTATGTCGTTCTACTACATACTCTGCTTCATCCATAGAATTAGCGTCAGGGTCTGGATAAAAGTTCCAAACAGACACAGCATCACACTGAGGCATTGTTTTAATACGAGGTTTATAGTTACCTTCGTCGTCCCAGTTAGGGTACTCTTTATCTACCGCAAAGGGGCCTTTCATAACACCAGTACCAAATAAAGCACATTCAAAAGCAGCTGTTCTAAGCTTCTTAGATGCACCTGATTCTTCTAATTGGTCATGTATTTTCTTTTCCATCTTCTTAGCTGCTACCATTGCAGGATGTACGGTTACTTCAGTAGCAGTTCTACCTTCACCTTCCTCCATAATATCGGCCACTGGAGCCATTGAATCAGCTAATCCACCTAATCGTTCCATAAGGTCTGGGATAGTCTCTCCTGGGCGTAATTTGGCATCCTCTGGGCTAGTATAAGAGCTATCTTGACCTTTTGCTTTCTGCATGTCAGGGTTAGACTCAAAATGCATTGCTTCTGCAATACCTTCAGGTAGTCTAGTAGGGTCTATTGAGATTGGAAACTTGTTATTACCAAATAAAACTTCTACTAACTGACCATAAGCCGCTAATACTTTAGTTTTAGTAACTTTGACAAAGATTCTAGACTTCTCAGTACTTGTAAAAGCTACATCAGGTCCATAAATACCTCTATAATTACGGTATGATTTAACCCAACGCTCTTCGTCTGTATATCTAGCTGTTTCAGCTCTCTTAAAACGATCAGTAACATAAGAAACTACTTTACCAACAGGCTCATCTACTGTTTCACCCTCTGGTATATCTTCTATATAAGAAGATTCCGAGTCTTCCATAACCGTCTCTAGTTCTTGTTCGTCCATTTCGTACTTATCCATGTTTATTCCTTAGTAGCCAAAGGTGGGGTCAGACATTTGAAAGCCTGATCGTTGTGTAGAGGGATCATAATCCCAAAGAGAGGACCTAGGTCTAGTCATTAAGCCGTATCTTAAAGCATCATATCCGTGATCAATAGGACTTTTAGTATCTACATCTTCAAGATTATTCTTATCAAGAGGAAGAGAGGGTAATTCTGATATTATGTTACGACAAGTGTTAAAGAATACTATCCTAGGTTCTTCTGTAAACTCGTCTATTTGTAGTCGTCTGTGTACTTCGTTTTTACCTGCAATACGTGACCCTTTAGACCTATCTGATGGTCTCCATCTACAACCTTTTTGAATCATTTGTTCAGCTAGTGATGGTCCAGTGTCTCCTCTATTGTGCCACAAAGAACTGTCTAAAACTCCGTACCTTATCTTTTCACCTGCTTCTATTTCTATTACCATATCTGCTAAATCAGAAGCAGTAGTTTTATTTACATATAGTTCTCTATATATAACTATTTGTTCACTAGGGGCTACTGCAAACCATAACACTGCTGTCATAGAACCGTATCCGTAGTCACATGCTCTAAATTTAGCCCAACTACTTGGTATATCATAAGGTTTTACTACATGTTTTTTAGGGTTAAACTCTGAAAAAGCTGCACCTTCAGATATACTCCAGTCACCGTCTAACAACTGCCTACGTTGATGTTCTGGCATTGATAGCAAGTTAGCCTCATACATACCGTCTTCGGCTAAGTACGGGTTATTAAATAAATTAGCAGGTATAAACCTACGTTTAAATAGAGGTTCACCTTCTCTTGTGTGACCCTTAGGCCAAGCTATTATCTCACCGTTTTCATCTGTAGCATGAAATGATGTGTTAACAGGAGCTGGGTCTATAAAAGTCTTTTTAACCCAAAAGTGACCTGGGCCACCTGGGTTTGTGGTTGCTCTCATATAGAGAGGTAGTTTAGAGGAACTAGTTGCACGCAAACGTGATCTCATATAATTCCAAGCAAAAGGAGAAGGCCATTGTGTAAGCTCGTCGAGCCCTATCCAGTTAAAGGCTTGCCCCTGATATCTCATAACGTCATCGTCTCTATCAAGATATGACATCCATAAAGTAGCCCCACTAGGTGCTACCCAAGTCTTATCTCTTTCCATAAACTTAATACCTGGGACAGCCCTTGGGTATAGTTGTTTAGATACTGAAATAAGTTCTCTTAATTCTTCTGTACTACGTCTAACAAGAAGACCTCTAGAGTGAGGGTTGTTAAAGTATCGCACAGGGTCTGCAACCATTGCATATGATTTACCACCACCAGCTGCTCCACCATATAAAACTTCCTGCTCACTAGAAGCTAGGAAGTCTTCCTGAGGACCAGGATTAGGAGCAAATATAATGTCTTGAGCTTTCTTGACATCTATAGGCTCTGGTTTAGGCGTAGCAAAAGTAGGAGTAAACTCAGGAGTCTGTGTAAAGTTTTCTTGTACTTTTTCCACCGAGTCTTTCTTCTTCGATGATACGGGCTTTTTCACTGGCTTCTTGGTAACGCCTTGCATAGTCTCTATGGGCTGAGGCCGTGTACCTTCTTTTTTCTTCGATGCTGACACGTTTGTTTAATCCTACATGTGAGATATATCTACCTGATTGCTCTGTAAGCCATCTAGCTACAAGTCTTAAACTATATTCTTTTAAGTACTTTTTAGCTTGTTCTAGCATCTCTAGCTGATCAGGTATTGGCTGAAGTATATCTTTATCTTCTTCGTCTTGCGAATACCCAAAAGGTATATGCCTACCTACTCTTACTATTGGGTAGTACTCCCCGTCTAAACCTCTCTTAGGAATCTTCCAAGATTGATCTACAGGGATAGCAGTTAGTGTAGGGGCTTGTTTTCTAGCCATCTTATATCACACACACATTAGTTTGTCAAGTTGTTATTTAGAACTTCTTTTTTGAGTCCCTGGATTGGATGCGCCACACATAACGTATCCACCTTTTTTATAACCCATCTTTTTAGCTACAGCTGGTGCAGCTTTCTTTAAGGCTTTCATACCTTTAGACATTGGTTTTTTAACAACACCGCCGTGTTTATAACCTGTCTTTTTCATATCTGAATCCTTCATCATTGTGCCATCTGGCATTTTATGATAACCTTTTTTCATAACTACTCCTCCTTCGTTAGCTCTAAACTTAGCAGTTTTTTCTGCTATCTTTTTTGGTTGTTTAACGAACTGTTTACCAGACGCTTTACCTTTACGCTTAGCAGCAGATGTTGCTGCATACTCTTGACTTGATAAGGCATCTCTAGCTGCTTTAGGTAAATACCTTTCACCAGTAGCTTTTTTACCTTGAGTAGATGGTTTACCTGACTTAGTACCCCATTTCTCTTTAGTCCATTTATTAAGTGATTTCTGAGGAGACTTCATTTCTTGTAACCTCCACCTGCAGCCTTGTATTGCTTAGCAAGCATTTGTGCTTTACGAGCTGACCATTGACCTGCTGCCCCACCCTTGCTTCCTGCTTTTATCTTAGAAAACAGTCTTTTACGCATTGTAGGTTTAGTATAGTTTCCTGATTCATTTACTTTTGATTTTGTTTTAGATGCTGCCATTTTACTATCCTAATTATATGTTTCTAGCAGGGTCATAATACTCTTCAACAGATATCATAATATCCATAGTGTTTGTAGTCTCACCATACGCTAATAGTTTATCACCTGAGTGTAGGTTAAAATATCCACCATTGACTAAGTTATTAACAGAGTGGCCTAACATACTTAAACCATTTGCAATGTAATGGTACTCGTCATCATCTTTGTGATAAAACTGAACATATACTTTTTTAGTTGAGTTACTATTATTACTTAAATGTAGATATCGTACGATAGCACTGAAGTTATTTGGACAAGTATACAGTACTGTAGCGTTAGCATCTGCAGCTATAGAATCTACAAGATAACCTTGAGTATGAAACTTAGTATTATCTAACCTAGCCATATTACCACTTAGCCTTATCAGCCCAGTAGGCGGCACTCATTTTACCTTTAGCAATATTCTTGCCATGTCTAGCTTTAAATGATGCTCTCTTCTTCTTCATTCTATCAGACTCACCTGCTTTAGGTTTACCTGCAGTGCTAGCTCCTTGCTCACCAAAACGAATAGTCTTAATCTTGTCACCAACTTTAGCAACAACAACATGCGACTTTTTAGGGTGGCTAGGTGTTCTTTTAGGTTTATTAAAACCTGATACACCTGCTCTAGCTAGTCTAGGGTCTTTTTTTGGTTTCTTATCGGCCATACTAATCTTTCTTTTTAGCGGGTAGTATAAATACAGGTTCTGCTGTAGATACTTCTACCTTTTCTGTTTTAACAAATCCAGCTCTATCCATCAAGTCTTTAGCAGCTGTCATCTTTTCTTTAGCACCTAGCATATCTACATCGCCCATTACTTTGAACATTGTATATGCAGCCTTAGTAGAAGACTGTGCTATAAACTTACGAGTAAGGTCTGCTATCTCATCTACTAAAGAAGCTGTAACTGATGAAGTTGGAACATTATCGGAGTATCCAGCAAGTTTCTTTGCTTTCAAAGGATCACCCTCTGCTTGTTCAAATAGAACAGCTAAGAATAACTCTTGTTTTTCTGTGAGGGCTCTTTTTGTCATATTACACCTTTACCCATGCTTCATTTATATCTAAAGTTTCTGGGTCATCTGCTATAAAGTGACCATCTTCGGTTCTAGCTCTTTTATACTTAATCTCTTTTTTAGCTTCTACTTGACTTACAATGTCTACTATTTCCTTAATATCACATATAAAAGAACCATAAGGGTCTGTGACACCTACAACGTCTCCTCTAGAAGTAACTACTTGGTCAGAAGACACAAAGTACCCAATACTTTCTAGTTTACTTTCGTTCTTTTTTAAGTCCATTACTTACCCCTTTTATGAGTACCTGGGTTAGAAGCACCACATACGACATATCCACCTTTATTGTACTTACCAGCCTCTGCTTTACGTGAAAAACTACGGTTAGTGCCTTTAAGTTGAACCCTTAAATTCTTTACAGAATTATCTTTAGAGTTACGGTTTTTATGGTCAACATCCTTGCCATCCCCTTTTTTAACTAGTCCACCTTTTTCTAACATACGTCTAGCTGCTTTACGCGAACGATTAGCTGCTAAGTCTGACTTAGGTGACTTAAGTTGAAGAGCACGCTCTCTCTTGTAGTCTCTTTTATAATTAGGTGAACTAGGCATTATCAAACAAACATATTGAAGTAATTACTGTACCAGTAGTTAACTTTAGTTTTACGGATATAGACGCAGGGTCTAGGTTCCAACATCCAAAACATTTACCACAAGGCTTATCCTTGTCATTCCAACAGTAACCTAACATCTATTTTCCTTTACTTGGGTTTGTCCATTTGTCTACCATCTTTTCACCAGAACGACCAACTACGTAGCCTCCAACACCAAGAGTTAATAGATTCCAAAGTTGATCGGGTAGTTCTAATACATTATTCATAATCTCTGGATAAGCGATTGCTATTATAGGGAATACTAAATAGTTAACAGCTATGATAGCTATAACAATTAACATTAAAAGAGGTCTCCAAGAAGCAGTCAACCAGTTGCCTGATGAGGCTTCTGCTAGTATAATCTCGCCACGCACCTTCTCTATTGAGTCAGCGTGTTCTAGTAAGGCTAGCTTAGTTTCTCTTTCAATCTCAGCTCTTTTATCTGAATCAGGTATAATCCGCTTTAACACGTCACCCATAATAGGAGTTAGAAGAGGTAATAAAGTACTTATCATTTTATTTCCGAACTACAGTTCACAAGCATCTTCCGTTCTTTGATGCTCATAGAATCTATCGTTAGACCTTTTAGTTTCCATTTCATTCATTTTAGTTATTTTTTCAGCGTATACTTCTGAAGAAAGTCTTATACCAAACAAACTTGGCACATTAACCAATAACACCGTTACGATTAGTCCGTATAGAACTCCCCTAATAATGGTAGGGAGTAATAGTTTTTTATGTTCTTCAATCACAAGACTAAACCTCCCTTTATAATAAATGTGAGTATGCCACCTAAAATAGCACCTATAAATAACTTAACAATCCAACCAATAATACCGTCAAAAGACTTTAACTTAGCTTTAGTTATATCAAGATAAATGTTGATGTTGTTGATTTCTTCTTCCATATCACGGACAGTGTCTCTTAACTTAAATAGACGTTTTTCTAATTCATTCTGATCAGTTTGTAACGCGCGTATATCGTCAGCATTTCTATCACTCATGTCTATTCTCTCCCTAAGATTACTTAGGGTAGGAGCCCCAAGTTAATTGATAATGAGGTCCGTCTGGAAAGGATTTCCAATCTCCTCCCCAATCCATGTCTATTTCTAATTCTTTTGCTGCTTGCTTCATAGCATCAGCTATCTTGTAGTATAAAGGCCAATCCCATCTTACGGTTCCATCTACATATGCTCCAAGGTCTACTCCGTGACCTGTAAGGTGTCTGGAATTAAGAGTTGTTGAAGCTCCTCTAGCTACTAGCTCCTTCTGTCTATCCAAGGTACGCATACCCTCTAGTACAGTGAAGTCTACTTCAGTAATCTGTATCGCTCTTTCAACTACAGCTACTAAGTCTTTGTGGAGACCCTGTAACCTTTGTTTACTTCTTACACCTAATCTATATGCCATCTTTATTCCTCCCAGTCCCTTTTACGTTTAGGGTCTAATACATCTCTGCTGTCTAACTTTTTCTCTAAGAACATAGATCGTTCCATCCTATCCAATGAAACCCAGTGTCCTGTATCCAAGTAATACTTTTCTCTTATATAGAAAACATCACTACGAGGAATATGGAGGTTATACAAAGCTCTTAGGTCATCATCTGCTAGAGCTTGAAAAAATGTGTTAAGGACATCATCGGATGAGTCGTATTTATCTTTAGGGGAGGTCATTATGTCATCTTGTTATTATTATTATTGTGACTTCTGACAGTTATAACACATAGTGTTTTATAAGTCAAGGGGATTTTCAAAAAACTTATACTAAGTTATGCGACAAAGAAGGACTAATGTTAGTCTATACTTAAAGTATTACTCTAAGTATTACTTATATTTATAATTAACTAGTAGTTGGACTAAATCATTATGTTTAACTTAAAGTATACTACTCGTATGTTATACCACATAATGCCGCAAAGTCAACCCCTAATTTCATAATGCATACATATTAAAGCTTACGCTTAGTATACACTCACTATTACCCCTTGTCAAGTAAATAATACACATAGGCCCGAAATAGTTGTATGTAAACCAAGGTGGTTAACACCTAAACCAAAAATACCCCTCTCTGTCATTGTGCATATATAACACCGTATATACCCCCCATGTCCCCTCTACCCCTCGTAACTACTATCCGAGGTACATATTCACGTATTCATATATCAAGATATGTATATATGTTTCTTGGTTCATATTCACATATTGCAATACGTTATTGTATACTTCTGCATACATGTTTAGTTTTCGGTATCCGATTGTATACGATTGTATTTTATATACACAAACTGGTACATTCAAATAACAGAATACTTGCATGAGAACAAACAGTAGAACAAACAGTAAACAAACAGAGAACTACCCCTGAGACGCTCAAATAAGGCCACTGACAGCCTATAAGAATAACCCCTTGCTTTACTATAGAAAGCACACCCAACGTCGATCCTGAGGATTTGTTCTATATATACCACACATTTAATTTAATTAGAATAATTTAAAGAAAACGCTTTACATTCTATTAAAAGTATATCACGCGCACGCACGTTTCTATTATTATAATAGGATAACATATTCATT
>Ga0228674_1001333_pt1 | contig 14788 bp, 20 predicted proteins | sample 1D_rmetaG_FD_189054 | JGI IMG/M metagenome (GOLD analysis project Ga0228674, IMG submission 189054) | Seawater microbial communities from Monterey Bay, California, United States - 1D_r | ecosystem: Environmental > Aquatic > Marine > Coastal | place: USA: California | collected 2016-09-26
GTGGTGAACAGCCACTGCCACCCAATGGCGCATGTCTCCTTGGTAGCTTTAATCTCGTAAAGTACGTCAAGCACAACGGCATCCAGAGTGGCGACATAGCAACCTTCGACTATGAGAAGCTAAAGGCTGATATTCCGCATGTAGTCCGTGCCATGGATAACGTGGTGGACCGTGCAGTCTACCCACTTCCAGCACAGGAGAAGGAAGCCAAAGACAAGCGGCGTATGGGGCTGGGTGTCACTGGTGTAGCTAATGCCATTGAGGCGCTGGGCTTCCCGTATGGCTCACCTGAGTTCATGGACACCATGGAAGAGATCATGCGTACCATTCGTGACGGTTGCTACCGTGCGTCTATTGATCTGGCCAAAGAGAAGGGTCCATTCCCACTGTATAGCCACAAGTTCCTAGACAGCGGCTTTGCTGAGACGTTGCCCGGCGACATACGCAATGACATTGGTGAGTATGGCATACGCAACAGCCACCTCCTCAGCGTAGCACCAACAGGAACAATTAGTCTTTCAGCAGACAATGTGTCCTCTGGCATCGAGCCAGTGTTCTCGCACTATTACGACCGCACCATCCAGACCTTCGATGGTCCACGGGTAGAGCGAGTAGAAGACTATGGTGTCCGTGAGTTTGGTGTCAAAGGTATGGCAGCAGATGCGCTATCGGTGTTTGACCATGTTCGTGTGCTCAACCTTGCCTCCAAGTATGTCGATAGTGCTTGTAGTAAGACCTGTAATGTCGGGGATGATGTCACTTGGGAACAGTTCAAGGATGTCTACATGCAAGCCTATGACGGGGGCTCCTCTGGATGCACCACGTTTAGGGCCAGCGGTAAGCGCTTTGGTATTCTAAATGCCTCTACAAGCGAAGATGCTGCGATAGAGACTGTGGTAGAACCAGATGCCTTTGTGGATGAGAAGGAAGGTGGCGCTTGCTACCACGATCCAGCCACTGGCCTGCGTACCTGTGAGTAAACTAGAGAGGCCCTTCGGGGCCTCTTTGACCAACTAAAGACAGGAGAACTGAATGTTCACTGTAGAGTTCGAGCAAGACCACACAAAGATAGTAACAGTTGACCAGAGTGGCGCACACGAAGACGTAGAGATGTTCTTAGAGGAAGACGGGACTGTGTATATACGCCAGTTCGCTGAAGAGTTCGGTGAGTACCAATTGCTCATCATCTCCCACTACCAACTGATAGACTTGGTGGCTTCCATAGATGCACCAGAGGGTGCCCACCTAGCAAAGATTGGAGACATTAATGATTTACCCAAGGATTAAGGTAGACAAGAACAGATGGCACAGTTGGTTTGCTTGGTATCCCATTAAGTACGGCATCCACTGGGTGTGGTTGCAGAGGGTACAGCGGCGCTGGTGTGACCACCCAGTTCTTATGTCTTGGGACTACAGTGTGCCAGCCATAGATGACATGGATAACAACATAGACTGGGACAAACTATTGTGAAGTGGTGGCGCGGGGGCGGTTCCGTCTAGCAGCTCCTACTCCGCCGCGCCGTTGTTACCGGAGTAACCTATATCCACATAGCACTTTAACGTGTGATTTACAAGGTCTGCCAAAAAACACTGATCGGGACTGAAGTTTGGTCCTGACCAGTGCTAAGTTAGTTCGCCGTTACTTCATACGGAGCATTATGGCGAACAACAATCCAACTATTATTAGATCGCTGATTGGGAGTGCTATTCCATTAACCATGGGATCACCTTCCTTTCTTCAAGCTGACAGGAGTTGGCCTGCCAGTATTCTGTCGATCAGTGTTTTTTGACTTATGCCTCAGCCATCTTGATAGCTGCTATGCGCGTCTCTTCGTTACGCCGCAGCCAGCCTCGGCCAAAGGTATCAAAGGTCTTGAGGCGTCTGTAGAAGGCCTCTCGTTGTGCTGCGTACTGTTCAATGATGTCTACAGCGTCCATGCGACCTACAGCGCCTAGTGTCTGAGGACCAATGCCGCCATCTTGTGTAACACCCACCACCTTCTGAAGCATACGGGCTCCACGGCCTGTGCCTCCGTTGACTGCCAGATCAAAGACAGCGAAGTCTACACCAGCTGGCAGGTCATCACCTTTGACCCTATCCCAATAGTTGCGCTTGTAGATGGGAGTTACGTCTGCCACTGTCAGTGACTTCATCTCATCCTCAGTGACAGGACGATCTAACCAGCTCTCATAGACAGCTTGAGTGACACCAAGGTTCGTGCGGCCACCGGGGTCGCTGGGGTGGTTCACATAGCCACCCTCGTGGTGCAGGATCATCTTGAGGGATTGCTCGAAGTTATCTTTCACTTGCTTACTCCTTTAGTGCGCTCGAATGTACGCAGTGTGCCTAAGCCAAGGAGGCCCATGAGCACGGGCATCATGGTTGCTGTGTCCACCTGTGGCACGTTGATGTCCCATGGTGTCAGCAGTGGTGAGATCATAAAGTTGATGGCCATGCCCATGACACACACCCAAGCAGTCGCTGGTCGCCAAGAGGACTGGAACCAGTTGCCCTTAGCTTCCTCTTTGTTGACTGCGAGTTGCGCGAGTGCCAGCTCCTGACCATGACGTTCTGCCATCGTACTTATCTCGTGGGCTAAAGCTGCCTTCTGGTCTTTGTCTTCCACGAACTTATCAAGAAGACCTGTGACTGGTCCAATTAGTTGTGCTATCATTTCTCGTGTCCTAACCAAAACATAAAGGATGAACTCATGGCACCTGTGACGGTTGCAGTGAGTGCAGTTGCCTGAGAGGTCATTGCTTCGGGGGACAGTTCCATGAACCAGTGCAACACTTGTATATACATGATCGTCATCACGAGCATCATTAGGCGGGGCATTAGCTTCCAAGCTAACACCCGCTCCATTGCGATTGTCATATTGTTTATTCCTTGTCAGAACTTGATGAAGCCAAGGTGCCAGAGGTAACCACCACCAGAGCCCAAACACAGCAGAAGAAAGCCAGCAATCAGAAGAGCACTAAGTACATTCTCCCTCATCTCTTCTGCTTTAATCAAAGCTAGACGCTGGTCTTCTTTGCGCTCCATGCGTATCTCTCTTCGGATAGCCTGGAGCTGTTTGTAGGCGCTGATGCCTCGGGTGTTGGTGATTAGTTCACGCAATTGCTCTTCAGCATCAGCAGCTTTTTGTTTGTCGAGGAAGGTGTTGAGTGCTTCTTCGTTGGCACTAGCAAAGATCGAGGACTTCTTCTTTTGATGCTTCTGGTTTGCACCGTCTACTGCATCGAAGAACGCAGTTATTTCTTTGGTCATTGAGTAGAGCTGTTTGCCAGCAGTTATGCCGCCCTTGACTGCTGCAAAGGCGGTTAGAGGATCAACCATAGCCGCCCCTTTCTTCTTTAGTCAGCAGCCATCTTCTCGACAGCGCCTCGGATGTGCTCGATGTTGGTGTCTATGCGGGCCATGGAGACAGCTTGGGACTGCACCATGACTTCGACTTTGTTCACACGCTCACTAAAGTTCATGAGCTTCTCAGTGTTCTGCTGGATGTCTGCCATCATCATACTGACTGTCCAGACGATTGCAGCTGCTTGTGTTATGAGGCCAAGTAGGAGAGTTGCGGGGACACTTTTGGAGATGTGCCAACCGTCCTCTTTTGCCATTAGGGAGCTACAGGCCAGTCATCTTCAGCCAAGTTGGGCCATGCGTCCACATCAGTCAAACCACGCAGCTCTTGTCGGAAGGTTGCCCATGCTGTCTTGAGTTCATTGCTCAGTGGACTGTCGTTCATCTGTGTCCAGTCGCTGGTATCAAGTAGCTTGTTGCGTGACGTGCGGTTGCTTTCAGCTACCTTGGCATCAAGACCAGCCTGATACGCAGCTTCGTGTTGCGCCTTTGTAGTAGTCACCACGTTGCCATCGTCATCTGTTTCTGTGGTGTCAGCAAACATATCACGGGCAACGTAGTTCTCCACCCAGTTGCCGTTAGCGTCCTGTACTACGCCATCACGCACAGAGTTCTGATACTGTGTAGTTGTAGCCGCTGGTGAAGCTAGGACAGCCTCTAAGTTGAGGCCATCCAGTGTTGCTTGCTTCCATACACGAGGCAAAGATACGTTGCTGTAGTGGCTCCGCCATTGACCTTGGGTCTTAACTTCGCCTGTTTGTGTGTGTCGATATTCAGCCATCAGAGTGATCCTTTCGTGATGCTGTTGATTTAGTCCGTTAGGACGTTGCGTAGCTTATGCAATTGCGTAGAAGATGTAGGTTTCACCAGAGCTATTCCAATCACCATAGTTATTGACTATGAAGCCCGTTGAGTCTGGGTCAACAGGGTCTATGGTGGTGATCTCTGCCGATGTACTGTTTAGCAACAAGGTCGGATCATTGCCTGAAACAATGCCTCTTTCTGCGTCGTGAACAACCCATGATCCAGTGCCAGAAGATTTCTTAATCAGAATAAACCTAGCACCTGACGTAAAGCCACAGTCGATAGTCTGACTTGAGCCATTACCCGTGTAGCTCCCCACCTTCGATATACCATCTAAGGTACTGAAAAGATAGGCTATGTAGGTTTCGCCAGAGTTATTTAATCCTTGAGCACAAAAGTTTGTAATATTATCTCCTGCATTTGCATCACCCGTTCTGAAAGGGTATCTATGGACAGACGAGTTCGGTATTGATCCATTGCTGCTTGCCGCTGCGCTTGTAGTTAACTCCATTGATAAGTAGCTACCGCTAGTCCATAAATCTTTAACATAAACAGACCAACCTGATGTGCCATTTCTCTGTTTGGAAATAATTATTTCTGGCTCAACTGTTAGATTATGCGGAATTATTCTTGCGCTGCCTGTTCCATCCCCCGACCAACAAACAACATCGCAGAAGCCGGGGGCACGTTTCCAATGCCAACCTACTGTATTTGTAGCAGAAGGATTCCACCATACCGATGTCCAATCTGTCCCTGACATATCTGCAAAGATGTTTTGAAAGTTGTAGCTTCCTTCAGCATCAGTACCATTCAATCTCATGTATCTGTCGCCAGACAACCTAGTCAAAGTCCAATTATCTGAACCTACTCCTTGCGTAGTAGTTATTACAAAGTCAGTAGGAAATGGCACACTATTATGATCTGGCCCACCATTAACTACATCAAACACCTCAGTCGCATCTTCAGGTGGAGCAAGAGGGCCACGGCGGATGGCGATGTAGATTGCCTCTTCCCCAGCGCCAAAGAAGTCTCCACGAAATTGGAAACCCGTAGGAGTTGGCTTGAAATACCCTACACTAAAGTTTGTCTCAGCATTACTTAAATTGGGACGCAAGTACCGAGCATCGTTAACCGACATCTCACGCATGACATCAATCAAATACCAGTCGCTTGAGGTGGAACTAGCTTTAACCAATAACCACTGAGGCTCAAACCCAAGATTTACATCCGTAGGGCTAGAAGAGGAACCACTGTCCGTAAAGCTACCACACTTAATAATGTCTTGGTCACCATCAGGGCCGAACTCACCGTCACCATCGTTGTGGGCGAATATGTAGGCAACGTAGCTTGCTCCTGATCGATTGGTGTCGTTCCCGCTAACAGTAAATTCTGTTGAGGTGGGTTCCGTGCTATTCCACGCAGCATGCGCACTTGCTGCGTTTGCTACGTCTAGTAGAATCAGGTTTCCAGCACCTATCGACCTGTGATAAACAAACCAATAATCAGCACTGTCCGTTCTCTTAACAATGATAGTGCCTACACTTGAATTTAAGGAGTGGCCGATACTCCTACCAGTAGCACCATCCCCGGTCCATGTAACGCATGTGAAGAACTTAGGGGCTTTGCGGAATGTCCAAGAGGCGAAGTCTTGACTATTAGCGTTTACTTCTCCTCGTGTTCCTAATGTGAATCCGCTTGACGTATACCCAGTGACCCTATTGGTGTATTCTAACAGGGGGGTTGTATCGTTTGTTGCTAAAGCATCCGATAACGTCCTCTCCGAATCTGTTACCCAATTATACTCTGACTCTGTTCTTGATTTTATCCACAGCATCCCACCTTCACCACTTAGGTCAATGCCGTTGGTGATCGTCCGTGCAGAGCCTGTACCCTCATAGAGATACGTTGAGAACACCTCATCAATATCAAGTCCACCACCACCAGCACCACCAGCTTGACCCGCAGCGGCTTGGAGCATCTTTTTCTTAGTAGCCATTATGTGCGCTCCTTATGCGAGTGCTTGACCAGCAGTGAACCCATACCAGTTAGTTCCACCGTCACGAGTAGTGAACACGAAGATGTCCTTGGCTGAGGCTGTAGCTGTGAGAGTTGGTGCAGTTGCGCTGGGCCAGTCTACTGAGCTAGGCCATGTCACTGTGTGACCAGAGGCACCGCTGTCTTGGATGATCTCAATGCTAAACGAGTAGGCTGTTCCGCTTGCAGGTGGGTTGCTGAATGTGAACGTGGTGGCACCAGAGAGCACTAGGCTGAAGGCGTTACCATTGTGGCAGTTGACCGCTGGGGATGTACCAGAGAGGGCTGCGTAGGTCTCATTGTAGCTGCCTGCTTTTAGTTCGTTTGCAGTGCTGACATTACCTGTACCGGAATGAACTAATAAATATGGAGAAGACCCTGCACTATTAGTTACTTGAAAAAGCGGATACCCATTTGCGCTAGAAGCCGCATCTTTTATATGCACTCCATAAGGTGTTGCGGATGTAGTGTTTTGGAACACGCCTATAAAATCACCGCCGCCAGCATGGGCTACACTAATTTTGTCACCCTCTAAAGTACCTGTTACATTAATACCTGTGCTGGTAGTGGCGAGTTTGGAACCGTTGTCGTAGTAAAGAACAACAGCATTGTTCTCATTTGTAGAAACCATTGTTTCGCCAGTAATGGTTTGAATTTTAACTTGGTCTGAAGCTTGTAAAATTAAGTCACCAGTGCCGTTATCTTTAATAATGCTATTAGACCCATCATGATAAATCTGTAAGTCAGACCCAGCACCAAAGATGGCTTTGTCACCATCAGGAAACTTAACATCTCCATTCGCATCCGCAGTGACAACCTTAGACGCCTCAACGGTGCCAAGGGTGGTTACATCAGTCGTGTTTAGGTCTGCCGCTGATGCAGTGACGCCAAGGTCAGCGAGGGAGGCCACAAGGCTGGGTGTACCTGATAGATCACTGTAAGCACCTGTGGTTGCCACTGTAGCTAAGGTCGGTGTACCTGTGACATCAGAATAAGCGCCTGTAGTAGCAACTGTAGCGAGACCAGCAATCTTGGTAGCAGCAATAGCCGCATTAGATGCAATGTCTACGTTGACGATTGTGCCATCTGTTATCTCAGAGGAAGTAATGTTCTGTGGTGCTGGTGGATTACCAATATAAGCCATCTATGTGCCCCCTACGATTGTTCTAAAACGGACACAATAACGTCTGCCGATGAGGCTGCGCTGCTTGTGACTTTGATGATGTCTGTAGTCTCCAAGACTACCTTTTGGTCTCCACCGATTGGGACCAGTGCGCCTCCAGCAGGCACAGCAGCGCCCTTCACTAGGAATACACTTGTAGAGGCTGAAGTGTCTGTGACTTCTACATCGACTGTGATGCTAGATGCGGTGCGGTTCGCAACGGTTAAGCCGATGCAAGTGGTGGTTGTTGCGCTGGGAACTGTGTACACACTAGTCTGTGATGTACCTACCGCTGCGCTGATAGCATTCTTAAAAGTATTAGCCATTGGTTATCCCTCAATCAGCCTAGAGCAATCGCAAGAGCAAGCGCGTCATCTGCGCCTGCAAAGCGTGTGTCACTCTGTGTTTTAGTATAGAAGTTGGTGTTGATGCCTAAGTTGACCCGTGCTGTCGCTGCATCTGCAAGATCACTCAAGTTACTGGCTGCAAGGAGATCACCAGTCCCAGAACCAGCTGGCCCCTGTGGACCTGTAGCACCTGTAGCCCCCTGTGGACCTGTATCCCCTTGAGGGCCTGTAGCACCTTGGGCACCTGTAGCACCTTGAGGCCCCTGTGGCCCTGTTGGCCCCACCACTGTACTGTCAGCTCCTGTAGCACCTGTAGCGCCTGTGGCACCTGTAGCACCTTGGGGCCCCTGTGGGCCTGTGGGACCAGCTACAGTGCTTGCAGGCCCAGTAGCTCCTGTGGCACCCGTGGCACCTGTAGCTCCTTGTGCGCCTGTGGCTCCTTGAGGGCCTGTAGCTCCTGTCGCGCCTCTAGGTACTGACAGAACACCAGTTGTACTATTGTAAGTTACGTCAGAGCCTACTGCACCTGTAGTGGTTGTTAGCCCTGTGATGGCGTTCTTGTGACCTTCAGCTACAAGTGCAGAGTTGGCAGCGGCAGTTGCAGAGGTTGCGGAGGCGGCAGCAGAGGTAGCAGCAGCAGCTTCAGAGAGTGCGGCAGCGTTCTTACTGTCTTCGATTGCGTTTACGTTCGTAGCGTCCTGTGAGGAACCACTGTAGAATGATGATGATGCCATGGCTTACCTCAATCTGTGTATGTACTGGTGGGACGCATGACTTGGGCCATGCCAGAGGTTTCAGCGGAGTTCGCTTGGTCTTGCAGCTCAAGGAGAAACTGGCCTGACTTGGTGTCAAACAGAGGACCACGCTCATCAAGAAAGTAATCAGAGGCATAGCTTAGAGCCGTGTAAGTCAGTAGGTCAGATGCAATGTTAGTTATTACATTTGTACTAACGTCAGACGTAAGAGCATCGAACTCTCCATAGTAGTTGAGGTAGATGATGCCAGAGGTTGGGTTTGGTGAGACCTTGATGACCTCACGCTCACGGCTAAAGTATTGTGGACTGCCAGTAGCCCCTGTCTTTAGCGCAGCGGCCATCTCATGCAGAGGAACTCGCAGAAGAGACACACCATCATACTGGAGGTCAATGATCTCTAGCAGGTTCGATGGTATGACTACCTGTGTCAGTGGTGATCCAGAAGTAATTGAGTAGGACTGCTGCTTCTCCATGCTGGGAATACGCAGTACACGCTGGATGCGAGTGAGGGCCTGATCGATGAAGGTATCGGCCAAAGCATCGCTACAGTCGCTGCGGTTTAGGAGAGCCTTAAAGTGGCTCCTGATTTGACCTTTGTTCATTTAGGTAGTCCTCTTCTTAGCCTTTGGCTTTGCTTTGGGCTTTGGCTTCTTGGCTGTAAGTTTAGCTTTGGCGAAAGCAGCATCAGTGGGTGCGCCCTTGGCACCCTTTTTGCGCATGGGCTTACCGCTCTCTCTGCGCTTGTGGATGTTGTCATAGAGGCCCATTAGCTGTTGGCCTCCTTCTGACAGCCAAACTTTCCGCATGTCATTGGTGTTGTGCAGCCCTTACATGGCTTAAACTTTCCGCTCTTATACATTTGCTACGTCCTCTTTGACTTGGTGCCAGAGCATTTCCAGCGTTTACGAGATAGGTTGAGGGGGGAGTTGGGGTCTTTAGCCGCCTTGGGAAACTTCTTCTTTTGAGCTGCTGATCGAGCACAGTAAGCATCACCTTTGGATGTGCCTGCGCGTACACGAGAGCCACCGTCTTTTGCTTTGCCAGCCTGTCCGTATGAGACTTTCTTTCCACTGGCTGTGACTTTAACTCTTGCCTTGCCTTTGCGTGGAGTGGCCATCAGATGCGCTTCTCCGTTGCCATGAAGGCACCCATGTCTTCTGTTTGTAGCTTGCGTACAATTTGTTCGCCTGTAGCTTCCCAGAGGTCAAAGCCTTCGCGGAGCCACTTCTCAGCCACTACTGTTGGAATAGAAGCAATCCTGTGGAACTCACCCATAGGCTTCGAGGTACTATCGTTTCGAGCGTCTTTGAGATCGTCTAGGAATGCTTGGGAAATTGTCTGTGTGTGCTTACGCACAAGTGAGCCTGCGTCCATTATGAAGTCTGTGTTGGACTGGATGAGGTTAGGCTGTTCGTTAGATGTATCGGTCAAAAGAGCGTCCTTCGCCTCCTTGAGAATACAAAAGGCCCACCCAATAAACACACAGTAAGGAGAGCAAAACCTATGTGCTTAAAGAGTGGGCCAACTAGAGACCTAGTGGTCTATAGTATCGTTATGACAAGCCTGTGATTGCTACAGAGTCGCCAAAGTTAGTGTGCTTACAGGAGACCTCGCCCACGATGTGGTGACGATCTGAGTCACCGTTCTTGGCAAGGAGTGTGCGTGTAAATGGACGCAATGTGCATGTCTTGAACATGGTAGGATCGATCAAGAGAGCGTGTGTTGTCTTCAGCTCACGGTTGAGCACAACACGGTATTCGCCATATGGAGACACATAGAGGTCGATAGCATTGACCAATGTCTTGCCTTGAGCAATCTCACGGTTACGACCAGATGCTGCTGAGAAGCCAGCAACGATTTGTGCGTCACCGGGCTTGATCATGAAGGTGTCTGGCTCTGAGCCGTTGTTGTAGGCTGTTTCACCAGCTTCCAGCAACTTGGCTTCGGTAAGCGGATCGGTAGATCCCGCTCCTGCATCTACAGTTGTAGAAATTTGGTTCAAGATAGAAGTCATCTGACGAGCTACAGAGGCTGAACCAGCTACTGCTGCTTGCTCAACACCGACCATGGCACGTTCATAGTCTTTCTTGATTTCTTTGAGTTTTTTGGCGAGCTGCAGCCCAGTTTCCTTGGCCCGGCCATAAGTGGCAACTGCGTCTGCTGTTGCAGATACTTGGAATGCCTTGGTCAAGATTTGGGTGTTCTGGGTACGCTCTGTTGCATCTGTGAGTGTCAGCATTGAAGCGTCTGCACCCTCGATTGCGGCGTTTGCCTGACTGTCAGCCAATGCGTCTTCGAGGAATGAGAAGGTCCGTGCGGATACTTTCTCGTTCTTGAACATGCTTTGGCAGGGCGTAGAAAACGGCGAAATGGAAGTGATGATGTCGGAAACGTCTTCCTTCTTACCGACCTGATCGTATGTGGTATAAGTAGCCATCGTATTATAGTCCTTAGATTATTTGGGATTTGACAAGGTTAAAACCTAGTTCTCCCAGCGGCTCATTAGAGCTTCTGCAATATCGTCTAAGTCCTTTGCACTACTCAGCTCTGCCATGGCCTTTTGCTTGCGCTTGGCCTGTATAGCTTTGCTAGAGGGTGGGGACTTCTTGGAACTCAAGACCTTGGTCTTTCCGCTCTTTGACTTCTTCAGTGTGGCTTTAGCTTTCTTGCTTTCAGCTGACTGTTTTGATTGGTCATAGAGTCGAGCTTTGTTGATAAGCATTATGACTTGTGGGTCAGTGTACTGATCAACCTGTTCTTGAGGCAGACCTGACTGCACAGCGTAGGTGCGGATCTCTCCGTACAGTTCATCACCCCAGTCTGGTAGATTTTCTTCAAGCACTTTGATGCACTCTTGAGCTGCTACTTTGACTGCTTCTTGGTTCTGCTGCTGCATACCTGTCAGAAGTTGCCCACTCTCCTCTTTGAGGAACTTTAGGTCATCTTCTGCTTGCTTTGCGTCCTGTCTGAACTGTGCAAAGGTCTCGGGGTCCATCTGCCGTGAGGCCACCAACATATCTATGTCAGCGTATGGCTTGTACCGTTCCTCTGCCCGTTCCATTAACTTCTGATAAGACAGATGCGTCTGGGCTAGACTTTCGTCTGTTGCCTTGCGCTGGGCTGCTAAGTCTTGAGACTTTTTGGTTAAAGACGCCTCTTGTCCGTACAGTCGCTTCAAGTCCTTTACAGATACCTGCTTAGTCTCACCGTTGACTGAGATGTCCACGATCTGATCGTCAGAAGCTGTCAGAGGCTCATCGTCCTCATCATCGTCATCTTCTTCGGCCTCATCTTCGTCTTCATCTGTGTCTTCAGCTTCGTCCTCTTCAGGGTCTTCAAGGTCTTCTTCGATGTCTGTATCGTCATCTTCGTCTTCTAGTTCATCCTCTTCAACCTCTGTCTCTTCGAGGTCTTCGGATGTTGCATCCTTGTCTTCGACTTCGGATAGGCTTTCACCGTCCTCCCATCGACCTAAGATTGCTTCTGCCGCGTCATCAATATCTAATGCACGGGGCTCAGAGTTAGTATCTTGCACGTTATCCATGGTGCTACTGATCCTCTTGGCTGTTGTCGCCATTTGCTGCTTCGTGGATGCTGTTACGCACTTCCACTCTTTGTTTAAGGGTGTTCACCACGTCTACTAATGCGCGATAGTGGCTATAGGCTTGCTCACGTTTCTCCCGGTCCTCTGGCGGTGTGTTGACAAAGGTTTGGAAGGTCTGTTCGACAAGTTCGTTGATGACAGAGGTGAATGCAGAGGCACCAAGTAGCGCCTCCGCTTCATCTCCAGCCACCACAAGTTGCTCTTCTTGTGTAGGCATAGGTTATCCTATTGGTTTACCCGTTAGGGCTTGCGATTGCTCGGACATCTTCAGCACGACGCGCAATCTCAAGTTCTTCGAGGTTGACGTATTCTTTGTGCTCTTGCTGACTCTCTTGGAGATCCATCTTGTCCGATTTAAGTGCGAAGTCTGCTTGTGATTGCATCTGCTGCATCTGTAGCTTCATCTTCGCAATTTCAGCGTCAAACTGTGCCTTCATCTCTGACACGACTGTCTGACGTTCCTGAATTTCTAGCTGCTTCTGAGCCATCTGCATTTGCATCTGCTGTGCTGGATCAGGCTGCGGTGGAGGTATCTGTGCTGGGTCTGTAAGGAAGTCAGCAACATTCTTGATACCAGACTTCTCAAGTACAGCAGCCAACATCTTGAACTTCTTGTCGGGGCCATACATCTGACCCAGTGTTGGGTCTTGTGAGAAGAGGGTGTGGAAAGCCAGGTACTTCTGTACCATGGTCTCTTGGTCGCCATAGCCAAGGTGGAACTCGACTTGCACATCTCGCTTGTCAGTCCACTGGGCAGGGTTGATCTGCACATAACGACCAGCCAACTCTACGATCTTCTCTTCGCTCTCGTTCTCTACGACTAGCTGGTAGACAAGAGTAAACAGGGGCTTCAAGAAGTTGTTGGCGAAGTTACGGGCGATGATCTTCTGGCGCTGCTGACTCATAGTAGCCAACTGTTCAACCATAGCAGCTGAGTTCTGCTTGCTTATGGCATCCTTGTTGAGGCCCTGCGATAGGCGAGACACACCAGAAGTATCCTCTTTGTCTTCGTCAAGCATCTGAATGGTCTGGAATACAAACGGGTTCAGAGAGGCCTGCTGCATCGGAGAGATAGCATCAGGTCTTGTGACGTTGACGATACCACCAACACGATTGTCGATAAGCTCACGAGGGTTCGTAAGTCCACCTTTGACTACAGTGTAGCGTGGGTTGTTTGTGACCATAGCGTGGTCGAGGATGGAGCGTGTCAGAACTGTACGAGCATTCTGGATACCCACGAGCTTGTCAGCAAAGTTGTTGCCGTGGAAAGCATGTGGGATCGGCAGAGGTACAAAAGCCACGAAGGGGCGGCGGCTGACCATCTCTTTCTCTAGTAGAATGTTTGATGCTTTGACTACACGGTACAGATCGGCTGTACCTGTGCCCTCTACATCCAGCTCAATGTAGGCCTCGACTACAGTTACCTGCCGTGTCTGGCGCTGGTAGCCTTTGTCGTTGAAGCCACGGTCTGCACCAATGTCATCAAAGCGCGATAGTATCTCTGGGTCATTGTCGAAGTCTGTGTCTTCGTTGTCAGAGATCTTAGCTACTACGTCTTCATCATAGCCCATCTCAATGAGGTCAGAGATAGACTTCTTGGTACGGTGTGCACAGAAGCTGACAGTATCAAGAGACTTGGCTTGTGGTTCAATGAGGAACTCTTCGGGAGCGATAGCCTCTACTTTGACTTGGGATGTATCACGATACACACGCAGCTCACCGCTGGAGATACCATACTCATCCTCAACGATCTCTTCGATCTCTACGTTGTCTTGGGCAAGTAGTGCGTCCAGCTCATCCTCAGTCAAGTCTTCTACTGCTTCGATGTGGCTCTCAGACTGCTTGGACCAGTAGACCTTACAGATACCAGCACGAGCTATGAGACCATCATGTATGACTGTCTGCATTGTCTCGAAGAGGTTGTTCTGACGGTGCAGCACATAGTCTGTGTACTCTGTGCAGACTTCTGCCATTGGTACATCTTCGGCACCTTGCGGTGTAAAGCGTAGGGTCTTGTTGCCTGTGCTGAAGGTTTCCAGAAGTGCAGCCTTCATGCTCTCTACTGCGTCATACACATCTTGGCTGACATACTTGCTGTTACCATCGTGCGCTGGGCGTGGCAGTGAGGCGCTGTAGTAGTCCATAACCTTGCGGCGCTCTTTTGATAACTCGCTGTCGTAGTAGCCTATGGAACGGCGAAGGTTGGTGTCTACGATTGATACGATCTTTTCGTCATCAATGGCTTGGTATTCTTCTTTTGATTTCATGTCTAAACCATCTCAATGTAATAATCATCGACTGCCTCTATTGGCTCCCAAGCACCCTCATGTATGTGGTTTGCTAGGGCCAAAGACATTACGCAGTCATCGAAACACCCGGCTTCAGCTTCCATGCCCCCGCTTTGGGTGACGATGTAAGTAAGCATCTCTCGGATAGTGACCTTATCGTTTAGTTCGATAGTTCCCTCTCGAACTGAGGCCCTGAGTTCATCAATAATCAGGGGTTTTGTCTTGGCAGTGGTAGTAAAGCCCAACTTAATGGTCTCTTTGTCTGTTAGCTTGTCTACCTGCACTTCTGTGTAGAAGTTGGGGTAAGCCATGTCTTTACCAAGACGGGTACACGTTAAGATACCGTGACTGTTGTTCTCCACGATGATGTAGGCAAAGTTAAAGAACTCACCTAGCTTGTAGAGTACCTCAGCAAAGTAATCTGGATGAA
>Ga0228674_1001335_pt1 | contig 14781 bp, 11 predicted proteins | sample 1D_rmetaG_FD_189054 | JGI IMG/M metagenome (GOLD analysis project Ga0228674, IMG submission 189054) | Seawater microbial communities from Monterey Bay, California, United States - 1D_r | ecosystem: Environmental > Aquatic > Marine > Coastal | place: USA: California | collected 2016-09-26
TTCTTTATATTTAGGATTGTCTGAACTATTTAAAAAATTAATAAATTCGTTTACAGCTTTTTGCTTAGAAGCTAATTGAATTGTACCATAAGAAGTTCCTCCGTTTTTATCGTAACCAACAGCTTTACTTTTCATGTCTCCACTTTCAAATTTGCTTGTTTTATTTAAGTAATCATAATCTTTACCTAAATCAGAAGTTCCACCTTCAGCATAAGTAGGTTGAGGGTTATCTCTATGTTTAGCCATAGTTCCCATAACAAACTTACCAAGACCTTTAGCATCTTTCTTTTTCATAAAAGATTCCATTTTCTTAGTGTCTTTGACAGAGAAGATTTCCTCTCCACCTTCTACCTCTATGTTAGTATCACCTACAGTAGCTTTCTCACCACCTTCATCGTGAGATTTACCTTCAACTTTACCTCCTTTTTTAAACATCATAGTAGATTTATTGTTAGCGTCTCTATAAGAAGTTTCTCCATCCATAGTGCTATAAGTAGATGTCATTTGAGTATCATCTTTATACTGAGAATACTTTCCTTTATACGTTGAAAGTAAACCTTTTACTTCATCTGCTCCAAGTTTAAGTATTTGTTTTTTATTTTCTGCATAAAAAGATTTCAAAAACTCTTTACCTGCAACATCTCCCTTACCTTTAAATCCTTTGACAAAATCAAGAATTAGTTTAGTTTTCTCTCCTCCAATTTCTTGTAACAACTCTTTACCAAATTGTTTTATACCACCTTTAACAGCTTCTTCGCCAACTTCTTTAGCGACTTCTGTACTTGTAGTTTTTAAAGCTTCTTTCCCTAAAGCTGTACCTGCAGTTTTTGCTCCTTCAGTACCAACAGTCTTTGCTGCTTCGGTAGATAAAGCTGTACCTGCACCACCTGCTGCACTACCTGCTGCACCACCTGCTGCACTACCTGCACTACTTGCTGCCGCTCCTCCTGCTGCACCTGCTGAACCTGAAATTAATCCACTTGTACCTAAAGTTGCAACAGCAAGAGCTTGACTTACACCTGATTCTATAGCTCTATTTTTAGCTTGGTTTCTAATCTTAGCACCACCTGCTTCTCCTTTATACTTTTGTCTAACATTTCTTGCTGACATATACGGAAGAGGAAATAAAACAGTATTTGTTAATCCTGAAAGCATTTTACTACCTGCTCCTTTTTGATTTCCATATCTGTCCATTCCCATAGACCACATAGAGAATTTATCCCAAGCAGATTTAGCTACAGGAGACGCTACTCTATTGTCAGCGTATTCTTTATTTATTTCGTTTGTATTTCTAAATGTTCCCATGTCAAAAAATATTTTACTAAGATAATTATTTTCTATTGTGTAGCCTAACTACTGTATCAATACTTGTGATACTTACTAATAAATTTCTACTGTCATTTCTAATCCAAATTTCTTCGTTTAGATGTTTTCCTGACAATCTTGGTTTACCTGAACTCGGCTCTCTAAGAGGGAATCTTAAAAGACCTTCCCTGTACTTTGCTCTTGCGTAATTACCTGTAGCAGCAACACTCTGATACCCTGTCAAGTTTGTAATCTCTTGAGCTAAAAGAGGGTAGGTATGAGCAACTCCTTCAGATTCTAAACTTACTTTTCTAAGTGTAGATAATCCTTCTTCATTGATGTTAAATATTTGGTTATCAAATTTTTTAACCATGTTTGGAAAGTCATTTATTTTTATGTTTAAAACTGAATAATAATATAAATTAAAGTATTGACCTTTATTTCCTGAATTGTATCTGTACAATCCACCTGTTCCGTTGTTTCTGTTACTGTATAAAAATTTACCGTAATTAAAATAAACAGTAGGATAGTAAGTATGTACTCCATGAAAAGCTCCAAGGTCTTCGTTATATAAAATAGTTAAATTTTGAGTAATATCCTCAGAACTTGAAACAGAAACATCTGACACATCGTACTCTTCTCCTGAAGCGACACCATTCTTTATTGTAAAAATTACATCGTTGTTGTCGAAATCATAAGCACTTCTAATACCATAATTATCAGTAACCATATCATAACCTTTTGTTCTATTTATGTATGGCTGTACAAAATTATGTAATCCTTTAATGTCAGATAAAGGAGATAATCCATCACCTGCAAACCTCATTATTTTTCTCATCAAAGAATCAACCCAATAGATTGCTCTACCTGTAGAAACAATACTATCTCTATGCTGAGTTCCAAACTCTTTCGATATGTAATCAATACCATCCATTATTCCACCCTCTCCAAGAACTAAGTCTCCTGCTTGAGGTGTAGTAACAACAGCTCTGTCTCCTACTTTTAATCTACCAAAAGCTCTTGACTGTAAAGAGTATAACTGTTGACCAAGTATTTCGTTACCTACAATTTCTCCATAAGTAGCATCAAGGTCATAATTAGAAAGCTCTTCAAATTGTCTAAATGAATCTATATTTACATTGTAAGGTTGCTTTTCATTTGACCAACACCATCTCGAAGGATAATCTTTTATATCCAAAAACCCTTCAGGTTTAGTTACGTAAGTTCTAACTCTGTCCGTGTAAAGAAGGGCATCTTGTAACTGAAAATTTTCTAACTTATCTGGGCAAGTCGATGAAGAGCTTTCAAAAATTCCTTTTGAGCTGTAAGGATTATGATAATTTTTATCTGCATCACCAATCATTGAAGCTGCGTTATTAGTTCCGACATGAGCCCATGTAGGAACACCATTAGCGTCATCCTTATATGTTAATCTAAAATTATATTTAGACTCAATAGGAACTATTAAAGAGTGAGCCCAATCTCTAAATTCTCCACCTGAAGTTCCATCACCTGATTGTTCATCGTTAACTCCGTCTCCATTTGCTTGAGGCTTACAACTTTCATCGTATTCAATTACAGGAAGTATTCTTGTGTAAGAAAAAGCATCCAAGTAACAGTCTCCACCCCAAACTTCCATTTCATTTAGAACATATCCTCCGTCTTTTATTTTAGCTTTTACCGTTTCATCAACAGAAAGAAAATGACCTGTTGTGTGGAATCTTGTATTCTGAAGAGATTCATTTCTAAGCCCTCCATAAGGCTGTGGGTTTCTCTCTACAAGAGCTGCTACATACACAGATGTTTTGCTATTTCTGTTTCCGTCAACATGAGTAGTGTTACCTACAGAAGAAAGATAAGGAAAACTTGTTTCTATAATTAAAGAACTTGCAGCTCTACCTCTAAACCATTTACTATCTTTTGAACCATCGTAACCAAACCAAATATCTAAAGACCTTCTGTATCCTACATCATCAATAGAAGCCATCCACGCTTCAGTTCCTATAATATGATTAGCTATGTATCCATAGTTATTTCCACCGTTAGGTATATCAATTATTTTTTGAACATTAGCATATTTAGTACATTGAACCCATCTTCCTGAAGAATCGTTTGTTAAAGCGTAAGGATTATATGTGTTTAGATTTTTTGAAACATAATGTCTCTTTATTGTTCCGTCTCCATCTAAAGCTCCTCTTACACCTAACAAGCCTGCATCAGCAAAGTTATTCTGTCCATAAGCAGTATTATTAGTGTGAGCTATATACATAGGTTTTATCTGAGTAACACCCTGATTAACCTTTGGTATTTCTCTTGTTATTTTATATTTAATACTATCAAAAGTATAAGCATGAGGAAGTAAATCTAAATTTTCAGTTTGACCTCCACCTTCATTTTTAGCTCTAAAATTGAATACATTTTTTGAAACTGAAGAAACACCCCCTGTTAATGGAGTTGAAAGAATCCACCCTTTAGCTCTTGAAGATGTGTCTGTTCCACCTCTCTGACAGTTAAGTATTACACCTGTATCTTTTATCTGCTCATCAGCTCCAAGTCTTTCAGCTCTAACTATACTTACACCTGATATTAAATCATACAAAGGAACACCATCAATCTCTACACTTAAATCGATTCCTCCAAATCTAAGACCAAGTATCCTTGCATTAGCAAACTTATATTGATTATAATAATTACTTGTATTTAATTCATTTGCAGTATCATTATCATTAGGGTCTGTAAATAATTGCTTTGTTGGCTTAATAATGTTAGAGCCATTTACAGGAGAGTTGTGAGCTATCTGATACTGACTTTCAATAGTAGGTTGCCCACCATGTCTTGCTACAGCTTTACCTGCTAAAACTCTATCACCTGTATCGTTAACATCATTAGTTTCTGTAGGAACACCGACTTGATTTCCTATCTCTATTTTCTTATACTGAGTAGTACCGTCTTCTCTAACCCTTTGAGCTGTAAGACCGTTTATATAATTTCTTGGGTCATTACCGTCATTACCAAGAGCACTTTCAAAATATCCAAGAGTATGCTCAGGCATAGTTACATCTGCAAAATGCTTAGCAAAGAAAGGATACCCTTTTTTATCAAAAAATACAACAGCAAATCTATAAGTTTCTCCTCTGAAATACCCTGTAAAACTATGACAAGTTTGAGCTGATTGATAATTTACATAGTCATCAAGACCTCCACCTTTATTTGGGTGAACACTAACTTCATAAGTTCCTGAACCATCAAATCTTTGAAATTTTCTTTTTTTGAAATTTGCTCCACCTCCCCCAGGAACTACAGCTTGAAAACCATTAGTGTTTCCGTGATAATTAGAAACACCATATCCTGTTACTGTTTTAAAGTCTGTACCACACGCTCTAAATTCAGGCTCTACATAAAAACCTTCAAGAACTTCATCAGGAATTACAAGAGATTTATTGTACTCAACGTTTCCGTACCATAATCTATTGTCTTTTATCTGAATAGTTCTTACTTTAGAAAAAACATCTTTTACATCTGTAAGCTCAGTAACTTCTATTGGAGTAATGTTCTCAATAGATGTGTGCCTAACATCTATGTAAGTTTGACCATCTATAGGTAGTACAGCAAATATACCTGCTTCTTTAACACCGTCAGCTATTATAGCATGAGTATATGCAATCTCTACTTTTTCATATCTAAAATCAAGACCTTCGATTCTAATCAAATGACCTATAACTCCAATCTCATCAACATTACCCATTCCGTATTGTTCTGAGTTAGCCATGTATTTTTTACCTGTATTGATTATAGGATAAGTTACAGGACTCCAAGGAGTTTGGTATCCGTCTTTAGTTACACATCTATAAGAATACTGATAAATACCTGTTCTTAAAGAACCGTCAATTCTTCCTTTGAAATTAAACTCTCCCATATTCCAATCAGGAGTGCTTCCTGACATGAACACGCTATCAGTTACCATTTGGTATTGATTAACACCTGTTTTCTCTATTGTAATAACTCTTGGCTCGTTAAAGTCATCAGTCCAATAAGTTCTTATTAAAGTGTCGCTCTCATAAAAAGGAACAGCTTGTATTGGATATTTAGTTGAAAAATTATACCTATCATTGTAAGGGTCATCATCTACATCATTAAAAAGTTTAGTGTAAACTCCAACACCATCATTGTTAAATATGATATATCCTATCTCACTCTTTTTAACATTAGATACAGTTTTAATTGAAAATAAAATAACAAAATCAGCAAACTCTGCTTTACCAATTAAGTTATACTCAGAACCATATCTGCTTACAGATAAAACATTTCCTTTATTATTCTGAAAACTTAAAGTTCCTTCTTCATTGTATATAAGCCTACCATTAATACCTACTTTAAAAGTATTCTTAGCGAGTAACTTATTGTCTAAGTCTCCACTCATTCCTCCTTCAAAGGAGTTAGTTATTCTTTGTCCAGCCATTAGAAATAATTTTTATTAGGCATTGGTAATAATTGCTTGTACATATCTGCGATGTATTCCATTTCTTTTGGATTAGGCATTTCATCATCACCTCTTGCTTGACCGCATAGCCAATACCATCTACGCTCTAAGGTTGAATAAACATTTCCTGAAACTCTACCATTCATAAAGTCTGCAGTTTTTATTTTCCATAAGATATAAGCAACTACAGCTTTCTCGTGCCCATCCTTTATCAAAGGAAATCCATCCTCATCTAAATCAAAAGCCATGTAAGATAAACCACCCTTAGTCTCTTCGACTATACCTGAGATTTGTATGTAACCATTCTCTATTTTCATCTTGATTAAAGATGTGTTATTTTGATGTGCATCAGTAGTAACAGATTGAATACCACTTGAAGAAGCTAAATGAGGAGAGTTTTTGTAAAACAATCTAAAGTCTCTGTTTGTAACTTCAGGATAAACATTATTAACTTTAAAAGAAATAAATTGATATAAATCAAGAGGAAGTCTTGCTCTATTATTCTTTACAATAATCTCACATTCTTTATGAACAAAAGTGTCAGTAGAACCAATAAATGTTTCTGCCTCATAAGCCCACTCTATCATAGAATCAATTAAGTGTCCTACATCATGAAGCTGTGCATCCCTAATAACATTAGCGATAATTGTTTTTACGTTTAATTTACTTGGTGTCATTCCATTTTCCTTTAGGGCATTTAGCCGATTTAATCATTGTCTTGACTTTCATAAAGCAACCGCAAATATCACATTGAGCAGTAAGCTTTATAAACTCTTCACAAGATTTACAAATATCTAATCTCTCTTGCTTAACCTCATCTTTAACGAACATAACTTTCTTCCATTATTTCAGGGTAATCTCCCCCATTTAAAACCACATTTTGATACTGTCTCTTTTTCCAAATAGGTGCGACATTCAACTTAAAGTATCTATTGCACTTTGGTCTATTCCAAAATATAAAGTAAAAATAACCATCAGTTTTATTTACATCTATACCGTGAGGATTAAAACTTGTACACATTATCTTGTGAGCACAAAGAGTTCCTCTATTTTTCCAAATCTCAACCACATCATAATTGTAAATAACTCTATCCATTATTATTTTCCAATAGAGCTTTACTATTCTTTTGAAATAAGAAAAACCAATAGGTTTAAATCCATTGGCTTTTAACTCTGCGTTCATGTCGTCTTTCACAGAGTTAAAAATATCCTCTATTGAGTGTATCTTACTTAATTTCTTTTTGGTCATTTATCTGAGTATTCGATTCTCTACTATCATTGTTTTCATCGTTAGTAGTTTTTATAGTCATGTTCAATTCTTTTTGCATGATATAGTTAACTATTAACGGAACGTAAGACTCAGGCATTGGATACTCATCATCATCATCGATACAAGTATAATCTCCATCTGCTCCCTGGTATCCTGCATCACTTGGATTGTCAAATATACCTCTTACGTTTACGTAGCATATATCCTCATTAAATGGGTCAGTAACATATAAGTACCCACCAATAAGATAAGCTCTTCTCATGTTCCCTGTGAACCTTTGATGAGCTTTAAAATGAACTACATTAGGTGGAGATAATATAATTGGAGTTTGTTTATCAACTAATCCAATAAAAACTAACCCACTATCGTTTGGTAAATCTACAAGCTTTGGTACTCGTACACGTTTAACTTCACATCCCCATAACACAGTAGGGTGGTCAGCTTTATCAACCGACTCTAAAGTAAGAACCCCCAGGTCTTGTACAAGTTGTGAATCTACACCTGTACCTTTTTTTAAACTCTCTTTAATAGCGTAGGCTCTGTAATATCCAATCCAAAATTTAATTTGACGTATATTCAAACGGTCATCATCAGAAGACAAACCACCTCTTGCTATATTGAGTACGTTATATGATAATTCGTTCAATGTTGCCATAATACAAATATAAAAAAAAAGGAGTTAGCAAATACACTAACTCCTTTCGTAATAAATATTTAAGTTTTATTTAAACTGCTCCTTCAGCAATTACACCATCCTGTTCAGTAACAGCTGCGTAATTTCCATTAATAGCATTATCTAATGCTGTAACAGTTGTACCATCATCTACAAAACAAGCAGCATATCTTTCAACACCGTCAGTATCTTTATACTTAACTAAATACTGAATGTAAGCATCTGTTGTTGAAGCAAAGTCAGCAGCATCTACGTTTTCATATTTAGAAGCTAAGTGAGCAGCATCAGTTTTAACAGCATCAGCTGTAACAGAACCACCTGTAAAAGTTGAAGTTCCTGTAGCACCTGCTGTAACAACATAATTAATTCCTGTACCTGCAACATCAGCAGTAAGAGTTAATGTAGCTGAACCTGAACCTGTGATAGGTAAAGAGCTTGCATTTATTAATGCTCTAAAAGCGTTACATACAGTTGTAGCTGTATCACCTGCAACTACCTTGTACTTAAATATCTTAACATACTGCTGACGAGAGTCAGGAGATTTGATACTTAAAACAAATTCATTACCTACAGTAAATGTAGCAGGAGTGAATGTTTGAGCCCAAGCAACATCAGATGCTACAGCCGCTAATTTCACAATCTTTAAGATTGAGTGTTTAATGATGTCAGACCATCCTAATAATAAATCAGCAGTTCCACCGAATGCTAACATACCTGCAACAAAGTGCGTTCCAATAGCTCCAAGAGCTGTTCCGCTTTCAAAAACTTTAAATTTTGAGATTATCATTTTATTTACGTATTAAAAATTACTTATTTATATTCAAATCTATGTAACATAGGATTGAATACTCTTACTTTTTTCTTTTTAGCAGGCTTTTCAACTTCTGCTTTAGTTTCGACCTCTTCCTCTTTAGGAAGTACAGCCTCAATTCTTTCAATCAAGACATCCTTAGTTCCTGTAGTGTCTAAGCCTAACTCAGCACACTTAGCAATTAAGTCATCTTTTTTAAGGGTTTTTAAATCCATTATTCTTGATTTAATATTTCATTTATTTGTAACTGATAAGTTTCCTTGTCAATCGAGAACAACATTTTTCTAACAGCTATATTGATTATCTCTTCGTGAGTATGAACAGGTAAATCAAAAGTATTGTTAGGTAAAGCTGAACCGTTAACAGTAACAGGCTCTCGTAAATAAGTCAAAGTCCAAGCTGACGGAGAAGAGTCGCTCTCTATAGATAAAGAAGCAGCAAGAGATACGTAAACAGGATTCTCATTATTTGGTTTATTAAAAGGGTCTTCCTTTATCTTATTAACATCATCGTGCTGTACAGGTCTAATAAAGGTTTCCCTATTAGAAGTTACACCACATTTTGTTATAGAAAAAGTACCTTTTAACGAAAGCACAAATAACATATCAGCAGGAACAGCAACCGAAGCTCCTGAACCTACTGATGTGATTATGAGTGTTCTTAAATCTTGTCGTCTTTTTTCATTTACTTCAAACTCAGCATAACGAGATTTCACGAACTCATTCTGAGCAAATTGTAAGAATACATCTTTCTCTTCAGGTTCGAACCAAGGCAAGTCGTGCTTGTCTATGATTATATCTAATCTCTCGTGTGCTTCTGCGAATGTCATAACTAAATTTTAACGCTTGATATTTCTTTTCTAATTGAGGGCATCAAGTCCTCGTTATCTTGTAACCAAAGAATCGCTTCATCAATGTTAGCTCCCATTAACTGCTCTCTATACTTCCAAACGTTATTCTTGTGAGTAAAGATGTTTCTCATCTTACCTTTATGCAAGATTTCTTTAAACACTCTGTTTGGGTCATTGAACGCAGCTAAGAACTCTTTTGGAGAAGACTCAGCTTTTTCATACAACTTATCTTTAATGATTGTCTCTAACACATTAAGTGTTTGAATACCTATGACTCTTGCAAAGTTAACCAATGCTTCACCTCTAAGTTTTCTTGCTTCAATCATCGCATCGATTGACTCCTCTCTTTCGTTTGTGCGTAGCTCAGCTTCCTCAACAACATCAACAACCTTTAAGATTGGCTTAGCACCTCTAACGTAGATAGGGTGGTCTTTGATGTGTTCAAATTCCAATCTATCATTCTCAACGTTAAGGTTCAACACAGTCAATGCTCGTGTGTACTTTTTAACACGAGGGTTTCCGTGAGCATCTTTAAACTCACGAAGTTCCCCTGTGTCAATATCTGTGTAATCTCTCACGGTAATAGTACCTGTTCTCTTAGGGTTTACCATTCTGATTTCAACGTGTCCTTTTTTTTCTCTGTCTTTTACTGTAGCCATCTGCTTTTACTTTAACATTTACAAATTAAAAATTACGATTTCAATAACTGTCCACAAGATAGTGGGTTACGAACAATGATTCCTGACTCAGATAAAATCTCACAAGTGAAACCATCTTTAGAGTTAGAAGCAACCATTGATTTTTGGTCAAATGGGTTTACCATACCTGGGATGTATTTTACAATCATTCCACGGTCAACACCACCTGCACCTTTTACTTTTACTTCTACGTTAGAAACACCATTTGTTACTCCCATGTCCATAAATACCATTCTGTAAGACTCTTTAGGGTAACCTGTTGTAGGGTCTAAATCAGTATGTAATTGTGGGTCGTCAAATAATGGGTTATGAACCAAAGTGATTCTATGACCTAAAGCGTTGTAAGTAGTGTAATGTACACCTAACTCTAAGTTTCTTCCTGAATCCATATCATAGATTAAAGAATTTCCTTGGAATACTAAATCTCTCATCGCTCTATGGAAAGCAACTTTACCTGCTGTTCCTGTAAACACCATCCATTGGTTGTTTTTCTTACCTGAATTTAAACTCAAGTTAGCGATAAAATCTACGATAATATCTTCAGTCAATGAACCTGTGTAAGTATCTGTATTAGCAGAATCAATTTGAGCTAAAACACCATCACCTGCAATTAACGCTTTACCGTTAGCATCAGTAATTTGTGCTACACCATTAGCATCCATAGTAGAAATACCATACCATCTTGATAACTCTAATTGGTATAAATACTCTTCCATTACTAAATTTTGGTCTGTGAAGTACCATAATTTCTGACCGTTGTTCTCAATCCAAGTAACATCAGTTAAAGCCGAACCTGTGATAGATTTCGCTTTACGAGAAATTGTTAAGTAATTTACATACCAATCAGGGAATACGTGGTTTTCATACCCTTGAGTTGAACCTTCTTCGAAGATAGAACCTGCAGTATTAACTGTCTCTCCTAACGCATAATTTGTTCCAGCTAAAGGAGCTGCAGCAGGGTCGTTAGTTTGTAACTTGATTGTGAATGTAAAACCACCTACTGATGGAGTAGCATCACTTAAAATGATTGCTTGTCTTCCGTCTTTGAAACGAATAACATCATTTTTGTTTAAGTAGTTTTCTACGAACTCAATAGTACCTGCAACTACACCTGATGGAGCTGAACCTCCACCTGTACAAGTAGAAGGGCGATTTAATCTACCTAAGATAGCCCACTTAAAAGAGTTGTCTCCGATAAGCTCTTCTTTAGCGAAACGACCTGTTCCTTCTAAGAAGTATGTTAATGAATACTGAGGGAATTGGCGAATTAACGCTTTACTAATCTCAGGGTATTTCAACAAGTTAGTAACTAACGAGTTTTGTTCGATTGTGTCTTTTCCGTAAGAACCTGTGTTAAACTTCATTTTTCTTTTTTATTAAATTAAACAAATTACATCTGTTCCGAATCCATAAATCTATTCGGATTAAATTCTCCTGTTGTTGGGTCAGGTATATTTGTTTTACGAACTGTTTCAGGGTTTGTCATTCTATCTAAGATAGCCGACTTACCTTTCTCAAATCCATTAGACTTCATCCCTTTCAAGATTTGGTCTTTATATTTCCAAAGCCAAGCAGCTTGTGCCATAGACTCAGGGTTATCAGTAACCTCCTCAAAGAAAGCTCCTGACGATATATAATCTACGTGTTCTGCCTTTTGCTTACCGTTGATTTTCCCTCCAAACATATTATCTGTCTTTGACATGAATGTTTCAAGTTCTTCTCGTGCTTCCTGTAGCTCCTGCTGTTGCATTGCATCAGATTGTGGAGCAGGTTTTGCTGCGTTAGCTTTTTCGGCTTCTACGATTGATTCTAATTCTTTTCTAACTTCACGAGCTTTACTTCTGATAGTATTGTTCTCAATTAAAATATCAACCTCATCTTCAATTTCTTCTTCATTAAAACCTCTCGCTTTTAATTCTTTTCTCATTAAAGACTCGTCATCGAGTTTGATAAGATTATTGAATGTATCAATCCTTTCGTTAGTTACACCCTTTTCCGCTAATTTTTGCTGACCTTTTAATGTGTCAATGAACGATTCGTAATCGTCAGCATCTATTCCTAAAGACTCAGCTACAGATTCCCATCCTGCTGCTCCTTCGTTTTCTGTATTTCCTTCTCCGTCTTCATCTCCTGAAGAACCTCCATCATTACCTTCTTCTTCTGAGCCTTCGTTAGACTCTTGCCCTTGGTTCGACCAATCAGAGTAGTCATCATCATCCTGCTCTCCTGAACTGTTAGACTCTCTATGTTGTCCGTCTTCGTCTCCTTCCTCTTCTGAACCTGAATTTTCTTCTCCTTTATTTTCATTGTAATCCATTGAGTCGGAATCCATAAAAGAGCCTGCGTCAAAATTATTTTCCTGCTCTTCTTGTGTTCCCTGTTCTAAGTTTTCGCTTTCTTTCGTATTCATATCTTAAACATTTTTTACAAATATATAATTTATTTATTACACTATACCATTTTCTGTCTGAGAATTATCTCCCTGAGAGTTAAGCATTTCAGCCATTTGTTCTGCTGCTAAATCATTTTCAAGCTTTTTATCCATCTCCTCCTTTTTTACTGCTGACGAATTTGAAGTGTTTAACATAGCCATATTAGCATCATGTTTTTGTCTGTAATCTTGAGTTTGTTGACCACCTTCTATTTTCATCTGAGTAGATTGAAGTAAAGCGTCAGCATCAATTTGTGCAACCTTAATCTTAGCTTCAATTTCCATTTGTTTCATTTGAGCGTCTGATTGTGTTTTGTTGTTGATAGCTTCAGCTTTAGCTTGCTCTGCTTGAGCCATAGCTTGACTCTGTTCAGCATTAGATTTTTGTATAGCCTCTAACCCTGTCTCCAAAATAGCTTCCGCATCTTTTGCGTTTACAGCATTAACAACTTTAACCAACTGCAAGAATCCTTCTGCTCCTGAACCTGAAAGAACTTGTTGACCAAGAGCTACAAGACTCTCTTTGTCCTTTCTGTCTTTAGAAGAGTTTTTAGTAAAGATAGAGTAGTCAAAGTTTTTAAAATCTCCCATTACTTTCATCATCTGAGAACCTGACTCACCCATAAACGCAGCAACAACTTTTCCGTCGTTCCAACATATTTTCATTAAATCTGACAACTGTTGAAACACCATATCCATTGTTCTTACGTGATTTGTAAGTAACGGTTGAGTTATTAAAGATGACTGCATTACACTTCTCTCATTAACTCCTACAGCATCAGATTTAGTAAATCCTTCTCTTGCTCTTGATATACCTGTTAACTGCTCTGCTGTATTTTCAAGCATAGCTTTTAGATTAATCAACTGCTGAACAGAGTTTGATAAAGTAAAGTCAATTTGTTGGAACTGATTAAATCCACCAACTTGTTGACCTTCCTGTTTAGTATTGATTGGAATAACACCTGAGTTTTTTGCATGGAAAAATACATCATCCAATGAAACACCGTTTGGTTTCTGAGACGTATCGTAAACAACAGCTTTACCACCACTACGAGCAAGTGTTAACTCTATGTGATACATTACAATATTATATAGTATTTGGATGTTTTTTAAACTATCAACTATACTTAAAGTTATACTATCGATATTATTTTTTATAACACCAACATAAGGTAATGGAGCTACAGCATAATTATCTTCTCTTCGTATTTGATTCGGAACACTTCTTGCATTTACAATGATGTCATGCCCAATCATTACAGCTCCCCAAATATCTGTGTAAGCTTTTTTCTCTACATTATCTCCTGCTTTAATTTTATAGTCATCAGGAAGTATTTTTCTAAAAGGAACTTCAGGGTCAAATTTATTTTCACTTAATTTTACTTTAAGCATTTTAATTGACTTCCAATTTGATTGTATTACTCTAATCCTCATCGGAGAGTTAGCGTCTTCTTTGTAATAGAACTGAAAAGGTTGGTTAAACTTTTGTAAAGAGTCTCCACCTTCATATCTCATTTTTTCTATAGCAACTACTTCAAGCTCTGTTAGATAATCTCCAAACTCATCAATGATTTCATTAATAGTTAAGAATCTTTCTTCAGCAACCCAGGAACTATCCTGTAATGTTTCCGAATCAGAACTTATATCCCAAATTAAAGAACGAGGGTCAACTCTTCTTACAAATGGGTCTCCTTGCTTTACTGAACAATGATAAAACTCTTTTGAGTTAATACACATATCATAAAGACCTTTTTTGAAAACGTGCTGTAATTGATACTTGCTTATAAGATGTAGCAAACCAATAAATGTTAATTGCTCTACCTGCTCTCTTCCATTAAGCTTTAGGAACTTATCAATATCTTCAGGCATTTCCATACCCACATCTTCATCTTCAAATTCCATTCCGAGCTCTTGCTCCATCTCTCTTCGAATGTCTCTCATAAGCTTTTCAGCCACAAGAGCAACTTTCTTATCAAGCTTTTTTACAACAGCAGCTTCGTTTACAGCTTCTACAGTAAAATCTAAAGGTTGAGACATGAACTCACCAACCAATAAATCAATCTTTGGAGCGATTATAGGATGGTTAACAAGTCTTGCAGGTGAACTTATACCATACGTGTTTGTAACGTATTCGAACTGCTTAGTATCAAATACACCGTTGTATAACATATAGTTTTCGTAATCTTTTTTACGTTCACGATTAAATTTAGTAGTGTAGCTTTGATAAGCTAACATAGCTAAAATATTTTGTTTACACCATTCT
>Ga0228674_1001337_pt1 | contig 14762 bp, 11 predicted proteins | sample 1D_rmetaG_FD_189054 | JGI IMG/M metagenome (GOLD analysis project Ga0228674, IMG submission 189054) | Seawater microbial communities from Monterey Bay, California, United States - 1D_r | ecosystem: Environmental > Aquatic > Marine > Coastal | place: USA: California | collected 2016-09-26
CAGCCTTCATAGCTTCAGGACTCAAATGACTTTGAGTAGTTGATCCTGGATGTATAACAAGCGTTTTTGCATCACCAACATTGGCAAGGTGTGATGCTACCTGAACACTTTCTATGAAAGCTTGCCCAGCTTCACGGCCACCTTTTAGGCCACATGCTATAACTGACCCAGCACCTTTCGGCATCAAGCGTTTAGCAACCTCAAAATCTGGGTGGTCAGGTAAAGTTGGATGTTTAATCCAGGAAATACTTTCATGATCTGATAAAAAATCTAACATTTTTTTAGTATTTTCCATATGTCGATCCATACGTAACCCTAATGTTTCAATACCTTGCATTAGGTGAAAAGCATTAGTCGGAGAGAGGCATGGTCCAACATTATACATACCCTCGGTTCGCACACGATTAATAAATGCTGCAGGACCAAACTCTTCATACAAATTTACACTTTGGAAACCAAAATGTGCCTCCGTTAAAGTCGGAAATCTATCATTTTGACCCCAATCAAAATTACCACCATCAACAACTATACCTCCCAACGCAACACCATGGCCGCCCATCCATTTAGTAAGAGAATGTATGACTATATTTGCGCCGTTTTTTAATGGTTTAAGTAAATATGGTGTGTTAAATGTTGCATCAATAACTAATGGAACTCCAGCATCATTAGCAATCTTACCAACTCGCGTGATATCCATTATATCTAAACCTGGATTACCAATGACTTCACCAAATACCATTTTTGTATTTGGTTTAATAGCATCAGCAAAAGCTTCAGGATCATTGGGAGCAACAAACGTAGTAGTAATTCCATATCTTGAAAGTGTATGCTGAAATAAATTAATATTAGCTCCATACATTTGAGACGAAGATACAATATGATCTCCAGCAGAACATAATGCTAATACAGTGACAAATAAAGCAGCCATCCCAGAAGATGTTGCAACTGCACCAATACCCTCATCTAATGCAGCAACACGCTGCTCAAGCACTGCCACAGTCGGATTTGATATTCTTGAATATAAATGACCACCAATTTCTAAATTATATAATGCTGCAGCATGTTCTGAGTCTTTAAAAACATATGACGTTGTTTGATGAATTGGAACTGCAGCTGATCCATGGCGTTCATCAGGTGTAAAACCAGCGTGTAAACTTAAGGTATCAAATTTATAATCACCCGTCATTGTATATTCCTATTCGATTAATTCTTCATACGAATTCCAATTATAAGCACATTATGTCAATAGACCTAGCATTTTTGTTTCTAAAGTGACCCAACGTTACAATTGATCGAATCTTTCATTTAGATAAATGCTCAAAAATCAGAACTTAGCACCAAGTCGACCGCGTCACTTAAAAAGTCGCAAAAAGCCGTGCTAGTTTGATAAATACGTAATACGAAAAATGATATCTTATACATTATAGGAGATTTCTTTATGGCTGGAGCAATGCTTTTCCCATCTAGGCGTTTGAGAGCAACGCCATTTACAGCTCGAGTATCTACTTCGGGTGTTTCAGGATATACAGTTTATAATCATATGTTGTTACCGACTGTTTTTGAAGATTTGCAAGCAGATTACAAACATCTAAAAGAAAATGTTCAAATTTGGGATGTATCTGTTGAGCGGCAAGTACAATTACTCGGTAAGGATGCTCATAAATTGGCATGCTTGATATCTGCAAGAGATCTTACTAATGCACAAATAGGTAGATGTTATTATGCACCAATCTGCGACCAAAGCGGTGCAATAATTAATGATCCAATAGCACTAAGGTTAGCTGAAGATAAATACTGGTTTTCGATTGCAGACAGTGACTTATTGTTGTGGGTTCAAGGCATTGCATTGGGTTTAGATTTAAATGTAGAGGTTTGTGAACCTGACGTCTCTCCACTAGCTATACAAGGGCCTTTGGCTGAAGATTTGATGGCTGATGTCTTCGGTGAGGAAATCAGAAATGTAAAATTCTTTCATTTTAAAGAGTTTCCATTCAAAGGGCGAATGTTAAATATAGCTAGATCAGGTTGGTCGAAACAAGGTGGATTTGAAATCTATCTTAACGACACTCAGCTTGGAACTGAATTATGGGATGCGATATGGGAAAAGGGCAAAAAATATAACATCAGGGCTGGTTGTCCAAACCTAATTGAAAGAATTGAGGCTGGCCTTCTTTCATATGGCAACGATATGAACCGTGAAGATACACCACTAGAAATTGGTTTAGAAAAATATATCTCGCTTGACAGTGAAGTAGATTTTATTGGCAAAAAAGCACTTCTTAAACAACGTGAAGATGGCATAAAAAAACGCCTTATGGGAATTGTAATGGACGGATCTGAGATGCCTCCTCTTACAATGCCAGAAGAAGTACTTATCGGTGGCAAAAATATAGGTTTCGTTACATCTGCAGTTTATTCGCCAGATTGTAATGGTAACATCGGTTTTGCTATGATCGAAGCATCAAATGCAAATGCTGACACAGAAGTATCGGTAAGGTCTAAGACAGGTATTCGCAAAGCAAGACTATGTGAAATTGGAGATTTTTGGACTCAAGTTCAATCAAAAAATTAAATCTTTGGATAATTCAATTAGTAAGATTTTTTAAATAACAACTCTAAAATAATAGAAGTTTTTAACGATAGACATATTGAAAAGTTTAATTAAACTTTTCTTAAACAATCTCAATTAACCAAAGAGGTTTTAATGTCAAAAGATCCGTTGCTACAACCCTACAGACTTAAAAACTTAACTTTAAGAAATCGTATCATGACGACGAGTCATGAGCCAGCATATCCTGAGGATGGTATGCCAAAAGAGCGTTATCGAGCATATCACGAGGAGCGTGCAAAAGCCGGGGTTGCTCTGGCCATGACGGCAGGTTCTGCTGCTGTTTCTAAAGATAGTCCACCAGTTTTTAATAATGTTTTGGCATATAAAGATGAAGTTGTTCCATGGATACAAAACTTAACTGACGGATGCCATGAACATGGCTGTGCAGTCATGATTCAATTAACTCATTTAGGTCGACGAACAAATTGGAATAAACATGATTGGCTACCAGTTGTTTCATCATCAAAACATCGTGAGCCTGCACATAGAGCATTCCCCAAGTTGATAGAAGATTGGGATATTGCTCGCATTATAAACGATTTTGCTGATGCAGCAGAAAGAATGAAATCAGGTGGTATGGATGGTATAGAATTACAAGTTTATGGACATTTATTAGATCAATTTTGGTCACCACTTACAAACGATCTTATTGGTCCGTATGGCAATGATACACTAGAAAATAGAATGAAATTTCCTTTAGATGTTCTAGAAGCTGTTAGAAAACGAGTTGGTAAAGAGTTTATAATTGGGTTCCGATATACTGCAGATGAAGCACAAAAAGGTGGAATTACCGCAAAGGATGGATTGGAAATATCCAAACGGCTTTCAGAAACAGGGCAATTGGATTTCTTGAATGTTATCCGAGGCCGAATACATACAGATGCAGATTTGACAAATGTTATTCCAGTTCAGGGAATGCCAAGTGCACCCCATTTAGATTTTGCAGGAGAAGTAAAAAAGCTTACTGGAATGCCCACCTTTCACGCTTCTAGGATTCCAGATGTAGCAACAGCACGCCATGCAATTGAAAATAATTTACTTGATATGGTTGGAATGACACGTGCACACATGGCCGACCCTCATATCGTAAAGAAAATTATTGAAGGCCGTGAAGATGATATAAGACCCTGCGTTGGGGCAACATATTGCTTAGACCGGATATATCAAGCTGGTGATGCATTATGCATTCATAATCCAGCAACTGGTCGTGAGCTGACAATGCCACATGAAATTACTTTAGCAAAAAAAATTAAAAAAGTTGTTATTGTTGGTGCAGGGCCTGCTGGATTAGAAGCTGCAAGAGTTGCAGCGGCACGTGGCCATGAGGTTATAGTCTTCGAAGCACAATCAAATCCAGGCGGACAAATTCGATTGACTGCTCAAAATCCGCGACGACGCGAGATGATGTCAATAATTGATTGGCGAATGGCACAATGTGCGGCACGCAATGTTGAATTCAGATTCAACAATTGGGCTGAAGCTGAGGATATAATCTCATTAAATCCAGATATAGTTATTATAGCGACGGGTGGATTGCCAAATTTAGAACTATTTGAAAATAGAAAAGAAATAAAGCACGTCATAAGCACATGGGATATTATCTCAGGAGATATAAAGCCTTTAAAAAATATCTTAATTTATGATGAGAGTGGAGACCACCCTGCCCTTCAAGCTGCTGAAATTGCTGCTAATACTGGTGCTAAAGTAGAAATAATGACACCAGATCGCACTTTTTCTCCAGAGATTATGGCTATGAACTTAACACCTTACATGCGCGTTCTTCAAAATAAAGATGTGACATTTACAGTCACACACCGACTTTTAGATGTTGAACTTAAAGGTAATGAACTAAATGCAAAAATTGGAACGGACTATAGTGAATTTGTAAAAGAAGCCAAATATGACCAGATAATTGTTAACTATGGGACAATGCCCTTAGCTGATCTATATTTCGATCTAAAATCAAAAAGTATCAATAATGGTGCTGTTGATTATGATGCACTTATTGATGGCTTTAAACAGAACATAATAAATAATACGGATAATAAATTTAAATTGTTTAGAATAGGCGATGCAGTTTCATCGCGTAATACCCATGCAGCAATTTATGATGCACTTAGGTTAGTCAAAGATTTGTAAAATTAAATGGCAGGAAATTTCCTGCCATTTTTTTATTAAAATTTAGAGGCCATATTTTTTCTTGTTAGCAGCAAAAAATCCTTTTGCTTCTTTTACTTTTACCCAATTATTTATATAATTGATCCAAACTTGATCTGTTTGTGGCAAAAGCATTGCAATCGGAGTAGGCGAACGTGCTTCAGCATTTTTCACACGAACAACTCCGAACTTCTCTTGCAAAGTAGCACCTTCAATATTTGAAGTGATGAACACATCAGCTCTTCCAGCCAAAACTTCTTGATAACCACGTGCAGGAGCTTCTACTACTTTGATATCAGCGTTTGGATACCAAGCCCTAACTAATTTTTCGAATGATGTACCAAGTGTTGTTGCAACTTTGACCCCTGGTTGGTTGATGGCCTCATGTCCATCGAACTTTCCAGCATTTTCTTTTGCTGTAAATGGAATAAATTCTACAGAAATATAACTCTCTGAAAATCCTGCGGCTTTCATCCTAGCCGGTGAAATTGAGGCTGAGCCAGTAATATGGTATTGTCCTGCTACCACACCATTCACTAATGTTTTCCAATCTGTGGGTACAAATTCTATCTCAACACCTAAGTCTTTGGCTAGTTCTTCCATGATATCGATATCAAAACCTTTATAACTGTTTGTAGCTGGATCACGCACAGTCATAGGGTTCCAATCTCCAGTTGTACCGACTTTTAAAACACCGTTACTCAGTATTTCGTTTAAGGCAGACTGCGCATTTACTGCACCCGACAATACAATCCCCATGATTGCTATTGCTGCTGCTTTAAAAAATTTATTCATCATCTTCTCCTATTTGGATGTTATGTTCTTGATGTAAGTTTAGATTTATTTAAGGTAGTACGAAATTTAAACAAGTAAACTCTAATATTCAGGTTATTAATGCAAACCACGGCAATAAGTCTCGTAAACGTGAATAAATGGTTTGATAAATTTCATGTGCTTAAAGATATTAATCTCACAGTGAATACAGGTGAAAAAGTCGTGATTTGTGGCCCTTCAGGATCTGGGAAATCTACTGTTGTTCGATGTATAAACAAACTTGAAGAACACCAAAGCGGTTCAATCTCACTTTATGGAAAAGAATTAAAGAATACACAGGAGTCCATCAACTCAATTCAAGGAAATGTTGGAATGGTATTTCAACAGTTTAATCTCTTTCCCCATTTAAATGTTTTAGAAAATCTAATTTTAGGACCTATGAAAACACGAGGTAAAACAAGGGATGAAGCAATCAAAATAGCAATGCATTATCTTGAACGCGTTCACATACCTGATCAAGCAAACAAAATGCCTGCCCAACTCTCAGGTGGCCAACAACAGCGAGTTGCAATAGCACGATCACTGTGTATGGAACCTAAAGTAATGCTATTTGATGAGCCTACTTCATCTCTTGATCCCGAGATGATATCTGAAGTTCTCGACGTGATCATTGAGTTGGCACATGACGGAATGACCATGATAGTTGTTACTCATGAAATGGGATTTGCACGTAAAGTAGCAGACAAAATTCTTTTCATGGACCAAGGTAAAATTGTGGAACAGAACAACACTGAAGAATTTTTCAGATCTCCAAAAACTGATCGTTGTAAAACATTTTTGAATCAAATTTTAAAACATTAAGAGAGAAAATGAAAAAAATTTACCTTTTATGTTTAGCATGCATTATTCTTTCTGGTTGTTCATCTAACGTTTGGGGGTGGTATGTTATTAATCCAACGACACCGGCAGGTTGGGTTAATATAAAATTTTTAGTTTCTGGAATTGGAAACACTATTTTAATTTCAATTGTAGCAGCATTTATCTCAATAAACTTAGGGTTACTTGTAGCTTTACCTGGTCAATCTTCTAAAAAAGGTTGGCGAATTATAAACCGGGTTTACGTAGAATTTATTAGATCCATACCATTATTGCCCATGTTGTTTTGGGTATTTTATGGACTTCCAATTGTATTTAAATCAATGGGGTTAAATATACCTATTGATCCATTTTGGGGAGCAGTCATAACTTTAGCAATCTCAGATAGCGCATTTACTGCAGAAATATACCGGTCAGGGATTCAATCAATTGCAAAGGGCCAAAAAGAAGCGGCACATTCAATTGGTCTAACATATGCTCAAACAATGCGTTACGTGATTTTGCCTCAAGCAATCCGCCGGATTCTTCCTCCTCTTGCAAATCAGTTTATATATATTGTGAAAATGAGTGCATTTGCTTCAGTAATTGGAATGCAAGAGCTTACACGTCGAGCAAACGAAATTGTTGTAACCGAATATAGGCCTCTAGAAATTTATTCATTACTAATTCTGGAATATTTAGTTCTTGTTTTAATTATAAGTGCTGGCGTTCGATGGCTTGAACGAAAAATGGGCTCCAATGAAAATCAATAGGATAGTATGATGGACTGGAAAAAATTTATGGCCGAAACTGAAGCAAATATTGCTACTTTTTCAAAAGAGATCCCTAATACAGCGAAAGGATTTGCATCTATGGGTGTAGCTGCAAAATCTAATGGTGCATTAGATGAAAAATCTAAAGAATTTATAGCATTAGGGATAGCAGTAGCAACTCGATGCGATAGTTGTATTGGCTTTCATATCCGTTCTCTTATTAGGCTTAAAGCATCCCGTGAGGAAGTATGTGAAGCTCTAGAGATGGCTACATTTATGGGTGGGGGACCCTCGTATGCCTTTAGCGCTAAGGCTTTAGAAGCATATGATGAATTTTCCAATATGAATGTGTGATTATTTGAAATTAAAATGGAGACTGTTTAGCTCTAGGCCTCTGTATGAACATTATTATAAAAAGCAAAATAAATGCAGGAATGAAAAAAATTTCTTTTAAAAATCTCTGGTTTTCAATGCCTATAGACACTATTTGAGCAGGTTGTTCGCCATAGAAATCAAAATCATTTGCTAATACACTAAAATACTGTGTCCCAGGGAATGGCTCATCCAAAATTATTACACCATTATCTTCTATTATACTTAGACCACTGTTATCTAAACGCTCACTTGCAGATCCATCTATTTTTGGAGAGAAATTAATTGTTTTTTTGCCAATAATTCCTGTATCAAAATCAGGAGCAGAAATACGCAATCTTGCATTCGTCCCAACTGGTAATTTTTCAAGAGCAACCAATGCATCAGAACCAGTATGTTCAGTGTATTTATCCTGCCATCTGTCTAAAAAGAAATCTGGGCGGAATAACATAAACACAACTAACAAAAGTACTGCACTTTCCCACTTCCTTGATTTTGCAATGAAATAACCCTGTGTAACTGCGGCAAATACTAACATTGCTACAAGTGAAACAATGAATACAAAAATTGCTTTTATTGGGCCGACATTTATTAACAATAAGTCAGTGTTAAAAATAAACATAAACGGCAATAAAGCAGTTCTAATATCATAACTAAATCCAATTAAGCCAGTTTTAATAGGGTCCCCTCGTGAAATTGCAGCTGCAGCATAGGCAGCTAGTCCTACAGGTGGGGTATCATCTGCAAGAATGCCAAAATAAAACACGAACATATGAACTGCTATTAGAGGCACGATCAATCCGGACTGTGCACCAACGGAAACAATCACAGGTGCCATAAGTGACGAAACTACAATATAATTTGCTGTTGTAGGTAACCCCATTCCAAGAATAAGCGAAAGAATTGCAACTAATATAAGAAGAAGAATTAAATTACCACCAGATAAAGTTTCAATTACTTGACCAATTATCTGATGTGCCCCTGTTAAAGAAATAGTGCCAACTATTATTCCAGCTGCTCCTGTTGCAACACCAATACCAATCATGTTTCGAGCACCAGCCTCAAGGCCAGAAATGAACTCTTTGAATCCAATAATCCAATGCGTTCCTAATGTTAGCTCTCCACGGTACAGTGCTTTTATAGGTCTATGACTTAATGCAATAATGATCATCGCAATTGTTGCCCAAAAAGCAGATAGTGCTGGAGATAATCTATCTAAATATTCAGTCCGAACCATTAAATTCCAAACTAAAACAAATATTGGAAGCGCAAAATATGCACCTCCAAAAAAGGTTGGGGTAAGTCTTGGCGCTTTAACAGTTTTCGCATTTGGGTCATCAACTTCAATATCAGGATATTTTGAAGCAACAAACAAAAGGCCCATGTAAACTATGAAAAGAATTACTAAAGCTGGATAAACACTATTGCCAGGCATAAATGGTTCAAGCATTGCACGAAAAATAATTAGTAAAAATGTAATTCCAGCCATTACTAAGAAACCAGATAGAAATAATAACAAAATCATATAAACACCAATATTTCGTCCAGGCTTATCTAGTCCTTTCAAACCCATTTTTAAGCTTTCAAGATGCACTATATACAGCAATGCAATATAGGATATTACTGCTGGTAAAAATGCATGCCTTATTACTTCAAGGTAGGATATGTTAACATATTCAACCATCAGAAATGCAGCAGCACCCATTACTGGAGGTGTAAGTTGACCATTAGTAGATGAAGCTACTTCAACCGCACCTGCTTTCTCACCTGAAAAACCAATGCGCTTCATCAAAGGTATTGTAAAAGTACCGGTTGTAACCGTATTAGCTATAGATGATCCAGATATTATACCAGTCAACATAGAAGACAAAACTGCAGCTTTGGCAGGACCTCCCCTTAGAGCCCCAAGAAGTGAAATTGCTACTTTGATAAACCAATTACCCCCGCCCGCCTTTTCCAAAAGAGATCCAAATAATACAAATAAGAAAATCATTGTTGTTGATACGCCTAAGGCAACCCCAAAAACACCCTCTGTTTGCATCCAGTAATGGCCCATAGCTTTTGTAAAAGACGCACCACCATAATTTGTAATACTTCCTATCCAAGAAGAATATCCTCCAAAAAATGCCAACGATAAAAATAGACTTGCAATTATTACAAGAGGTAATCCTAAAGACCTAAATACTGCGGTCATCAACACAAACATTCCTATAGCAGACATTATAATATCTGACGTTGACCAAAGACCCGGTCGGTCTGCAATTTCAAATCGGAAAATGACTAAATAAAGACAAGCAGAAATTCCCATTACTACCATCAACCAATCATACCATGGTATACGGTTTTTATGTCCAAAAATTGGGAAAGCAAGTGTTGCTAGGACTATCGCAAAGGCCAAGTGAATATACCTTGCTTGTGCAACAATATTCACAAAAAAACTTGTATCAGTAATCTGTGCCAAAAGACCTGGTAGTTTAGAGGCTATATAAAGTTGAAATATTGAGAACAATATACAAATAAAAAATATTATTTTTGTAATTATTGGTCCAGCATTTCTTATACCCGTATCTGCTTCTTTTAATATATTTTTTGCGCTTTTAGAAACAGGTTGAGTCATTAAAATAATTGCCTTTGTACTTTTACAAATAACAAAAAGGCCAATATATGGATATATGTATTGGCCTTTTTTTCTTCAGTATTTTATTTAGTTCATTAAACCTAGCTCTTTATAAGCTTTTATAGCACCTGGATGATGTGGGGCGGATAAACCATCATTAATCATCTGGTTAGCATCAAGATTTGCAAATGCTGGGTGTAATTTTCTAAAATCGTCTAAGTTTGACATTACAGATTTTGCAACAATGTATGCTACTTCGTCAGATACATTTGTTGATGTTACAAATGTAGCTCCAACTCCAAATGTAGTTGTTACATCATCATTACCTGAATACATCCCACCAGGAATAGTTGCTACACGATAAAATGGATTATCAGCAACAAGTTTATCAATTGGAGCGCCCGTAACAGAGACTAATTTAACATCACAAGTAGTTGTTGCCTCTTTAATTGCAGCGGCCGGATGACCAATTGTATAGATCATTGCATCAATGTTATTATCACAGATCTGCTTAGCCATTTCAGAACCTTTATATTCTGTTGCTAGACCAAAGTCTCCCATTCCAATTCCAAAGGCATCCATTACAACTTCCATTGTAGCTCTTTGGCCAGAACCTGGGTTACCAACATTAACACGCTTACCTTTCAATCCTTCAAAAGAACTAATTCCACTATCACCTCGAACCAAGAGTGTGAATGGTTCTGGATGGACTGAGAACATTGCTCTCACTTCTGGGAATGGATTATCAGCAAATTTTGAAGTTCCATTATATGCATGGTGTTGCCAATCAGACTGCGCAACTCCAAACTCAAGTTCACCAGCCTTTATTGTATTTATATTATATACAGATCCACCTGTTGACTCTACTGCACAACGAATACCATGCTCTTTTCTTGTTTTATTTACCAACCGACAAATGGCGCCACCAGTTGGATAATAAACACCTGTTACACCACCTGTACCTATAGATATAAACTGTTGATCTGCAGCAGATACAACTCCACCAAAAGCTATTGATGCGGCAGCAAAAACACCACCTAGTATTTGAGTATATTTCATTTAATTCTCCCTTTATCATACATTATCCGATTAATATGTTCGGATCTTCTCAAAGATTGATCAAACTTTTACAAGATGTCACGTAAAAACTAATGTTTTTTTTGAGCAACCCAGTATGCATTATTCTCAATTCTAATCTTTTCATAAGATTTGATTCGTTCTTGGGCCACAGATCCACCCTTATACATCAACATTGCAACTAACAATTCTACAACAGACATCATGCCGGAGAAACACCCAAAATTATGTGTACTAAGAACAGATGCAACAAGTGTATGATCCGAAGAGAACTGAGGTGAAACAACTTCAGAATCACTTATAATAAGTAGTCTAACCCCTTTTTTCTTGGCATATTCGCACGCCGAAATAGTCTCGCGAGAATATGGGGTTATGGTAATTGCAATTAAAACATCGCCAGGGTTAGCATCATTTAAATCATCTATTGCACTATTCATATGCCTTGGAATTAGTTGTAATGATGGCAACGCCATCCGGCCAACATAATGCAGATAATACGCTATTGAGTAACTAGATCTTACTGCCGTAAGGTATACCTTTTTTGCAGATATCAACATTTCAACAACTTCATCGAGTTTTTGAATTTCCTGTCTTTCTAAAGATCTCCTGACAATAGATAGAGCATTTTGTGCTGCATCAGCATAAACATTACCAAGCTCTCCATCTTTTCTTACACCATTCAACCAGTCAGTTTTTTGAAGTGAATTTGGGCTTGCAACTAATGCATATCTAAAAGGTTGCCTAAGATCTTCAAATCCAGAAAAATTTAATTTTTTAGCAATGTTTACAAAGGTATAAGTACTTAATGAAGCCTTTTGAGCAGTAACTCTTATTGAGTCTAAGCCAAAATCTGCTTGATGATCTATAATATACTTTGCTGCTGTTCTCATTTGAGGTGAATAAGACTGCATTTGGTACTTTAAGCTATCAATGATTCGTATTTTAAGGGTAGGATCCATCTAAATACTCCTTGCTCAATAAATAACAAATGTTATTTTTATTAAATATTGACACAATGTGTAATTATGATCTCTTAAGGTCAACTACTAATATAATTATTATTTTGGAGCTTTTGATATTGAAAACGCCGTTCGAATTAATGGTAGCGCCCAATGGTGCGAGGCTGACAAAATTAGATCACCCGAAACTACCAATTTCAACAGATGAAATTTCTGAAACAGCACTTAAATGTGCGCAAGTTGGCGCAAATGCGATACATCTCCATATAAGAGATAGTAATAATCATCACAGCCTTGACACAAATATTTACAAAAAAACAGTCGAAGCTATTAGGTCAAAAACTTCTATTCACTTACAAATATCATCAGAAGCTGCAGGAATTTTCAATGTAGATGAGCAAAAGAAATGTTTAGAAAATTCACCCGTAAATGATGTAAGTGTTGCGCTACGTGAAATAGAAAGATCCCCAGAGTTAATAAGAGTAATTTACAGTACTGCTAAAAAAGACGGTATTGATATTCAGCATATCCTTTATGATGATCAGGATCTCAAACGATTATTGAAATATTTTGACGAAGGTATAATTCCAAAAAGTTCTCGGCGTGTAATTTTTGTACTTGGCAAATATAATTTAGACCAAGTGTCATTTCCCAAAGACATTAATCCTTTTTTAACAATGCTTGGGGCTCAAAAGTTGAACTGGTCAGTTTGCGCTTTCGGTTTAAACGAACATAAATGTTTACTAGAAGCACTTAATTTAGGTGGAAATGTTCGGGTCGGATTCGAAAACAACACAAAATCAGAAGACGGTGCATTTTTTGCAAATAACGAAAGTTCTGTAGAAAAATTTATCAAAGCTGCTGATAGAATTGGATTTCAACCAAAAAGGTCTGGATATGAGTAATGTATTTCCCAGGGTAATTTCTTCACCACCAGTAAAAGCATTAACTAGTGAAGGTTGCTATATCATAGATACTAATGGAAAAAAATATTTTGATGGATCAGGTGGTGCTGCAGTATCTTGCTTAGGTCACGCAGACCCAGAAATTATTGATGCAATACAAACCCAAAGTGCAAAATTAGCATTTGCACATACAGGGTTCTTTACCAGTGATCCAGCCGAAGAATTGGCAGAACTTTTAATTGATCATGCACCTGGAGATATAGACCGTGTATATTTTGTTTCAGGTGGATCTGAAGCAGTCGAAGCAGCATTAAAATTAGCAAGGCAATATCATATTGAAAATGGTGAGCCGGAACGGCAGCATATTATTGCGCGCAGGCAAAGTTATCACGGAAATACATTGGGGGCTTTATCAACCGGAGGCAACCAATTAAGGCGTAAACAGTTTGAGGCTCTATTGATTAACGTATCTCATATTTCACCATGCTATGAATATGTAGATAAAAAAAAGCACGAAAGTGCATACGAATATGGGCAGAGAGTTGCCCAAGAGCTTGAAGATGAAATCTTGAGATTAGGCTCAAAAAAAGTAATGGCTTTTGTTGCAGAGCCAGTTGTGGGAGCCACAATGGGTGCGGTGCCCGCTGTAGATGGATATTTCAAACGAATAGAAGAAATTTGTAAAAAATATGGAGTATTATTAATTTTAGATGAAGTCATGTGTGGAATGGGAAGAACAGGACATCTCTTTGCGTCAGAAATAGATGATATTTCACCAGATATTATATGTATAGCAAAAGGTCTTGGTGCAGGATATCAGCCAATTGGTGCAATGCTTTGTACAAATGAAATCTATAAAACTATCAGAAACGGTTCCGGCATTTTCCAACATGGCCATACATATATTGGACATCCAGTTGCTTGTGCGGCGGCATTAGCTGTTGTTCGCGCAATTCTTGAAAGAAATTTATTAAAGTCAATAAACCATAGATCAATAGAACTATTCCAAAGTCTAAGAGATCAATTTAATGACCACCAATATATTGGTAATATCCGTGGTAAAGGCTTGTTTGTTGGCCTAGAAATTGTAGAAAATCGCTCTCAAAAGAAACCATTCGATCCTAAATTAAAAGTTTCAACTAAAATTAAAAACGCTGCATTTGAAGCTGGGCTTATTTGCTACCCTACAAGTGGAACACGAGATGGAAAATGGGGTGATCATATATTACTAGCACCTCCATTTATAATTAATGAAAATCACATTTCAGAGATGGTGAATAAACTCTCTATAGCAATCAATACTATTTAGAAAAATCTTAATTTTGTAAAATTATATATAAGTAAATCAGATACATTCTTATATTATTTCTTTGGCAGGGGCTGAGGGACTCGAACCCACGACCCTCGGTTTTGGAGACCGATGCTCTACCAACTGAGCTAAACCCCTGTACCAAAGTACAATTCAATTAGAAGGAATTGCGAATAGATGCAAGCCTTTGCTTTAAAACAATTCGCTTTTTAATAACAAAAAAGGGCAGCAAAGCTTTGCTACCCTTTTTTATGTAATATGATTTTTTTATTAAGAGTGGATTTTAGAAACCACACCAGAGCCTACAGTACGGCCACCCTCGCGGATAGCAAAACGTAGACCTTGCTCCATAG
>Ga0228674_1001351_pt1 | contig 14653 bp, 15 predicted proteins | sample 1D_rmetaG_FD_189054 | JGI IMG/M metagenome (GOLD analysis project Ga0228674, IMG submission 189054) | Seawater microbial communities from Monterey Bay, California, United States - 1D_r | ecosystem: Environmental > Aquatic > Marine > Coastal | place: USA: California | collected 2016-09-26
TTTTAGCAGCACCCCCACTCCCATCAGAGGGCTGAAAAAATACTTTAAATACTATATATAAAGTATTATAAAGAATAAAGACAATAAAAATAATCCAAAATAATCTTTTAACCCTAACCTTACTTGGGCATAAATTCCAAGCACTATTTTAGACCGATGACCACTAAGCTGTGAGCCTGTCATAACAGTCAATTATCACGTCCTACCTCTCACCTTCCTAAGGTAAGTTAAATCTCAGAACTAAGGGTTATTTATAGCTACAGACAGAACCTCTTTAGACAGCAATAGCCCAGTATGAAAGCAAAACTTGCCTCTAGCATACGATCTCTTTATACTGTTTTTAAATACAGTGGTTATAAAAACAGTTAGGTTTCGATAGGTATGAATAAACTCACCATACGACAACAACAAGTTTTAGATCAGATTCAGAAATACCTTAATAACTCTGGATTCCCTCCGACCATTGCCGAGCTCGCTCAGGCATTACAGATTCGCTCAGCCAACGCCATACGTGATCATTTACGCGCCTTAGAACGTAAAGGGGTCATCAAACTAACTGCTGGCGCATCTAGGGGTATTCGCTTATGCCTACAAACAGAAAACACTAGCATCACCCTACCCATCATCGGGCAGCTTGCTGTTGGAACCCCCATCCTGGCAACTAAACACATCGAAGGTTACCAACAGATTGGGCATGCTTTATTCACACCACAGCCTGATTATTTATTACGGATTCACGGCATGAGTATGTGCAAGTCCAATATCTTAGATGGTGACCTACTCGTAGTACATAAAACTTCAGTAGCACAACCCGGACAGATTGTAGTCACACAAACCAACAAAAAAATTATTGTGGGACGTTTCAAGCAAACACTCGATATGACTCATCTATTTACTGAGAATGATGACCCCTTACTTGATGCCGAGTTAGTAGTCGAAGGTATAGGTATTGGCGTTATCCGCAATAACCTTATATAACAAGAAGCCTTATTCATCGAATCTGAACAGTTAATTTTACTGCATTAAAACAACTATCACGCAAACCCTATTACACTAGCACTAAACTCAAGACCGTCATTAACTAAAAGCAGACTCGATGAGTCTTCCTTTTGGCTTGCATTAAGACCCTGGTAAAGGCTTTAATAAGCCTATAATGAAGCCTCAAAATAATTCCATCAAAGCGCTTAAACAGTTGTCATGCACCTGAAATTCAATAAGACATTTCAATATGTCTTTTTACTTATAAGCATTCTGCTGCTCAGCTTATACATCAAAGATAATCACTTTACAGACAATGCCTTAACCCAGATTGAGAAACGAGGCGAGCTCAACATTATCACGCGCAACTCAGCAACAACCTATTATTATCGTGATGAAGAACCGACAGGGTTTGAATATGATTTAGCCAAAGCATTTGCTAATGAGTTAGGTGTAAGCGCGAACTTCATTACACTCGAACATTTCGACAGCATACTCCCCGGCTTAGAAAGTGGTCGCATTGACTTCGCTGCAGCTGGCACAACCATTACAGCTGAACGCAAAAATCTAGTTAATTTCAGCAGCCCTTATAATGAGATTTCACAGCTATTGCTATACCGTGCTGGAGAGTCAAAACCAACCACCATTGAAGACCTACGTGATATGACTATCGATGTATTAGATAACAGTAGTCATCATGACCAGCTAATTCAGCTCAAGGAACGCTATCCGTTTTTGAGCTGGCGCTCACACTCAACCTTAGATATAGAACAGTTATTTAGCAAACTAAATTATGGTGAAATTGACTATCTAATTTGTGACTCTATCGACTTCAGCTTAAATAAACGCTTCTTCCCACAACTACGTAAGGGCTTCACTATCAGCACTGTAGAATCTTTAGCTTGGGCCTTTCCCAAAAGTAAAGATCGATCGCTTATTGATAAAGCTGATGAGTTTTTAAAGAGAAGCAAAGAAAATGGTTTTCTAGAAGAACTCCATGAAAAGCATTTCAACCATGCCGATGGACTGGATTACGCTGGCTCTGTAACTTTCTTTCATCACACTAAGAACCGCCTACCTAAACTAATCCCTATCTTCAAACAAGCCTCTGCAACACATCAGCTAGACTGGCGCTTAATCGCAGCTATCAGCTACCAGGAATCCCATTGGAATCCAAAAGCTGTATCTCCTACTGGTGTACGTGGCCTAATGATGCTGACCCAAAACACAGCAAAACACTTGGGTATTAAAAATCGACGTGACCCCATACAAAGCACTGAAGGTGGAGCTCGCTATTTTGTACAGATGAAAGGAAAAGTACCTAACCGAATCACAGAGCCTGATCGCAGCTGGTTAGCATTAGCAGCCTACAACATAGGCTATGGCCATCTAGAAGATGCCCGTGTGATTACTGAGCGTAAGGGTGGTGATCCAGACCGTTGGGCCGATATAAGAGATTCACTACCTCTATTAGAAAAAAAGAAATGGTATAAAAAGACGCGCTATGGCTATGCACGAGGACGTGAAGCAGCATTATACGTACGTAATATTAGAAATTATTATGACCTTTTAAACTGGAAGTTTAAAGCAGAACCACCACAGGATTAGTCTCAAGCAATAAGTAACAGATAAAACTATATTAACTACGCTTGCTTCTAAAAAATTCTTGCAACAACTGCGCGCTCTCCTCCTCCAACACACCCCCAAGCACCTGTACCTTATGCGTGTGCTTACTATCGGTCAGCCAATTAAAACAACCACCAACAGCACCGGTTTTGAGATCGTAGGCAGCAAATACTAAGCGCTTCACTCTGGCCGCTAAAATTGCACCAGCACACATCATACAAGGCTCCAATGTAACATAGAGTGTCGCCTCGGTTAGACGATAGTTCTCTATCATTTTAGCGGCTTCACGCAAAGCGAGAACTTCTGCATGTGCGCAGGGATCATGCTCACTGACTGTGCGATTACCACTAACCGCTATTATTTGATCACTTTGAACAACTACCGCACCCACCGGTACCTCATCCAGTGCAGCAGTTATTCGTGCCTGCTCTAAGGCTAGCTGCATCCAATAATGATCTTTATCCGGATTCTCTTTAGTCATGCCTTAAGTTTACTCAGGTAACCCATAGCCAGCACTAAAAATTTAATATTGATATGACTTACGAACTATTTGCTAACAGCTTAGTCGATAATTAACAGCAGCATAAAGATACCCAATCATAGACCAAGCCGACACCATACAATATTCCTACCTGATATAAACATTAGGAGACATCATGAATGCTTTAAATAATACAATCGACAGTCTGTTCCTTAGGCTAAATTTCTTAGCACCCTGGGGTATGCGCCTGAGCCTCGGAATTGCATTTGTTATCCATGGTTCAAGTAAATTCCCATTACCGCCACAAATACTAATCGAGCATTTTAATTTTTCACCCAAACTAGCTAGCCTTGTTGCCCTCTCTGAAGTATTCGCTGGGTTAGCCATTATTCTTGGAGGCTTTCTCAGAAACCATGTGGGCAGCTTGTTAACTCGATTAGGCGCGTTATTGATCGTCATCATTATGTTCAATGCATTTAACATCGCTCATCGTGGATGGTTTATTACAGCCCAGCTATTCACCAGTGAGCAAATATTTCTTTTTGTCATAGGCATTTATTTCTTAATTAAAGGAAACAGACAATGAGACTCTATGCTATGAGAATAAAAATTTAGCCTTTCCTATAACGATAAGCTGTTCAAATAGGCTATCTCGCTCATTCAAGATCCAGTGATATTTGTTGATCAGAGACTTTTTTAGTCTTACGCGGATGACTCTGTTTACGTCGACTGCCATGTGTTTCTAATACACGGGCTGTTTCTGGTCGTAAATCATGTTGCTCAATCCATAGCTTAAGCTTTGCACGTGCTTCACGGGCTAGCTGTGTCGGCTCACCAATAGGCTCTGGATAATGCTTGCCAATCACACAACCGAAACGCTGTTGCAGCGACAAGGGCATCTTCCAGGGAGTATGAATCCATTCGGAAGACACTTGAGACAACTCGGGAACCCATTGCCGAATAAACTGCCCATCTGGATCCTGGTCTTCTGATTGTTTTATTGGAGAATAAATTCGATTGGCATTAATCCCAGTCGTGCCCGCTTGCATTTGCATCTGAGAAAAATGGATCCCAGCCTCAAAATCGGTAAACCAGCGAGCAAATATGGGTGCAGTTAACCGCCAATCAAGCCATAAATGATAGCTCGCAACTGCCACTAACATTGCCCGCATTCGAAAATTGATCCAACCAGTCTGACGCAAGCAACGCAGGCAGGCGTCAACAAAAGGCCAGCCTAAACAACCTTCAGTCAATCGCTGAAGGTGTTCTGAATTCTCTAGTTGATTGTCTCTTAAACCAATGAAACCTCGATGTAGTGGCTCAAATTCCATCCGTGGTTCAGACTCCAGCTTTTGCATAAAATGACAATGCCAATGAAGCCTTGAACCAAAGGACTTCAAGCTGGCAACAAACCGACTTCGTCCTCCCTCACTTTTTAACTCATCTCGGCGAGTCTGACTTAGTTGCCAGACAGTCCTGAGACTGACGGTACCAAGAGATAGGTGTGGGGATAAACGCGAGCATACTGTGCGTGCTGTTAAGGGGCTAGACATACCACCACGATAGGTCTCAGCACGCGATTGGAGAAATCCTGCAAGCAATGCATCACCAGCAACTAGCCCACCAGGCTGCGCATCAGTGATCTGCTCGGGATTCATTGATACACCAGACAAAACTTCAGCCGCCGGCTTTGGAGGGTCTCCAATCGCTATTAATTCAGTAGCTAAGGGCTGTCGGCTAGCATCCATCAACCCGGCCCATTGTTTGGCCCAGTGCCGACGATCAGCTCGCCCTCTCATCACTCCATGCTGCCGATGCTCAATCCATTCAATCTGATTTCTTGCAGACCAAGCCTTCACTTGTTGATCACGACTGTAAGTCCAACCTGGGCCCGTTTCCTCATGTGAATGCATGCGCTGAAACTGAAAGCGCTGATGCATACGTGTGAAGACCTCTTCAATATCGCCAACCGCAACCCACAGAGGTTGTCCCAAAGCAGTCAAGGATTGATCCAGCGCAATCAAAGATTCTTCCAAGAACTGCCACTGCCGCGCAGAGGTATAGGGCATGCGCCAGTAATCTGGCTCGACCACATAGACCGGTAGTATCGGACCTTCGGCAATAGCTGCCATTAAAGCTGAATTATCCTCGACCCTCAGATCACGCTTAAACCAAACTACTACGGGAGTCATTTAGAGAGCCAGCGCTGCCTGTAAACGCCTTGAGGGTCATAGCGCTCTGCTTGTTGATCTAAGTTAAACACTCGACCACCGCGTGGATCAGGCCCTATACCTGCGATATAAGCCCAGTTACCCCAATTACTGGCGACATCATAATCAACTAATTGTGATTCAAAAAAGGCTGCACCCAAGCGCCAATCCAGGCCTGATTCATAAATCAGGTGACTGGCTACTAGCTGTCGCGCTCGATTACTCATCCAGCCCGTGGCCTGTAACTCACACATCGCTGCATCAACAATATCGCATCCAGTTGCACCAGCAGCCCATCGTTGGAAACGTTTCTGGCACTGATCACCAGCAACATCACGTGCTTCAGGCCCAGATTTACGAAACAAGGTCCAATCCGAAACTCGGCTATACCAATGAAAAAACTCTCGCCATAGCAATTCAAAACGCAGCCAATAAGTCGACTCATTGGCACCTTGGCTTTGTTCATAGACTAATACATCAGCCCAGGCTTCACGTGCAGATAAACAGCCATGAGCAAGCCACGATGACAAATAACTAGATTGATAGAGACCTTCAAACACATTGCGCGTCTCTTTGTAATGAGACAATGCCCCGGACTCTAAATAGCCATGCCAGTATGCAAGCCCTGCTTTGCGACCACCAATTAAAAGCGATTGCGTATCCAAACTTTTAATTTCAGACTGTTCAAGCCACTGCAGCGGTTTGGACCAAGGTTGCTTTGGAATCGGTGGTAGTTTTGGAATACCAAGAGGTATTAATGGATCTAAGGCAGACTTTTTCTCAACTACCTTTCGAAACTTTGAAAAAGTTGAAGGCAATTCATCCAGAGGAAATGGTAGCTGTACTTTATCGAAGAGCTCATCCGTCTCCACCTCAATAACTTGATAGCCTGCAGTGACAAGACATGCATTTTCAAGACGCTCTTCAGTCGCTAATGGTAAATCAGTTACCACACATCTGACACAGACTGTTTCAGAAATCAAATTTACGGTATCAGCCACACCCTCTGATGAAACCCAAAGAGTACTACCTTGCAACTCAAGCTGATCTTTCAAATCGACTAGGGATTCAATTCTAAATCGGCTCCAAACTTTACCAGCACGTGCTAAACCAAACTGTTGGCCAGCCCAGCGACATGGATCAAGACAGGCTAAGGGAATCAATAACACACCCCTCTGTTCAGCTTCTTGAACAGCAGCAACTAGTGCAGGATTATCGGCTAGCCGAGCTGAATCACGCACTAACCAAATAACGACGTCAGGTTTCGGTTTTATTTCCATATCTGTTAAAGCAAAACGACTTGAGGCTTAGAATAAAATAACAAGTTCTCATGCCTAAACATAATCATCATTAGTACTTGAAGATTTCTTCATGCCTCAATCAATTAAGGTACTGTTATGTTCGTAATGCCCCTGACCACGGCGAGTTGTTAACATTTGTCCACGGGCACCTATATAGTGGCCTGTACCACCAACAACAGCCCGTACCTGTGGCAGATCAATTGTCATCTCATCAGCCCCATAAGGATAGACCGATTTGCCTGCAATCACGATGGTGTCAACGCCACCAAAATCAATAACTATTTGGCTGATACGATCGATGGAAAAGCCATTTTCTCTAGTTGGAATCTCTACCGTAACCAGCATACCGCTGATGACACCTGAAGCACCATTCCCATCTCTAAACACCGCTTCAAAGGCACGAATATCTCCATGCGTCGATCCCTCGGCACCTAACTCAATATGAGTAACAATAGGAAGGTCTTGCATACGTGTTAGAGTCTAATCACTTTGCGCACTACCAACACTTAGCATCGCAACCAAACTGATAACAGCTAGCTTGAGGAAGTGTTTGCTAGACAGAAAGACAAAAGTAGAATGCATTATTATTACCTTCTTATAAAAAACATTTAAAGCCAATATGTTTTCTATAATACACAACTACCAGCAGAATTCTTCCAGACACAATCTGTACAAGATTGAAGTGAGCAAGACCAAAACCTACACCACGCGTTCTCGAACTGGATAGCGCCAATCGTAGTGATGTATCAACCACTTCAATACAAAAACTAAGATTATCCCTCCGCCCACACTAAGCCAAACAGGCTCTGGAGAATGCTCAAAATAATTTGAAACATACAAACCGGCGACAATAAACAATCCACCCAAAACGGCGACCTCTTCATACACCACTCCACGGAAAGTGGACGGCTCACGATTAATCACAATATCGCGTAGCACACCGCCACCGGCACAGGTTAGTGCGGCACAGATCGGTGCCCAAAACCAAGGCATATCCGCACTGATAGAGATCACCGCACCAGTGATCGCCAAAAAAGTGAACCCCAGGATGTCAGAGTAGCTTTTCACCAGCTTGAATCCATTTGAACTTGGTAACTCTGGCTTGAACCAAACCAGCAATGAGACCAGCAAAGCAACTAGCAAGATCCCAGATGGATACGTAGGATCCACAACATAATAAAAAGGCTGACGTTCAATACCGATAATAATGTCACGCAAGGTACCGCCCCCAACGCCAGACAACATAGCCAAAACGACCCTACCCCAAATATCATAGCCACGATTGATCGCTTCAAGAACACCGGTCAGTGCATAAGCAAAGACTCCAAAAAAGACTAAGATTTTGAACGCGGTCTGGGATACAAATTCATTGACATAATAAAGAGTGGCAGGTGTATATGCCGCACCTAGTCCATCAACTACCCGCAGACTCTCAATAATTTCATAGGTCCAGACTTGATTAACCCATTCGACACCGGGTGCGTACCCCTCCATCTGTAGGGACTGTCGATTTAGTTGCTCAAGGTCCAGAAGACCAAAGCGTTCATGCTCTTCTGGAATCAAGTTCAGGATTTCTTCCAGCATATGATGCTGAAATTGCCGGTCCAATTCAGGGCGGACTCGCAATACAGCCTCAACGGCTAATGTAGGAGCAATTCTTGCATCGTCCCATCCCTTACGCAGCGCCCGAACGAAGCGCACCAAGGTATCCTGAAACGCAGGATCCTCCAGTCTTTCGGTTAACACATACAGACCGTCCTCAATGTTGGCCAGATTGAACTGCTCAGGACGCAAAAGAATCAGATCAGAACTCGGAACACCTGCATTCAGTATAGAGACTGATTCGTTATAGCTCATCGCAGTTGCACACTGCACGCTACCATCAATCAAATCCTGACCATCTGGACGTTGCTGAACAATTTCGACCTGATCCAACGGAATCTGCAATACATCCAGCATACTGGCAACGAGGTGCTCATCACCGATACCCCACACTCCAATTTTTTTACCAACCACATCCTTTGCTCTGACAACACCCTGACTGATTCGACACAGGACCTGCAGACCACTACGATCAAAAATTTGAGCAATGTTTGTAATCGATGGGCCCTTAGCAAACGATCCATGAGCGTTATTGAGATTAGAGACTGCAATATCTACCTTGCCGCTCTGCAAAATCGAAATAGGGTCCTCATTCGTGGAGCGTCCCAAGATCTCCACATCCAAGCCTTCCTCATGAAAATGTTTACGTGCTTCCGCAACGTAGAACCCTGCAAACTGGCTTTGATCAAACCACTGCAGCTGAACACGCAATGGAGTACCTTCGGCAAACACTGAGCCTGCAGCCAGAAGAAAAGCAAAACAGAAACCGTTACGGAGAAACCGAATCATTGCGCTAAAAAATCAGACAACACTAAAATCACCCTGCTTGAATCAAAGGCCTCTAGCATCAAAAACATCTTTCGCTGCCAGAAGCGCGTTTGTTGCTGCAGGGAATCCACAGTAATCAATCATCTGCGTAATAGTGGCAATGATTTGTTCTTTGGTCGCGCCACGATTCAGTGCGGCATCAACATGGACTTTTAACTGTGGAGTGGCATATCCCAATACCGTTAGAGCACTGACTGTGATCAACTCTTGGGTCACACTATCCAAGACCTTGTCGGTCTCTCTATAAATATCTCCATAGGCGAATTCGACATTCACACGCGCAAAGAAAGGAGAAATAGCTTCGATTTTTTCAAGATACTTTTCAGCCTCGCCACCAAGATGACTCTTTAGCTCTTCCAATCCCTCTTTGTATCGATCATCCATGTTGTCTTCCTTTCAACAATGCCCAGCGCTAATGAATTACTTCAAATTAATGACATGGCTCCAAGAACCATCTGGCAAATGTGTTGAGTAAACAGTACCCATTACCCCTGCATAACGACCAGTACCACCCACAACAGCACGCTCTAATGGCGCATTACGCTTAAGTGTTGCGCCTGCAGTCGGGTACATACCAATCCCTTGCAGTAGGATCGTATCTTTGCCTGCTGAACCAATTGTCACCACAGATGTAGTCATGCGACTTTCTAATTGTGTCGCCGAATCTACTTGCCCGGTCGTCGTCATTAGCCAATCCATCACGGCGGGCTCATTGGTTGATGCCTGCGCATCAAATCTCCAAATACGAACGTCACCAACAGAATCACCTGATGCACCTGCATCAATATAGGTGGGCGATGCGAGTGGGCCATGAGTCACTGTCAGAGTGGTTTGAGCAACCACTGAAGCGGATAGCGAGAATAGAAACAAAACGAAAAAAATAAAGCCCTTCATACTAATCCCTTATATATGTTTGACAATAAACTATTATGATCGGTATCAGATCGAAAGGCTATCTTTGTCCGATAAAATACAGAGATGAAAATGCTCACACCCATCGGTAATAAAGTCAAAGCTGTCAATATAAGTTTTGCTACCCCTGTGCAACCACTTAATAAGCAGATTGATGACCTTGCACAATATGCCAAGCCCTACATCCGCTAGCGAAACTTTAGATAGCGCTCGACACCTTCCTTGGTTGTAACGGAGAAGTAAGTCTTATTCAATTTTATTAATAATGCATCTAGAGACTAAATCTAAAAAGTCATATGGAAGGTGTGCCCATCTCTACACTTGAGATCTGAATCGTCCTGATCGACTAGCGCTGTCAGGAAATACTTTTATGTATTAACACGAATCACGTCCACACCTACTTCTAATCAATAATTAAGCTGACGTCATCCGGATCAATCAAATCCAAGTAATAGGGAAATATTGTTGTCAGAGCTTTAAATATAGGCCTATTTAACTTAGCATGCCTTAACTTAACAACAGTAATTATTAATTGTGTAATTTAAGATATTTTTGTAGTCAATTTTCTTAACAATACATCGGCATTTAGTATGGCACGTAAATTATATTACCTCCCTCCCAGCGAGATATTGCTTCAGCAAGGTCTAAGTAAATGACGATTTTAGTAACAGGTGGCGCAGGCTTTATTGGATCCAATTTCATCATTGATTGGTTATCCGTTCATGATGAGACTGTCATAAACCTTGATAATCTTACATATGCTGGAAACCTAAATAATCTATCTAGCCTTGAAGGTAATAAGAATCATATATTCGTTAAAGGTGATATTGGCAACAGCACACTTATTACAAGACTACTGCATACTCATAGACCTCGTGTAGTTTTCAATTTTGCAGCAGAATCTCATGTAGACCGCTCTATCCATGAGCCTGAAACATTCATTCAAACCAATATCATCGGCACATTTCGTTTGCTTGAATGCACACGAGAATATTGGCATGCATTAGAGCGAGATAAAAAGACTGAATTTCGCTTCTTACATATTTCAACAGATGAAGTTTACGGCTCATTACAATCAGATGCGCCAGCTTTTTCTGAGACCAATCGTTACCAACCTAATAGCCCTTACAGTGCAAGTAAAGCTGCTTCAGATCATCTGATTAGGGCTTATCACCACACTTATGGCCTACCAGTACTGACGACAAACTGTTCGAATAATTACGGACCATATCAGTTTCCAGAAAAGCTAATTCCGTTAATCATCCACAATGCGCTCGCACACAAATCGCTTCCAATTTATGGTGATGGCTTGCAGATACGTGACTGGCTTTATGTTAGCGACCATTGTAGTGCGATTAGAACTGTCCTAGAAAAAGGCAGGAATGGTGAGGTTTATAATATTGGTGGCCTCAACGAGAGAGCCAATATCGAAATAGTTCACGCATTATGTGAAATTCTTGATGAGCTTCGCCCTATTACAACTAATTCATCAATCTCAAGCTATCGTGAGCTGATCACCTATGTTGAAGACCGCCCAGGTCATGACAGACGCTATGCAATTAATGCTCAGAAGATAGAAACTGAACTTGGATGGCGGCCAACAGAAACCTTTGAGACTGGCATTCGTAAAACTGTTGAGTGGTATCTCAAGAACAATGCATGGGTCGAACAGGTCATCAGCGGTGACTATCGACAATGGATTGAAAAGCAGTACGTATGAAAATACTACTACTCGGTGCAAACGGGCAACTTGGAGCTGAACTTAATCGCCAGCTACCGCTAATTGCTGAGACAAAGGCGTATACGCGTTCCAAGCTGGACATCACTGATACTCAAGCAGTTATCGAGGCAATTTCGAGTTTTGAGCCAAAAGTCATCGTCAATACGGCGGCTTACACAGCTGTAGACAAAGCTGAGGAAGAAAAAGCTCTAGCCTATGCTATTAACTCAGATGCAGTTGCAGTCCTTGCACAACAGGCTGCAAAGCAAGGTGCTTGGCTTATTCATTACTCGACAGATTATATCTTCGATGGTGGGAAAACTACGCCGTATACTGAAATAGATACTCCTAATCCAATCAATGTCTACGGCGCATCAAAACTAGCTGGTGAAGAATTTATTGCAACATCAAACTGTAATCACTTGATTTTTCGAACGACATGGGTCATCGGGAAAGATGGTAAAAACTTCGCAAAAACTATTCTACGCCTAGCAACACAACGAGATAGCTTAAGCGTTATAAGCGATCAGTATGGCGTTCCAACCTCACCCTCTTTGATAACCAATGTTACGATAGATGCCATAAAAGCGATTAAACAACAAAGAGCATGGCCATCTGGGGCTTACAACCTCGTCCCTCTTGGCATATCTACATGGCATGAGGTAGCACAAACACTTATCACAATAGCCGAAGAAAACAGTGTCCCACTCGCAATAAGTGCTGCGGATATCCTCGCAATAACGACTGCTGAATATCCAACGCCAGCGAAGCGTCCACTTAATTCGCGGCTAGAGACCCAAAAACTGAGTCGACAACTCTCATTTCACTTACCCAATTGGAAGGATGACTTTTCAGCAGTTGCAGCTGAAGTCATTAAGGAATTTAAATAGCATGAAACGTAAAGGCATCATACTTGCAGGCGGTTCTGGTACACGCCTCTACCCAGCTACCCAGGTTGTTTCTAAGCAGCTTTTACCTGTGTTTGATAAACCTATGATCTATTATCCATTGTCTACGCTCATGCTTTCTGATGTGCGTGATATATTGATCATTAGCACCCCTCGTGACACACCGCGTTTCAAGGAATTGCTTGGAACTGGTCAACAGTGGGGCTTAAACATTGAATATGCCGTGCAGCCATCACCAGATGGCTTAGCTCAAGCACTTATTATTGGTGAACAGTTTTTGGACGGCTCACCATCTGTACTAATCCTTGGAGATAATATTTTCTATGGACATTCACTGCATGAAAACTTAGCAGCAGCCAATGCAAATAAAGCGGGTGCAACAGTATTCGCTTATCATGTACATGATCCAGAACGTTATGGGGTAGCTGAATTCAATAAAGCTGGCAAAGTTATTAGCCTTGAAGAAAAACCCACATCACCAAAGTCAAATTATGCTGTCACAGGCCTCTACTTTTATGATGAACATGCCCCCACCTATGCTAAGCAGATAGAACCTTCAGATCGTGGTGAGTATGAAATTACAGACCTCAATAAAATCTATCTCCAGCAGGGTCAGCTCAATGTAGAGCAGATGAGCCGGGGCTATGCATGGCTAGATACAGGTACTCATGAAAGCCTAATTGAAGCACATCAATTTGTTCAAACTATAGAACATCGCCAAGGCTTGAAGATAGCATGCCCGGAAGAAATTGCGTTTCGCAATCATTGGATCGACCAAAATCAACTAGAAGCATTAGCACAGCCCATGCTAAAGAACAGCTATGGCAAATATCTTATGCAACTTATTCGAGAGTTAGAACATGAAAGTCACTGACACTCCAATTCCTGAAATCAAGATCATTGAACCTACTTTATTTGAAGATGATCGTGGATTTTTTATCGAAAGCTTCAATCAACAACGCTTTGAAGCGGCGATTGGATATGCCGTTAGCTTCGTACAAGATAATCACTCGAAATCAGCAAAAGGTGTATTAAGGGGCTTGCATTATCAGCTCCCTCCCAAAGCCCAGGGTAAACTTGTACGTGTAATTCAGGGAGAGGTCTTTGATGTCGCTGTAGATATCAGAAAGTCATCTCCAACCTTCGGACAATGGTTTGGCATGATACTAACAGCAGAAAATAAGAAGCAGCTGTGGATTCCAGAAGGTTTTGCACATGGATTTATGACGCTCTCAAATACAGCAGAGTTCCTCTATAAGACTACTGATTACTACTCACCAGACCATGAGTGTTCTATTCATTGGAACGACAGCAGCATTGGTATCAAATGGCCAATAACAACCACTAATCCGATTTTATCCTTAAAGGATAATACTGCCCCTGAAGTAGCAGGCGTGGAAATTTTCCAATAAATAATAACCTCAAACTATATGCCAGCATAAGGTTAAGTAAGTTTTTTTCTTATCATAGTAAGAGCACCACACTTAATCATTAAATGCCCCTCTAACATAAGAAGACACCCACTAAATTAGTTATCTAATAATATGGGAATATATTCAGCTAACCTTTCATCTTCATGTCTAAATCTAATACGGGATACAGTTATCGAAGCACCTTTTAAAAGAGAACTTGAATTTAAAGTTAACTGAGGATTTGAGTCCTTTTCAAGAAGTAGTGGAAAAGTAACTATATGCTCATATGGTCGGAGTGGTATTGGCATTGGTGTCAACGTGTCTTTAGGCTTAAGCGAGTACCGTGCACTTTTGCCTAATAATGGGATATGAGAAAATTCATTATCAATCTTATAAGTAACTTCCAATATAACAACTTGGGAATCTTTGCCTTTGGTATTAATGACAGACGAGATATCCACTTCTCCAAGTGATTTATCTACGTGAATATTACCATCCCAGATATCTACGGCATCACTCCAAGCATATTGCTCAGATTGACATATAGTATTTGGATTAATATACCATTCAGACTCTAGATTTTTTGACTTACGCCGCCAAATAAAGCTGTAGTTTGTTTTAGCAATAATTTCATAATTTGCTATAAGTGCACTATAAAATTCCCAGGAAGTAACC
>Ga0228674_1001355_pt1 | contig 14628 bp, 13 predicted proteins | sample 1D_rmetaG_FD_189054 | JGI IMG/M metagenome (GOLD analysis project Ga0228674, IMG submission 189054) | Seawater microbial communities from Monterey Bay, California, United States - 1D_r | ecosystem: Environmental > Aquatic > Marine > Coastal | place: USA: California | collected 2016-09-26
TGCCCTTGACCATCTTGCCGGGCACCATCCAGTTGGCCAGGTCGCCCTTGGCCGTCACCTGCATGGCACCGAGGATGGCCAGGTTGACGTGGCCACCGCGGATCATCGCGAAGCTGTCGTGGCTGCCGAAGTAGCTGGCACCGGCACGCGCGGTGACGGTCTGCTTGCCGGCATTGATCAGATCGGCATCGACTTCAGCGTCGGTGGGGAACGGGCCAATGCCGAGCAGGCCGTTTTCCGACTGCAGCCACACATCCACGCCTTCGGGAATGTGGTTGGCCACCAGCGTCGGCAGGCCGATGCCCAGGTTCACGTAGGCGCCATCGGTCAATTCCTGGGCAGCGCGGGCCGCCATCTCATCACGGGTCCACGCCATGTCAGTTGCCCTCCGCGCGGATGGTGCGCTGTTCGATACGTTTTTCAGGGTGTGCGTTGTGCACGATGCGGTGCACGTAGATGCCCGGCAGGTGCACCTGGTCCGGATCAATGGCACCGACCGGCACCACCTCTTCCACCTCCACGATGCAGACCTTGCCGGCCATCGCACAGGCCGGATTGAAGTTGCGCGCGGTCTTGCGGAACACCAGGTTGCCGGCTTCATCGGCCTTCCAGGCCTTGACCAGCGCCACGTCGGCGCGCAGCGCGGTCTCCATCACGTAGTGCTTGCCGTCGAACTCGCGGGTTTCCTTGCCTTCGGCCACCACGGTGCCATAACCGGTGGCAGTGAAGAACGCCGGAATACCCGCGCCACCAGCACGCAGGCGCTCGGCCAGGGTGCCCTGCGGATTGAACTCCAGCTCCAGCTCGCCGGCCAGGTACTGGCGCTCGAATTCCTTGTTCTCGCCCACGTAGGACGAAATCATCTTTTTGATCTGGCGGGTTTCCAGCAGCTGGCCCAGGCCGAAGCCATCGACGCCGGCATTGTTGGAAATCACGGTCAGGCCCTTGGCGCCGCTGTCGCGCAGGGCGGCGATCAGCGCCTCGGGAATGCCACACAGGCCGAAGCCGCCCACGGCCAGGGTCTGGCCATCGGCGACCACCCCCTGCAGGGCCTCCGCCGCGCTGGCGAAGCGCTTGCTGCGCTTTCCGCCGGAAGTCGATTGCTGCATTGCTGTCGTACCCTGCGAATGGATAATCGCATTCTAGCCGCAGCCCAGCATCCGACGGGTTTGCGGCGCAGCAAACCGCGCGGACGCGGCGACCCAGGACCGGGATGCCGCTTTCGGGCCCACGCCTCAACGCGGATACAATGGGCGATCCCGCCGCATCAGCCCGCGAACGATGCCCCCAGCGCCTCCCGCCCCCTCTCCAGCAGTTCGCGACCGCGCATTGTGCGTGGATTTGGACGGCACGCTGCTGGACACGGACCTCCTGTATGAATCGCTGCTGGTGCTGTTGGCGCGCAATCCGCTGTACCTGTTCCTGTTGCCGTTCTGGCTGCTGCAGGGCAAGGCCGCGCTGAAGCGGCAGATCGCCGCACGCGCCACCGTCGATCCACGCCACCTGCCCTACAACCCGAAGGTACTGGAACTGTTGCGCGACACGCCGCAGCGTCCGCGGGTGCTGTGCACGGCCTCGGACCAGCTGCTGGTCGCGCCGATCGCCGAACACCTGGGCCTGTTTGAACAGGTCATCGCCAGCGATGGCCAGCGCAACCTGTCCGGCGCGCACAAGGCGCAGGCCCTGGTGGATGCTTTCGGCGAGCGCGGTTTCGACTACGCCGGCAATGGCACGGTCGACCTGGCGGTGTGGGCGCGCGCCGCCGGCGGCTGGGTGGTCAACAACGGCAACGCACTGGCGGGCGCCGCAGCACAACGCACGCAGGTGCTGGGACATTGGCCTGCGTCGTCCAGGCTGCAGGCGTGGTTGAAGGCGCTTCGCCCGCATCAGTGGCTGAAGAATCTGCTGGTGTTCGTGCCACTGTTGACCGCCCATCGCTTTCTTGAAGTACCGGCGGTGGCCGACGCCCTGCTCGCCTTCGCGGCCTTCAGCCTGTGCGCCTCCGGCGTCTACGTGCTCAACGATCTGCTCGACCTCGAAGCGGATCGCCGGCACCCGCGCAAGCGCCATCGCCCCTTCGCCGCCGGCCGCCTGGCGCTGCCGCACGGCCTGGTCGCAGGCCCGCTGCTGACCCTGTGCGGGTTGGCCGTGGCGCTGGTCTGCAGCCCGGCATTCGCTGCCGCGCTGGCGGGCTACTACGTGCTGACCCTGGCTTACTCGTTGCGCCTGAAGCGCATCGTCATGCTCGACGTGGTGCTGCTGGCCAGCCTCTACACGCTGCGCATCATCGGCGGTACGGTGGCCATTGGCGCGGAACTGTCGTTCTGGCTGCTGGCCTTCAGCATGTTCATCTTCCTCTCGCTGGCCGTGCTCAAGCGCTACACCGAACTGCACGCGGTGCTGGCACGTGGCAAGACCCGCGCCAATGGCCGTGGCTACGGCGTGGAAGACCTGCCGCTGCTGCAGTCGCTGGGCGCTGCCGCCGGTTACTGCGCCGTGCTGGTGATGGCCCTGTACATCAACAGTCCTGACAGCGTGGAGCTGTACCGCAATCCGAAGCTGCTGTGGTTCATCTGCCCGGTGCTGCTGTACTGGATCAGCCGCGCCTGGGTGATCGCGCACCGGGGCAACATGCACGATGACCCGATCGTGTTCGCCGCCACCGATCGTGTCAGCCAGGTCGTGGCCGCGCTGTGCGCCGGGTTTGCCCTGGTGGCGATCTGATGCGGACCCGCGCGTATTCCTGGGGTCGGTACCCGCGCGCGCCGCAATCGCTGGTGAGGGTGAACGATCGGCTCGCCGGGCTGCCGGCGTTCGAGGGCAGCGCCCTGCCGTACGGCAATGGCCGCAGCTATGGCGACAGCTGCCAGAATCCGGGGGCGGCCCTGCTCGACTGCCGTGGGCTGGACCGTTTCATCGCCTTCGATCCAGCCAGCGGCCGGCTGCACTGTGAAGCCGGAGTCACCCTGGACGAGATCATCGCCCTCGTTCTGCCACAGGGTTGGTTCCTGCCGGTCACCCCCGGCACGCGCCACGTCACTGTGGGCGGTGCGATCGGCAATGACGTCCATGGCAAGAATCATCACCTTGCCGGCAGCTTCGGCCACCACGTGCTGTCCTTCGAGTTGCTGCGCAGCGACGGCGAACGCCGCGTCTGTCGTCCTGGCGATGAAGACGGTTGGTTCGAAGCCACCCTTGGTGGGCTCGGCCTGACCGGACTGATCACCCACGCCGAGCTGCAGTTGCGCCGGGTGCCAGGCAGCAGCCTGGAAGTGGAGAACATCCGTTTCTCCAGCTTGGCGGACTTCTTCGCACTGTCCGGGGAGAGCTGCGAAAGCCACGAGTACAGCGTGGCATGGATCGACTGCCTGGCGCGTGGCCGGGCCCTTGGCCGCGGTCATTTCACCCGGGCCAATCATGCCGTGCAACCGGCCGACGAACGCCCTGCCGCGCCGCCCGGGCAATGGAAAATGCCGCTGACGCCACCAGCATCGCTGGTCAACCGGCTGACCCTGCGCCCGTTCAATACCCTCTACTACTGGCGCCAGCTGCCGCTGCGCCGGCGCCATGCGTCACACCTGCTGCCCTTCTTCTACCCCCTCGATGGCATCAGCCAGTGGAACCGGATGTATGGCCCGGCGGGCTTCGTGCAGTACCAGTGCGTGCTGCCACCGCAGGCGGCCACCGACGGCATCCCCGCCTTGCTGCAGGAAATCGCCCGCAGTGGCCAGGGTTCGTTCCTGGCGGTGCTCAAGCAGTTCGGCACGCGACCATCCGCCGGCATGCTGTCCTTTCCACGCCCAGGCACCACGCTGGCCCTGGATTTCCCCAACACCGGCGAGGCGCTTTGGGCCCTGCTGCGGCGCCTGGACCAGATTGTCGATGCCGCGGAGGGGGCGCAGTACCCAGCAAAGGATGCGCGGATGACGGCCACGTCATTCCAACGGGCCTACCCACGCTGGCAGGACTTCCGCCGATTCATCGATCCTCGTTTTTCATCCGGCTTCTGGCGCAGGGTGACGGAGTAACCATGCAGAACGTCCTCATCATCGGCGCCACCTCCGCCATCGCCGAAGCCGTCGCCCGACGCTATGCCGCGCGTGGTGCGTCGCTGTTCCTTGTCGGTCGCCGCGCGGATCGACTGACTGCCATTGGCGACGACCTGCGCATCCGCGGTGCACGCGCCACGCACACCCATGCCATGGACATCAACGACCTGCCGGCTCATGCCGATCTGCTCGCGCAGGCATGGCAGGCACTGGGCAAGGTCGACGTGGTGCTGATCGCACACGGCACGCTGCCCAACCAGCCCGCCTGCGAGGCCTCGGTGCAGACCTGCATGGCCGAATTCGCCACCAACGGCACGTCCACTCTGGCACTGCTGGGGCCACTGGCCAACCGGCTGGCCGATGCCGGCAGCGGCACACTGGCGGTGATCACCTCGGTCGCCGGGGACCGCGGCCGACAGAGCAATTACGTCTATGGCGCTGCCAAGGCGGCGGTCAGCACCTTCCTCAGCGGCCTGCGCCAACGCCTGGCCAAGCGGGGCGTGGCGGTGATGGACATCCGCCCCGGCTTCGTCGATACGCCGATGACGGCCCACCTGCGCAAGGGCCCGTTGTGGGCGACACCGGACCAGGTCGCGCGCCGCATTGTCGCCGGTATCGCACGCGGCACCCCCGTGCTGTATGCCCCGGGCTTCTGGCGGTTGATCATGGGGGTCATCCGCACCTTGCCGCAGGCGGTCTTCAACAGGATCACGCTGTGAGCGCCGCATTGAACTCCGCATTGGAGCAGAAGATCATCATTCCCGGCGGTGCCGGTCTGGTGGGGCAGAACCTGGTGGCCATCCTCAAGCGCCTGGGCTACCGGCGGCTGGTGGTGATCGACAAGCACGCCGCCAACCTTGAAGTGCTGGCGCGCATGCATCCGGACGTGACCACCGAACTGGCCGACCTGGCCGAGCCCGGCCCCTGGGAACACCACTTCGCCGCGGCCGACGCCGTGGTGATGCTGCAGGCGCAGATTGGCGGCACCGATCCCGAGCCGTTCGTGCGCAACAACATCACCGCCACCGACCACATCCTCGATGCCATCGAGCGCCACGCCGTGCCCTATACCGTGCACGTCAGCTCCTCGGTGGTCTGCTCGGTGGCCAACGATGACTACACCCGTACCAAGCGCGAACAGGAACAACGTGTGGCCGCGCGCGGCATTGCGTCCGTCATTCTGCGCCCTACCCTGATGTTCGGCTGGTTTGATCGCAAGCACCTCGGCTGGCTGTCGCGCTTCATGCGCAAGGTTCCGGTGTTTCCGATTCCCGGCGATGGCCGCTACATGCGGCAGCCGCTGTATGCCGGTGACTTCGCCACGATCATCGCCAGCTGCCTGCGCTCGCGGATTGCCGGCCAGCGCTACAACATCACGGGCCTGGAGAAGGTGGACTACGTCGACATCATCCGCCAGATCAAGCGCAGCACGCGTGCGCGCACCGTGCTGCTGCACATCCCCTACCGCCTGTTCCACCTGCTGCTGAGGACCTGGGCGCTGTTCGACCGCGACCCGCCGTTCACCGCTGCGCAGCTGCAGGCGCTGGTGGCCCACGATGAGTTCGAGGTCATCGACTGGCCATCCCTCTTCGGCGTGCAGCCAACGCCCTTTGCCCAGGCGGTCGACGCCACCTTCAACGATCCCGAGTACGGCGACATCGCCCTGGAGTTCTGAATCATGAGCGAACGCATCGCCGTTCTTGGTGCCGGTCCGATGGGCCTGGCCGTGGCATACCAGCTGGCCCGCGACGGCCACCAGCCCGTGGTGTTCGAGGCCGACGACCGTGTCGGCGGGATGACCGCCTGTTTCGATTTCGGCGGCATGCAGATCGAGCGCTACTACCACTTCCACTGCACCTCCGACCACGATTTCCTGGCGGTGCTCGACGAGCTGGGCCTGGGCGATCGCATGCGCTGGACCGAAACTCGCATGGGCTACTGGTTCGGCAAGCGCCTGCAGCCATGGGGCAACCCGATCGCCCTGCTGCGCTTCAAGGGCCTTGGGCTGATGGCCAAGATCCGCTACGGGCTGCATGCCTTCCTGTGCACCCGGCGCAACGATTGGCGCCCGCTGGACCATGTCGAAGCCTCCTCCTGGATCCGCCGCTGGGTCGGAGCCGAAGCCTATGAAACGCTGTGGCGCAGGCTGTTCGACTACAAGTTCTACAATTACGCCGGCAACCTGTCCGCCGCCTGGATCTGGAGCCGGATCCGGCGCATCGGCCGCTCCCGCTACAGCCTGATGCGCGAAAAGCTGGGCTATCTGAAGGGTGGCTCTTCCACCCTGCTCGATGCCCTGCATGCCGACATCCTGCGCCATGGCGGCGAAGTGCGGCTGTCCAGCCCGGTGCAACGCATCGTGATCGAAGCGGGCCGCGTGCGTGGCGTCCAGGTTGGCGGCGAGCAGCTGGCCTTCGACAAGGTCATCTCCACGGTGCCGCTGCCGTTCGTGCCACGCCTGGCGCCGGACCTGCCCGAAGCGATCCTGGCGAAGTTCCGTTCGTTGAACAACATCGCCGTGGTCTGTGTCATCGCCAAGCTGCGCAAGCCCGTCTCGGCCAATTTCTGGGTCAACACCAACGACCCGGACATGGACATCCCCGGCATCGTCGAATACACCAACCTGCGCCCGATGGATGCGCATGTCGTCTACGTGCCGTTCTACATGCCCGGCGAGCACGAGCGCTATGGCGACGGCGACGAGGTGTTCGCCGACAAGGTGCGCCGCTACCTGAGCATGATCAATCCCCAGCTGGATGCTGAGGATTTCATTGACGTGAGGGTCAGCCGCTACCGCCACGCGCAACCCATCTGCGAACCCGGCTTTCTGGAGCGGCTTCCGCCTCGGCGGTTGCCCGTGGAGGGCCTGTGGATAGCCGACACCTCGCACTACTATCCCGAGGACCGCGGCATTTCCGAAAGCATCGGCTTCGGGCGTGACATGGCCCGTGAGGCAGTGGCGTGACCCTGTCGCGCCCGTTCCTGCTGTTTCTGCTGGCCGGTGGCATCGCCGCACTGGCCAACATCCTGTCGCGGATGCTGTACAGCCACTGGATGTCGTTCACCCCGGCGATCTTCCTCGCCTACCTCACCGGCATGGTTACCGCCTTCGTGCTGACGCGCTGGTTCGTGTTCTCCGGCACCACCCGCCCGCTTCACCACTCGGCGTTCTACTTCGTGGTGGTCAACCTGTTCGCGGTAGCCCAGACCTGGCTGGTCTCCACCGTGCTGGCCTATCACCTGCTGCCATGGCTGGGCGTGAACGTGCTGCGCCTGGAGATCGCCCACGCGGCTGGCGTGGCGGTGCCTGTAGTGTCCAGCTACTTTGGCCACAAGCACCTGTCGTTCCGGTGACTCTCGCCAAAGCGCCCGTTCCCGGAAAACGGTTCCCACACGTCCGTGGCCGTAGACTATGGCGATGACCTCAACCAGGATCCGATCGATGCCCCTGCCCGCCTTCAAGGCCTATGACATCCGCGGCCGCGTGCCCGAAGAACTGAACGAAGCGCTGGCTCGCCGTATCGGTACGGCGCTGGCGGCGCAGCTTGCGCCGGGCCCGGTGGTACTGGGCCACGACGTGCGCCTGACCAGCCCCTCGCTGCAGGACGCGCTGGCTGCAGGCCTGCGGGGTACCGGGCGCGAAGTGATCGATATCGGCCTGTGCGGCACCGAAGAAGTCTATTTCCAGACCGACCACCTGGGTGCAGCCGGCGGCGTGATGGTCACTGCCAGCCACAACCCGATGGACTACAACGGGATGAAGCTGGTCAAGGAGAACGCGCGCCCGATCAGCTCCGATACCGGCCTGTTCGCGATTTCCGATGCGGTTGCCGCCGATACCTCCGAGGCGCAGGCGCCGCGCGCCGGGCAGAGCGCCCAGCACGACAAGAGTGCGTACATCCAGCACCTGCTGAGCTACGTCGATGCCGGCAAGCTGCGCCCGCTGAAGCTGGTGGTCAACGCCGGCAACGGCGGCGCCGGTGCCATCGTCGATCTGCTGGCACCGCACCTGCCGTTCGAATTCATCCGCATCTGCCACGAGCCGGACGGCAGCTTCCCCAATGGCATTCCCAACCCGCTGCTGCCGGAAAATCGCGCCGCCACCGCCGATGCGGTGCGCGAACACGGTGCTGATTTCGGCATTGCCTGGGACGGGGACTTCGACCGCTGCTTCTTCTTCGACCATACCGGCCGCTTCATCGAGGGCTACTACCTGGTCGGCCTGCTGGCCAAGGCAATCCTGGCGCGCAACCCGGGCGGCAAGATCGTGCATGACCCGCGCCTGGTCTGGAACACCGTGGACATGGTCGAGCAGGCCGGCGGCGTGCCCGTGCAGTGCAAGAGCGGCCATGCCTTCATCAAGGAAAAGATGCGCGCCGAGGACGCGGTGTACGGCGGCGAGATGAGTGCCCACCACTACTTCCGCGAGTTCGCCTATGCGGACTCCGGCATGATCCCGTGGCTGCTGATCGCCCAGCTGGTCTCCGAAAGCGGCCGTTCGCTGGCCGACTGGGTCGAAGATCGCATGGCTGCCTACCCGTGCAGCGGCGAAATCAATTTCAAGGTCGCCGATGCCAAGGCCGCCGTCGCTCGCGTGATGGAACACTTCGCGGCGCAGTCGCCCGTGCTGGACCACACCGATGGCATCAGCGCAGATTTCGGTGACTGGCGCTTCAACCTGCGCAGCTCCAACACCGAGCCATTGCTGCGCCTGAACGTTGAAGCCCGAGGCGATGCTGCGCTGATGCAGGCGCGCACCGACGACATTTCCCGCCTCATCCAGCAGTAACCGAGGAACACATGAGCAGCATCCAGCCCGTCATCCTGTCCGGTGGATCCGGTACCCGCCTGTGGCCGCTTTCGCGCGAGGCGTACCCGAAGCAGTTCCTGCCTTTGGCAGGCGAGCTGACGATGCTGCAGGCCACCTGGAAGCGCGTGGCGCCGATCGCCGCGCGTGGGCCACTGGTGATCGCCAACGAAGAACACCGATTCGTCGCCGCAGAGCAACTGCAGCAGGTCGACGCCGAGCCGGCCGCGATCATCCTTGAACCGGTCGGCCGCAACACCGCCCCGGCCATCGCCGTTGCGGCGCTGGAAGCCACCCGCGACGGTGGCGACGCACTGCTGCTGGTGCTGCCGTCCGACCATGTGATCACCAACGAGGCCGCCTTCCGCAGCGCGGTGCAGGCCGCTGCCGGTGCCGCCGAGGCCGGCAAGCTGGTGACCTTCGGCATCGTGCCGACCGGACCGGAAACCGGCTATGGCTATATCAAGGCCGCCGAAGGCCGGGGCCTGCGAGCAGTCGAGCGCTTCGTCGAAAAGCCTGACCTGGAGACCGCCACCGGCTACGTCAGCAGCGGCCAGTACTACTGGAACAGTGGCATGTTCCTGTTCAAGGCCTCGCGCTACCTGCAGGAGCTTGAGCGCTTCCATCCCGCCATGCTGGCCGGCAGCCGCCAGGCCTGGCAGCAGGCGCGCCGCGATGCCGATTTCACCCGCCTGGACAGGGACGCCTTCACTGCGGTTGCGTCCGACTCGATCGACTATGCAGTGATGGAGAAGACTGCCGATGCAGTGGTGATTCCACTGGACGCCGGCTGGAACGATGTCGGCTCATGGACCGCGCTGCGCGATGTCTCACAGCAGGACGGCGATGGCAATGCGCATCAGGGCGATGTGATCGCCATCGACTGCCGCAACACCTACGCCTATGGCCAGCGTCTGGTCGCGATGGTCGGCCTGGATGATGTGATCGTGGTCGAGACCGATGATGCGGTGCTGGTCGGCAAGGCCGACCGCATGCAGGAGGTCAAGACCGTAGTGGCACAGCTGAAGGCCGAGGGTCGCAGCGAAGCCACCTGGCATCGCAAGGTCTATCGCCCGTGGGGCGCTTACGACTCGATCGACAACGGCGAGCGGTTCCAGGTCAAGCGGATCACGGTCAAGCCCGGCGGCACGCTCAGCCTGCAGATGCACCACCATCGCGCCGAACACTGGATCGTAGTCAGCGGCACCGCCGAGGTCACCCGTGGCGACGAAGTGATCCTGCTCAGCGAGAACCAGAGCACCTACATTCCGCTGGGCGTGACCCACCGCCTGCGCAACCCCGGCAAGCTGCCGCTGGAACTGATCGAAGTGCAATCCGGCAGCTACCTTGGCGAAGACGACATCGTGCGGTTCGAGGATACCTACGGGCGCAGCTGACCCGGCGACCTCTGGTGCATGCCGACCGTTGGTCGGGGTGGGTGCCGACCGTTGGTCGGCACGTCGCCTACCGGGTCATGCAATCTCTGCCATCACCCGCTTCAGACCGTCCTGCCACACTGGCAGCACGATGCCGAAATCCCGCTGCAGCTTGCGGTTGTCCAGCACCGACCAGGCCGGGCGCTTGGCCGGGGTCGGGTACTCGGAACTGGCAATCGCCTCGACCGTCGGCACCTTGGCCAACACGCCGCTGGCCAGCGCCTCGGCGAAGATCGCCTCGGCGAACCCGTGCCAGCTGGTCTGGCCGCTGGCGGTCAGGTGCCAGGTCCCGGACAGCTGCCCCGGATGCTGCAGCGCCTTCACGGTGACATCAGCGATCAGCGCGGCAGGCGTCGGCGTGCCGATCTGGTCGGCCACCACCCGCAACGCATCGCGCTCGGCGCCCACCCGCAACATGGTGCGCAGGAAATTCGCACCGTGCGAGGCATACACCCACGCTGTGCGGAAGATCAGGTGACGGCCGCCAGCCTCGCGCACCGCATCCTCGCCATCACGCTTGCTGGTGCCGTATACACCCAGCGGGGCGGTCGGTTCGTCCTCGCGGTAGGGCGCGCTGCCCTGGCCATCGAACACATAGTCGGTGGAGTAATGCACGAGCGGCACATCATGTGCCGCGCACCAGCGCGCGATCACGCCCGGCGCCTGCACATTGGCAGCGAAGGCAGCTTCGACCTCCTGTTCGGCACGATCAACGGCGGTATACGCGGCGGCATTGACCACCACTGTCGGCTGCAGGCGGTCCAGCAGTGCCGTCAGGCTGTCAGGCTGGGCAAAATCTGCCACTTCGCAGGGGCTGCCGTCGGGCAACTGACCGCTGCGGGTGGTCGCCACCACCACTCCCAGCGGCGCCAGCGAACGCAGCAGTTCCTGGCCAACCTGGCCGTTACCACCGAACACCAGCACCGTCATGCGATGTATACCGGCAGTCGGTCTTCGGCGATGTCCTTCAGGAACGGCGCGGTCTCGTCCTTGGCCGACAACGTTGGTGCGCTCACCGGCCAGTCCACCGCGATGTCAGCGTCGTTCCAACGGACACCGGCATCGAAGTCCTTCAGATAAACCTCGGTGCACAGGTAGCTGAACACCGCACGCTCGGACAACACGGCAAAGCCATGGGCAAAGCCCTCCGGGATCCAGAACTGCTTCTTGTTCTCCGCGCTCAACACCACCGCTTCCCACTGCCCGAAGGTTGGCGAGCCGCGACGGATGTCCACGGCCACGTCGTAGACCTCACCTTCCAGGACGCTGACCAGCTTGCCCTGCGGGCGCGGCCACTGGTAATGCAGGCCACGCAATACGTCCTGCGCCGAGGTCGACACGTTGCTCTGCACGAAGCGGTCGGGCAGGCCCAGCGAGGCAAAGCGCTCAGCATTCCAGGTTTCGAAGAAATAGCCGCGTGCGTCGCCGAACACGGCCGGTTCGATCACCACGCAGCCCGGCAACTTGGTTTCAATCACTTTCACGGAACGACTCCGCGCAAGGCGAGTTTGTGCAGGTACTGGCCGTAGCTGTTCTTGATCAACGGCGCGGCCAATGCTTCCAGCTGTTCTGCGCTGATCCAACCCTTGCCGAAAGCAATTTCTTCAGGGCAACACACCTGCAGGCCCTGGCGGGTCTGGATGGTCTCGATGAAGTTGGATGCCTCCAGCAGCGACTGGTGGGTGCCGGTATCGAGCCAGGCGTACCCTCGACCGAGCGCTTCCAGGTGCAGACTTCCCTCGTGCAGGTAGCGCTGGTTAAGGTCGGTGATCTCCAGCTCGCCGCGCGGCGACGGCTTGAGCTCGGCGGCGTAGTCGCTGGCATTGCCGTCATAGAAGTACAGGCCGGTGACCGCATAGTTCGACCGCGGATTCTCCGGCTTCTCGACCAGATCGATGACCTTGCCGTTCTTATCGAACTCGGCCACGCCATAGCGTTCCGGGTCGTTGACCCAATAGCCGAACACGGTGGCCCCAAGGCTACGCTGATCGGCACTATCCAGCACTTCGCGCAGACCGTGGCCGTGGAAGATGTTGTCGCCCAGCACCAGGCAGCTCGGCTTGCCGGCCACGAAGTCGCGGCCGATCAGATAGGCCTGGGCCAGTCCATCGGGACTGGGCTGCACGGCGTACTGGATGTCCATGCCCCACTGCGAACCGTCGCCCAGCAGCTGCTGGAACAGTGCCTGTTCGTGCGGGGTATTGATGATCAACACCTCGCGGATGCCCGCCAGCATCAATACGCTCAGCGGGTAGTAGATCATCGGCTTGTCATACACCGGCAGCAGCTGCTTGCTGACGCCCTTGGTGATCGGATACAGCCGGGTGCCGGAGCCGCCGGCCAGGATGATGCCTTTACGCTGCGTCATTTTCTCTTCCGGATTCAGGCCGCAGTGCCAATGCGCTGCAGGCGGTAGCTGCCATCCAGCACGCCGTTGACCCATTCCTGGTTGTCAAGGTACCAGTCGACGGTGAAGGCAATGCCCTGCTCGAAGGTATAGGCCGGCTCCCAGCCCAGGTCGTTCTTCAGCTTGGACGCGTCGATCGCATAGCGGCGGTCATGGCCCGGGCGATCAGCCACGTAGGTGATCTGGCTGCTGCGCGGCTGGCCGTCCTCGCGCGGGCGGCGCTGGTCCAGCAATGCACAGATGGCCTGCACCACCTCGATGTTCTGCTTCTCCGAGTTGCCGCCCACATTGTAGGTCTCGCCGACCTGGCCCTTGGCCAGCACGGTGCGGATCGCTTCGCAATGGTCGGACACGAACAGCCAGTCGCGCACCTGCTTGCCATCGCCGTACACCGGCAGCGGCTCGCCGGCCAGCGCCTTGGCGATCACCAGCGGGATGAGCTTCTCCGGGAAGTGGTACGGACCATAGTTGTTCGAGCAGTTGGTGGTCAGCACCGGCAGCCCGTAGGTATGGTGAAACGCACGCACCAGGTGGTCCGAGGCCGCCTTGGACGCCGAGTACGGAGAGTTCGGGGCGTACGGCGTGGTTTCGCTGAACTTGCCGGTTTCACCCAGGGTGCCATACACCTCGTCGGTGGACACGTGCAGGAAGCGGAACGCCGAGCCCTGCTCTGCCGGCAGCGCCTTCCAGTAGTCACGGACCGCTTCCAGCAGGCCCAGCGTGCCCACCACGTTGGTCTGGATGAAGGCGCCCGGGCCGTCGATGGACCGGTCGACATGGCTTTCGGCGGCGAAGTTCAGCACCGCGTCCGGCTGATGCTCGGCCAGCAGCCGGGCTACCAGCGCGCTGTCGCCGATGTCACCCTGCACAAAGACATGGTCCGGGTTGCCGTCCAGGCTGGACAGGGTCTTCAGGTTGCCCGCGTACGTCAGTACGTCAAGATTGATGACCTTCACCCCGCGCGCAACCGCTTCGAGTACGAAATTCCCGCCAATGAACCCGGCGCCGCCGGTGACAAGCCATGTGGGCACTACCCATTCTCCTGTTCGATATTCCATTACCGGAGCGCACCCTGCGCCCGATAGAGCGACACAGGATACATCGCGGGCCTCTTCCAGACTGTCCGGATGACGTGAACATGACATGTTCGGCCACAGATCCGGCCGCCGCCATGCTGCATCGCAGCACACCATACGCATTCGCATGGTCGTCCCGGGCCAGCTAGAATCAGGATCCCACCCCCGAACCGGTTGCTGTCGCAGGACCGGATGTTCCCCCAGCAAATGTGAGCCGGCCGGCGGCCGGCACTACAAGGACCCCGTACCAGATGAAAATCCTCGTCGCGTACAAGCGCGTGGTGGACTACAACGTCCGCATTCAGGTCAAGCCGGACGGTTCCGGCGTGGTCACCGACGGCGTCAAGCTGTCCCCCAATCCCTTCGATGAAATCGCCCTAGAAGAAGCCCTGCGCCTGCGCGACAAGGGCATCGCCAGCGAAGTCGTGGTTGCGACCATCGCTCCGGCCGACGCCCAGGCGCACCTGCGCAACGGCTTGGCCATGGGCGCGAACCGTGCCATCCATGTGGTCACCGACCAGGCCATCCAGCCACTGACCGCCGCCCGCACCCTGCTCAAGCTGATCGAGAAGGAACAGCCGGACCTGGTGATCCTGGGCAAGCAGGCGATCGACGACGACGCCAACCAGACCGGCCAGATGCTGGCCACGCTCTGGGGCCGTCCGCAGGCGACCTTCGCCAGCAAGCTTGAGATCGCTGACGGCAAGGCCACGGTCACCCGCGAGGTCGATGCCGGCCTGGAAACCCTCGAAGTGGACCTGCCTGCGGTGGTCACCACCGACCTGCGCCTGAACGAACCGCGCTTCATCAAGCTGCCGGACATCATGAAGGCCAAGGCCAAGCCGCTGGAGAC
>Ga0228674_1001371_pt1 | contig 14544 bp, 8 predicted proteins | sample 1D_rmetaG_FD_189054 | JGI IMG/M metagenome (GOLD analysis project Ga0228674, IMG submission 189054) | Seawater microbial communities from Monterey Bay, California, United States - 1D_r | ecosystem: Environmental > Aquatic > Marine > Coastal | place: USA: California | collected 2016-09-26
GCCCAAGGCTCTCTAATGTTGAAGCAACGCACGCTTGGATCTTGCATCGCTGCTAGAGCACCCACTATTTCCTTTTGGCGCGCAGTGAGTGGAATCTGCCACAGGTGCGCTGCCGTGGAGGCGTTGATGGGAAGGATGACCGGAATGGCGTTCACACGAGCCAACGCTGGATCAATTCTCGTTGCTGGTTCGATCGGAGTGGCCGGCACGATTGGCAACGCTGCGTCTCGTGACGCACGAGATGGCATCGGTGGACGTGGGGCGACGTTTGTGTGCAAGCTGCTGCGACCGGAGGTGCGGCCATCCGATGTTTGCGGTGCTGGTTGTGGTCGCAGCGGCGCGTTTGACGGGCCCGCTTGCGAACGACCGCTCGTTGACGAAAGCACGGGTCGCGGAGGCGCCGACGTATTCGAGTACATTCGACGCAAGTACGCTTCTACGGTTCGAGACATCGGCCCGACGGTGTGAAACCAACCAGGCACCAAACTAAGCTGCTGTGCCGCGGCGTCACTCCTGTACATGTCGGTCGCAATGGCTGGGTTTCGATGAGTTTTGCCGTCTGCAAATTGATGCACTTCTTTGGTGCGGGACAATACGCGGCTCTGAGCACCCAACAACGCAGCCACTTCTTGTTCGCTTGCGTACGTCGGTTGGTTCAGAGTCGCCACGTCGCGTAGCCATTGCATTGTTTGCGCCAGCTTGGACTGGTCGGCGCTTGGTGGGTTCGCTCTTACGTCAAATGGCATCGTAAGTGTGATTCGACGTCTTTGGTTGGACGAGTACGCTCCATGCAGCCAACCCACCGGAAAGCCCACCAACACCGCGCTGTCGAGTCGAGGAGCTTGACCGTACTGAGACGGAACTTGCAATGGTATTCGACGCAACGGTTCGAACGAGCGGTCTCCGCCTTCCTCGGCGTACAAGTCGCGGTTGATACCGGCCAGCATCTTGTCGTACGGCAGAAAGTACGGACCTTTCGTGCGGTTCCAATAGTCGACTGGGATGCCATAGGCGTGTGCATTGCGTTGCATGATTTCAAAGACGCGCAGCAAACGTGCCGGCGTCATTGGACCTATGATGTACGTTGCTCCGGACTCCTCGGTCGGATCGTCGGGTGGATGCCACCGGCCGCCTTCGACGTGCATCAACATTTGCAAGCCGTGCTTCTTGATCCATCCAAGGGTCGATGGATCGGACGAGCTGACGTGCTCTCGTAGCAATTCAATCATTCGAACAGGAGGTATTTGATCGTGATGGGGATCGAGCTCCTTTGAGTAGTCGGATCTGTAGATCAGATGTGGAAAATGCGTTCCGCCACGGGACGCGAGCGACAGTTCCGATTGCAGGAGTGCGTCTGTGCGCATCGAAAGGTCAAAGGCGATGTTGGGTATCAGGTGCGCTGGCCATCCCAAACCAGTGTCGGTCCAAGCCTGGTATATGTTCGAAAGCGCCATGGAACTGTTGCCCTGTTTAGCATTGGTTGCAAGCCAGCGTAGATACTCAGAAATCTGCAGGGGCTCGCCATTGGCTTGTGCGACCTGCTTGCGCGTGTCGCTGTGCAGCAGAGCCAGTCGACCCGCGTCGGTAGAAGGATCAAACAGCGACAGCAAGCGTTCTCGCAGTGCAGGATCAAGAGAATCAAATGTTGCCCGTTCACGCATTAAGCGTTGGCTCACAAACCCATTCCCAGGACGCTCCAATCCATCTTGCATCGATCTGCTCACCATGTCTCTGTACCACACCGAGGTGCATTGACTTAGACGCTGCACAAAATCTTGTATTGACGTGGATTCGACGCTGATGTAGACTGCAAACGCACCAACGAGGTTTAGACTGTTGAAAATATCGTCTTCTATCAACTCGTAAGCAGCAGAGCGCGCTCTGACGTCTCCCACCACCCCCACCACCCCCACCGAAGGCGGTGGATGACGTTCCTCGCTCAAATGGAGCTTGGCAAGCGATGGCAGCATCTGCTACCGAGGAGTAGGTGTGTGCCCAACTGCTCTCTACAACGATTACAAATTGCTTCTACACCACCCTTTATAAACACACTCTGCCTCGTATTACGACAAACGTAAAGCTACAGTTCAGTGATGCCTCGAGCGTCATTCACGTGCTGCGATGCGTTCTGCACATGAGAGTGTGATAGCAGGATGCCAGGAGCTTGTTTGTTCACAACGCAATGGTTTGTCGTGATGAACATTGGTAAATTTCAAGCACGAGCGTCCATGTGCATTCGGAGAAGTGGATAGCATGCGCACCGGCCGCCAGTCGTTGACCGGATGCATACCGCAGAATTTCTGCTCGGACGCCCTATACGTGTAGCCGCTCACGCCCACCCTGGTGACAAGAGTCGTGATTGGCACACGAACGAGATCCTCCAACTTGATGTCTTGCGCTCGAGACACGATGTAATCCAGCTGTCGGAAGACTCCGTTCGAAACAAAGTGCATGAGACACCGTGGCCTGTTTTCGTATGTGTAATCACAGGTCGAATTGAGAAGTCTTGTCGACGACAATTCATGCAATCCATCTGTCCATGCTGACCGAGGAGCATCAGTGTCTAAACGACACTTCCGCGCACCCGACAGCAAATTGTACGCCAACTCTCGCATCGTCGCGTGGACGTGAGCCTTTGTCAATGCGCTTGGGGTGCAGTTTGCGTATTCTGGAAACTCGTTACGGATCGACTCTTTGGATTGCATAGGAACCGACTCCGTATAACACTCAAAGAGCATGTCATATATGCTGCGTATCGTCGCGTTGCTCTCTATGGCTCCCTTTCCGAACGCAGTCTCCATACTGCTCAAGCGCCACTGATTGCGTCGCCAGGTGAGTGGATCTATGTACGTTACTACACGCTCAGAGGGCAGCAGATAGTGAAGAGGGGTCGTGTCCGTGTTGCCGCCAACATAGACCAACGCCGTAGGCGCAACGCGACCCGACGGCGTCGCTGCACTGCCCGTGATACACTCCATGGCTCTACTTACCATTGCACGCGAGCACAACTGGAAGTTTCTAATTGCCTCGCGCACGGCGGCGGCTGGACCGAGGTTGTAAATAACACCTTAGCTACCTTGCCGGTCCACCAGCCCAGCGCCCACAGACAGTTTGCACGTGAATCTTTCAATATATCGTGTGCATAGATACACTTATGGCTTGCAGTGTTTACAAGCAGACGTGTGCGAGCGAGCTGGCACGTCCCGTACTCATTGCGTCCCGTCCACCAAGGATAACTGCAAGCGCTGAAGTTGAGCAAGACCTTCGACAGCAGTCGGAGTTGCACCGGTGTGTGTTTCGAGGTTGGCACACTTGGCGATGCTGTCCACGTTCAAGTGCAACGCAATCGGATCGCCGTGATGCTTCAATATGCACATCGACACGGAAATACGTTGAATAGATTGACGTGCCAGCACAATGTCGGCTTGTTTGAGGTGCTCGCGGGACACTATCAGCGCAAACAAAAAGTCGGTGGCGTGATTGATGTCTTCCATAAAGGAGGAGTCGCACGTCGTGTAGACGCCTTCGATGTGCTTCATGTACGGCAACGCATCGCATTGATCGGTGGTTTCGACCAACGTCTGCGCGCCTGCTTGCGTGTCCTGCTCTTGGCGCACCGTTTCTGATACAGTTTCAGTGTTGTGCTCATTGCGAGCGTCGGCTGCGCTCGACGTCGAGAGCGCGCTCTGCGCAACGCGGGGCTGCTCGCCTGCCGTAACGATAGAGTCGTCGTCTTGGTGTTCCGGAACGACCATGCGTCTCTTCTTGGACACCCTTTGCGTTGCTTTGCGCGATGGACGCACTCTTGAGGCCGTCTGCTGGTCATCAGAGGGTTCCTCCGACTCGCTGTGCTCCGACTCACTCTTCTCCAAACAGTCGTCGTTATCGGAAACAATCCAACTGTCGTCGGACTCGTCAGAATCGCACTCATCGCCCGTGTCATCTCGTCGAGCAGCTGCACGCGCTTGACGACTCGACGCCCTTGTGCGTTGCAATCGCTCTTTCTGACGAGGCTGCCTTGACGTTGCGGCGGACGACATGCGCACTTGGCGCGCACCGATGGTGCGTTTCGAGGGTGCTGCCCGGTCGCGTCGTCGGTTGTCTTTGCTACGATTCGAGCACGACCAACGTGTATGAGCAACGCGCTCGCCACTAGCGAGCGGCTGCGACGTGGTTGCGGAAGAGGAGGCACGCGTCGAGTCGTTACGCTTTGCATTGTTCGCAGGTACATCCTTGGACTTGGTTGCAAGATGAAGAAACCAGTGTCTGCGATCGTCTAGGGACAGATTGTGTTCGGCGCGCCATGCATCGACTTCCAGCCAGAAGTGCTTGTCGTGTGCAGGCTGTATGATGTCGTCCAAGTTGTGCGCGCGCGAGACGATCTGCTCGCTGCAACGTTCTTCGCGTTCTTTGAGCTGACAAGCGGTACGATCTATCAACTCGCGAATTTGACCTTCTACAGCTTGCCGATCCAGCTGAAGGTGTTTCAGATTGTTCAGAGCATCCACTGACAGGTGCATGTTGTATATGGATTCGACGACGTCGTTGGTCAGCGAGAAACACACAGTTGCAGCACGGATACAGGTCATGCCACACGAAATGCTGCCCTTGTCCAGCGGATGGACCTTGTACTTGGGATGGCCTGATTCGTCGGTCGGTGTCTTCCCGTCGACGGCTTGCGAGTATTCGGCAATGAAATCGTCGGTATACCACCGTACGAGGGCGTCGATGGAGTGCAGTGCTTTGCGGCGTTGAGAGTTTCGAGTTGGCAGAACAGGGGCGGCAACGTCCAACACGTGGTTGCAGGTGTGCTCGTGTCGATTGCACAGGTCACATCGCTGGAGTGCACTCGGTTCGTCGACGTCGTCCATGCAATCTTGTCGCGCCAGAAGACGCATGTTGGACATGCTCGTCATAAAGTCGGATACGTTAGTGGGCCAGTCGCGAGTCGCTTCGTTCTTGAGCGACTGGCGCCGCAGCAGCAGGATGCGGCCGCAGAAAAACTCCACCAGGCGAGTTTCGACCGACGGCAGCGATGGCTTCATCGGGTCCGAGTCTGACACCATGCCGAGTGCCCAGTTTTCAAACTGGAGTGCGCGTACAGCCTGTTTGAAGTGATTAGGGAGAGCCAGACGCGTTGGGACGCGCTGCGCTGCGCCACGGGACGGGTCGAGCGAGTCGGCCGTGTCGACGTGCGCGTAGGTTTCGTCGTCGGATTCGTCGTGCAAAAACCCCTTTGCAGATCGCTCTAGATCGGTGGTGTTGTACCCGTACTCGTCGTCGGAGGCTTCTGAATCTGTTGCGGACTCCGACGATTCGTGCCCATTGCTTCTCAAGAAGGACGCGTGCGTGTAGGTTCGCAGCAAGCGTTCGGCGCGACGCAGCATGAGGCGATATCGATCGACGTCGTCGAAGCGTATCGCTTCGCTGTAGGTCCAACCGAGTAACTCTTCGTTGAGGATGTGCCCGTTGTCGGTGGAAGACGATTGTTTATCCATACCGGCGTAGAAGGCGTTTGCTGTTGAGTTGCGTGCGGTGCAAGTGTTGCTCGTGTTGCTTGCGTTATAGCGCTCGCTTTCTGAACCACGCCGGGCCATACCGAGCACAAATCACGCGCATCGTAACTCCTGAGTGTTTCGTGAGATCAAGGGAAGAGACCTAGGACATGGTGGTTGGACACCTCCTTCGTTTTGGAAACGTGCGACCATAGCAAGCACACTCCCTTGCTGTGATTTGTATGGCTCATGTTCCATGCCCATTGGGCACAGCGCAAACTGTTTGCACATCGAAAGCAGCAGGTTTGCCAACACGGCGTAAGCGCAGCGCGCAACGCCGGTTTCAGTGCATAAGAGGCTCACTGCGCCGATTTCGGGTGATTTAAAAACGTTGCTTTCCCAATGCAACCACTCTCGAAACGAACATAGTTTCCGAAACCATTCAATACACCAGGATTGCCGTGCGACACTACTCCGCAAGCGCCCGACTTCCAATTGTTGAGCTGGGAGTGGCTTTGGAAAGGCACCCCATGAGTCAACGCTTCGCCACCGATAGGGATGTATCTCACGATACGTCGACATTCTGGCCTTTGACACTCAAAGTTGACACAAGGATCAAGCCACGTGACATTGGCCGAGGATAGCATGTGCATAGAATCTTCTATCCGGAAAGGGCTCATCTTGCCTACATGCAGCTGTTCCAGCAGGGTTGCGTACGAGCGACGCGCAACAGATCGTATCGACTCTTGCGATTGCATAAAAAGCATGCAACACGATGCCTGTATACGGGTCCGAGATTCGAGCTCAACACCAAGCAGCGCCAGTATGGATCGAACCGTGGAATGCGATGTGATTGCAACCGCTCCCTTCCGACGGATAGGACTGAAGGACGCAAAGGACGCATTTGAACGTAGACACCCAAGCCATCGCCTCCACACGGGGTTGTGAATGTGCATGTCATCGTGAAGAAAGAGTGTTCTGTCGGCCAGTGTGTTGTAGCGTCGATACACATGGGTCAAATAGCAACCAGCGTCTCTGGTGCCACGTGGGCCACCCGTGCCTGCATACCTACTACCATTCGCGTAGATCGGGTCGTGGTGATAGACAGTCAAGTTTCCCGGAACTTCAAAGGGGCTGCTCGCCCATCTATCAACACACATCACGACTTCTAGGGACAACGCGGCCATATGAAAGAGGGTAACTGTGTGAGTGCGCAGACTTCCACGCGCAGCCGTGTCGGCACGATCATACAGTTAGCGTATTTCAAGTCACATTCAAAAAACGAAGCGTCGTCCGATTGCATATGACCACAGAGGTGCGAACTGACACACGCGCACAAACGTTACATGCTGTAGCTCGCATAGATTTGTTTTCCAAGTGACACGTTGCGATTGTGTACAAACGTCGAACCAAATCGTTGGGAAACTAACTTGTAAAGGCTGTAGTTTCGCATGTACAAATCGATTGGTCGATTGATGGTACCGTCCTTGGAGTAGGTCGGTTGTTTGAGCGACGATTCCGACGAAGATGGAAAGAGATGCTCCATACCCGGTATTTTAAAACAACAGTAGTGTTTGTATCGTCGTTTACGCAAGGCGTCAATCAGCAAACTCACATTGTCGACGTCACCCAGATACAGCCGCGTACAGAGAGGTGGGCGCGCCCATCGCCTCTGCCCAAGCCGCAGCTCTCGATGCGCAACATAGGATGGAATCATCCAGTCTTCGTAGAACAGTTTCTCTGTACGAACAGACCACGAGACTGCTTTGCTTTCCAAGTGCAATTTCATGGTGTCGTACAACGGCTTGAACCGCTTCAGCAGGCTCATTGGATAAAAGGAGCCTTCCATGGGCATCGTGACCAAGGGGATGTGTTTCCAATCTTTGGGCGCATGAGAATGCAGGAACGTTGTGGCCGGTGGTGCGACGAAGCGACTACGAATCGAGTGGACTTTGGAAGATGCCAGCTGCTGTGCTCGATTCCATTCCGACGAAGGGTAATCTACTGGCGCTCTGAACGGATTAGCAGCATTGTTGGCTAACGAAATGGAAAGAGGTGCGTACGAAAATGTGTTCGGTTCAATGTAACAGCGTTGGAAGAACCGTTGGTTGGACGAGATTGCGACCAGTGCATCCGTTTCGTGTGTGGCGTAGTGCGTTGCAATATGTTGAAAACAGTCCATGAATCGGCGCAATACGCCAAATCGTCCGTGCAGATCGCGTTCGGGCTCATAGAATGAGACCAACCGTTCTCGAGATACAGCGCCGCCAAGAGCGCTTGCAGCAGAGAAGACACAGATCCGCGCAGGGTTGAGCGCTTGTTCCACGTCCGATACCAACACGTGTAAAAAGTTTGCGGAGCCGCGATGCGCCACAGAAGCAAATATACGTCCATTCGCTTTGGGGGCATCCATAGATGGTGTACGCAAGGGACGTTTTCAGCTCTATCTGTTCGCTTACAAACGTTCGTCAATTCACATCTAGCTCATTGATTGCAGTTTCAAAGAACAGTTGTGTCGAGTATCCGACCAAAAACGTACAGGTGGGTAGCCCTTCTTTGCGAGCACTTTGGATCGGCTCGATACGAGCGGTGCATGTGTGTCTAAAACCGAGCACTTTCCCGAGCGCTAGGCCGAGAGTCTCTCCTTGCGCAACTCTTGGGCACCAAACACACCCCGATTCTCAACCCTGTCACACACCCGCGCACCACATTTGCGATGACCTCATGCCTCGTGGACGAGATTTTTGCGTTAGAAAGTGGCAGTATTACGGACTTTGATCCACAAGGAGTCGTCATGAGCAGCTGTGCAGCGCGCAAGCGCGCCGTATCGTCCGCGTCCAGCACGGCCACGGTCGTCACTAGCAACAAGCGTTCCAAATTGGCGTCCAAAGCGCACAACGGAGTGACAGCGGTTGCTTCCAAGCCATCCGTGACAGATCCCAAACCATCCGTACATGCAATGCCAAAGGACAAGATCGCAACTGCAGCAGCAGCAACTCCCAATCCGGAACGCGTCAAGCACGAGCAGACAATCGCAAGGCTCCGTCGTGAAGAGAACGAACTGCTCAAGAACGCTTTCCAAACGCTCCCAAATGAAGTGCAAACCCGTCGCAGGGCTCATGACGACATGCAATTTGTAGAGTACATCGACTTTGACCGCGCAAACGAAGCGCTTCTTGAGCTGCAGCGCGCGTGCAAGAATCAGAAGCTCGCGGACGCGCAGCGCGAAGAAGCCGCGTACCTCAAAAGCTACTTGTACAGTTTTTTGGATACGCTCAACCGGATGACGTCACCAAGCATGTGTCTGCCCAAGGACAGCTGTGATCCCAAGCAGAGCGCCGCGCTGCCACGCGTGATGATGACGCAAGAAGTCTACGAGAGCTCGAGCTTTGGGCGACGGTATCAGCGCTTAAAGGCAACCAACAGCAAAGGCTGTCGGTACAAGCCACAGCACGCGCAACGCTCCGGTTCGAAACATCAAGAACCACGTTACTTTGGCTTGCAGATGTGTCCAAAGGTGCTGCGCCCCGCACTGTGTGGCGCCTTCAACCACGACATCGACATTCGCATTGCGCATCCAACCATTGCGTCGCAAATGCTCAAGAAGCTTGCCGAGCTCGAGACAGATCCGGCCCTAGCCAAACAGATCCGATCTATCAAGCTGTCTGCCTTCGAAGATTACATTGAGAACCGCGACGTTCCGGGTGGCTGGGTAGAGACACTCTGCAAACACCACGAGATCATTGGGTCGCGCGCCAATCAAAAGGAAGTGATCAAGCACTTGCTGTGCCGCATCATGTTTGGTGGTTCGTACGAGTACTGGTTGCAATGCGCATACGGCATCGACCCTTTGAAGAAGCCCATGAACGGACCGCATCCCAAGGTGGTCGGCTTGGTCAACGAGATGTGTACGATGCGCCGCATCGTTGCAAAGAGCAGCACGTGGAAAGAATTTTACAAGCGACAGGAGAAGGTCCTGCACGTTAAGAATCGCATCCAAAACGAATACGCGCGCGTTCGTGGCGAGTCGCGCAAGGACATCAACGACAGCAAGGTGGCCCGCTCGATCTTCAGCGTCATCTTGCAAACGATCGAGAACGACATCATTGAAGTCATGTACGATGTCGCTGTCGCCACGGGATGGACAGTGACAACGTTGATGTTTGACGGATGCCACATCCTACACCGCGAAGGCAACCGCATTCAAGACTTTATGGCCCAGTGTGAACAGAAGATTCTCGAGAGAACGGGCTACAAAGTTGTACTGGTAGAAAAGCCGCTCTTTGGACTTCAGCGCAAGCGCATCGAGTTGACTCGTATATGAATGCACGCTTATGGCATGCATGCACGTCTGTCATGGTCAGCACTGCTGTATTGTGTCGTAACGTGCACGCCAGATGCAAGCACAGCCATTGTACAACCGACGATCGAACACATTGTAATCAGACAGGCAGTGACGGAACGAGCATAGAGCATCGCTATCCAAACAGTTGTTGTTTAGGGACATGTACGAACGTATAGTTTGTTGATTGCACAACACGTTACTCCAGCAAACCCATGGCCCCCGCACCCATTCTTGCGCTCATCGCACACAACTTGTATGCATTTGAGTTTCCGCTTGCAAAGCAATCTGTAAGCTGCGTCAGCGCGTCGTGTATTGTTTACTCGGTCATGATGGCTCGATGTCACCACACGCTTGGCACGCAGTGCGTGTGGATGCTCTTGATGATGTACCATGCCATCAAGATGACCTCGCTCAGCCAAGTGTTCGTTCGAAGAATGGAGCGCCTTGCATACTCGTACGCATTCTTGTCGGTGGTGTTTATGCTGTGCAACATGCGACGCGTCTACGCTGGTTGGATCGCGCTCTGGGGCTTTGCAGTGCAACCAGAACGCATGTCACAGATCTCCTTTTTCGACATGACAGCCGCACGGTCGTGTGCTTACATATGCATCGTGGCGTTCGTGCATTACATCATGATGGACACGACACGGCAAGCACTGTTCGTCTTGTACCTGATGTTGCTACGCCGCTTGGTGACGACCAATGTGCAGGTCGACAGGCATTCCTATCGACCGGTACAGATGGCGAGACGTTTATGGATGCGATTGGAGTGCATTCGTGTGTTTATGGGAGAAATGCTGTTTGCATTCACAGCAAACAAAGTGCTTTCTAATTGGATGCTTTAAGTTTGGCAGCATACGTTTTACAATATGGCTACACAATGAAGCTCTGCAGACGTTCGCTCGCATGCACCCAGCGAAACGAGGCAACGGTGGTGTCTGTGTAGTGTGAACTTGGGCGCGTGCCATAGCACCAAGTACCGAAGTGACACACCCGCCCCCACACTCCCCACAAAAAACGTCGGCTGGTCTCAACAAAGCTGCACCGAGTGTGTCTCCGACCGCAAATTGTCCATATCGTAGCCCTTTGGAAGTAGTGTCTGTGTAGTCGACGTCCCTTTGGAACGCGATTCTATTAACGCATCGATGCTTTCCGATAGAGAGCGCGCAACTGCGCGCACCTTTGAAAATTCCGCGTGTGCGATGAGGACCAGCTTCGGTCTAAGCGTCAGCGTCTTCAACTCGTGCGTCGACATCGAACGAGCCCATTGGGCATGGGAGGACGGCGAGAACATTCCCCAGAGAGACGGGGGTTCTATGTGGGACAGGATGACATTGGTCAGAGATTTGTCGCTTCCGCGTTGCGCCAGGGCTCCGTTTATGCCGGTTCGACGGCGTAGACTTTGGGGGTGCCACCGAAAGTGGCGCCGCAACCACTCACTGTCGGGATGCGACTGGCAGACCACTTGCTTGACGTATTCGCTCGGATCGGCGGTTTCGGTGAATTGCGACAACGTGGCATTGACAAACTCGACGATGGATTGCTTGGCGATTTCCATTGCCGCCGTATCGTCTAGCACGACCTCTGAGTAGAAGGGCAGCGAGCCGTACATCGCATTGCTGATGGTGGTGGTTGCGGAGGCCCTCGTCCAGTCCATCCCAGTGGCAGTGCCATCGCTCGGTGGTCGATACATGACAAAGCCTTCGGCGATGTTTGAGCTGATCACCATGCCCTGTGAGGAGGCGGGCGCCACACTTCCTGCAAAGTAAAGCATCTTGGGGCCACCCGCCAACTCCGCATGAGGTACGTTGGAGCGTTCAAACACGTTTGTGACCGTATCGACATGCAGAGTGGCCATTTGGCGACTACCGGAAATCTGGTTTGAGTTGTGATCCAACGAGGTTGTCACGTCCGTGAGGTTTAGGGCCTTTGCTACCGCCAACACGATCCGAGCGCGATTTCGTTTGCCAGCAGCGACCAGGCGTCTGAGCAGCGCGTCGGCGTTGTTGGCCTTGACCGATTTCGCCACTGCCTCGATCGCCGCGTTGAGCGATTTGCCGCTGCGCAATTCCGATTGCAGCTTCACATGGAACGACTCCGCCGCTCGGCCAGCACCGGCGCGCACGACAATGTAGTTTGCCTTGTATCCTCGCGTCATGCCAATGTGCGACTTGCGTCCTTTGAACGGCGGGGGGTGGTCCTCGATGGTTGCATACACGCCTGCGCAACAATCGTCGGAATCAAACCCGCTGATCCACTGGTCGTCGTCGTGATCGCATGTGGCGTTGGCTTCGAGGAGTGGTCCTATGTTGACGTCGTTGCCCGTCGTCATGGATGGAATGTGTGCCAGCAATCGATCCAAGTACGTGCTTCGGCCCGAACCCATAGCCTGATTTAGACGGAAGCTGTCTTCGTCGCTCAATCGCACCACCGATATGCCAAACGCCCACGAGGGCGATAAAAGTTGGTAAGGGACGTTGGGCGTGTCACCGTCGAGTGCAATTATGCAGTTTTTGAGTGTTTGCGAGGAGCGGTCGTGGTGCGCTCCAGGCAACATGTACGCCATGTCATCGGATCGCAAACTGCGAGCAATCGTGTCTCTCGCAAGGTCAAACGCGTGTTGGTTTGCAGGTTTCTCGTCGTTGATGGTGTAGATTGGGACGGACATGACTATGAGCGCGTGTTTGGCCACACGTGCTCCTTTTAAGCCTGCTGCACGACGCCAATCGGTCGCGTACACACATCCATACTTATGCGCAAAAGTATCGCGACTAGTTAGCGGAAACACGTGCAATCACCACACCCCGCGAGCTGCGTCGTCCATTGATATCGCTTCCATGTACAAAGCGCCAAAGACACGCGCAGTGCCTTTCCGTGCCGCGTGGCCGCCGAGACCGCCCAGCCGTCGTCTGCTTTTTTATCCGAATCTCTCTCTCTCTCTCTACGTGTGTCGGCACGAATCGATACGAAGCACGACCTCCGCTCAATAGACCGAAAGTGTTCTCGAATGCAGGCTGAACTCGACATCGTCTGCATTCAAAAACTCTGACAGGCACCTGTTTGCCGACATGGTACAGAAGAAGCACTTTCCAATCGCAGGCGGCGTCGTTCTCCATCTAGACGAACGCGAGGCGCTGGAGATCGAGTGTATGTCCATGACGTGGCCATGGTCGTCCACACAAGCAACCAAAAAGGGTGCGCAATGCGATTGTGTGGTCACGGCCGAAGCGAGGTCGCCTGCATTTGAATTGAGCACGTCGCATACAAAGGCGATTGGCACGGGCAGCAACAGAACAGTGATGCTGGGGTTGTCCTGCATCCCGTCTCGAACGGAGCCTTCTATTGTCTTTAAAAACGCCTTCTGTGCATGAACTGGATCTGCGTGTCCTGTCTGGTCTTCGCATGAAGCGTTGATGAGCTTGGCTTGCGACAGGAGCGAGTGAAGTTGGTCGGCATCTTGGATATTCTTGAGCGAGCGCAACTCCGGCGCCGACACGCTCTCCCACTGATATCCACCAGCCGTGTCCGAGTCACTCGCTCCAACGGCATCCGCAAACGTGGTTTCTTTCGCTTGCTCATACGCAAGCTGCTGAGCGTACGCGCGTGCAACGATGGCGTTTCGCATAGTGGCTTTGTGAGCATCCAGCACGGGCGTTGCGTGCACCGACGCAGCGTCTAACAATGCACTGTAGATGAATTCTGACGTAATCGCGATGCGCTGTGCCTTTACGAACGCATCCGTGGTAGCGCGGTGGCGGTCACGATCGAAGAGCTTGCGAACGTCCATGCTGCGCGTGCCAACCAAGACTTTGGAAAGATCCACTGTTGCGTCATGAAGGTCACCCTGCGACTCCGAGAACAAGTCCATGACTCTCTTGGCTGCAAACTCGTCGGATTTGCATTCAATTACCAGCGCGCGATTTCTCGAATGTGCGTCGACGATCAGCGTGTCTACCACCAACCGATCCATTTGCGCTCAACGCGAGAACGTGAACGATCGTCGGCAGATGGCTCTGTGTCCACTCGGCCCTCGATTGGCGGTCGGCATGACTGGCTGTGATTTTCTTTTTATGAAGACGTGTGTTTTTGAGAGCGGTCGAGTCACTTCAAGAGCAACACCGGCCAAGAGGTATGCTCACAGCGCCGTGGTGCACTCGGCGGCTCGTGTATTGTAGCAAAAGTCTCGTATAGATTACATCGATTCAGAAAAAGGTTCTTTTGAATCCAGTGCCTTGAGAAAGACTACAACGAGCGCGAGCACATAGTGCTCGTTTTTAGACATACTCGATTTCGAATGGAATCGAGTGCACGTATTTACGATCACTACTGGAACATGTGAATATGCCCGTACTGACGACACCAAAGCGGATTGTGGCGCTACACTGTTTTCGAGGAGGGGTCACCCCCAGGGCCGACCCCTCCTCGAAAACAGTGTAGCGCCACAATCCGCTTTGGTGTCGTCAGTACAGGTATATTCACGGGTGCCAAGGCCATTTTCGACCGGTTTGCCTGCATCGTTTCGCTCGCGTTTACAGGGAACCACTACAAGTGGTTTGAAAGGTGGTCTTTTTGAGCGTAGAGTTCAAGCAAAGTGTCGAAAATTGCACAGTCGTACAATTTCGAGGGGTGTCGCTGGATGTCGATTCTAAGCACAAAAACCACCTCAAACACGCGAAAATCGACTCTTTGAATAACGTCGGTTTT
>Ga0228674_1001373_pt1 | contig 14524 bp, 15 predicted proteins | sample 1D_rmetaG_FD_189054 | JGI IMG/M metagenome (GOLD analysis project Ga0228674, IMG submission 189054) | Seawater microbial communities from Monterey Bay, California, United States - 1D_r | ecosystem: Environmental > Aquatic > Marine > Coastal | place: USA: California | collected 2016-09-26
TAAGAATTCGAGCTCTTTTTTAAATTTAATGGTTAAAGAATTGTTAAAAGGATTAAAAAAATGAGCGGAGCAAAATCAAAAGAATTAAATTAATCAAAAAAAAAACATGAAATCAGCATTCTTATTTCTATTCATTATGTTTTCTGGAATTACCCTTGCCCAGAATTTAAAATTCACGATCAAAAATCAGAAGGATACAACAGTTCACTTGATTAAATATTTTGGAACGAAAAAGTTTTACGCTGATACCGGTGAGTTAAAAAATGGCGTTGTAGAATTTGAAGGTGAAAAGCAGGCGAGTGGTATACTAGGGCTATTAATGCCTGGTCAAAAATACTTTGAATTCATATATAATAATGAAGATATTGAATTCACTACAGAAGGACCAGATTATCTAGGTAATTTAATAATAGAAAAGTCAGATGAAAACAATGTTTTTATTCCATATATCAAGTTTATAGGTTCACAAAAATCAAAAATGGGTCAGCTTGGTAAACAAAGGGCTAAACTTGATGTAGATAGTGAAGAGTACAAAATTTTAACAACTCAAATTAATGACATAAATGAGGCTGTTGTAGCATATCAGCAAAATATAATTAACAATCACGCTGACAAACTTGTATCTAAAATTGTCAAAATGTCAACAGAGGTGCCTATACCGGATGCTCCTGTTGATGCAAATGGAGACATTATAGACTCTAATTTTCGATTCACTTATTATAGAGATCATTTTTGGGACAATGTCGATCTAACAAATGACGCACTTGTAAATAATCCTATTTTTCATAACAAACTAGAATATTTTTTTGGACAAAACATGATGATTCAACATTGGGATACAGTAACGAAATTTGCTTTTAAATTTTGTGATGGGCTGAACCCAAAATCCAAAATGTTTGAATATAGTGTGGGGTGGATCACTTCTTCTTTTGGAAAAAGTAAAATTATGGGTATGGATAAAGTTTATCTTGAAATGTTAAATAGATATTATTGTACCGATAATTTAGAAGGGAATTCTCCCGCATTTTGGGTGGGTGAGGATAAGTTTGAGGATCTATGTGATAATCTGAAAAACAAGCTAAGGCTTACAATAGGTTCAAAACCTTTTAATCTATACTTAAAAGACACTTCCGATCAAGTCTGGGTTGATTTTTACAGTTTGAATTCCGACTATACGATTCTCTACTTTTGGGACCCTGAATGTGGCCATTGTAAAAAAACCACTCCGAAACTTGAAACATTGTACAAAGAAAAATTCAAAGCTAGAAATATTGAAATATTCTCTGTTGGTAAGGCTATTGGTGATGACTTTGAAAAGTGGAAAAAGTTTATTCGGGAAAACAAACTTACATTTATCAATGCTGCAATAACAGATCGCCTATATACTGATGCTAAAGAAGCCCCAGAGAAATTTGTCCCCTTATATCCAGGTGAACCGAACAAGCCAACGACACTTGAATCGTTGAATTATCAAAATACATATGATATTTTTAGTACACCGAAGGTCTTTCTTTTAGATAAAGACAAAAAAATTATTGCAAAAAGTATTTCTATCTCCCAACTTGAAGAAATGCTTGATAGGTTGCAAGGATTTGAAGATCTTCCAAAACTATTTCCCCCTGACCCAGAAGAAGATGCTCAAATGCAAAAGAAAGAGTAATTTTAACGCATGAATGATGCATTTATAACGCTACTTAACAAGGCAAGCAATGTTTTAATTACCACTCATAAATCACCGGATGGTGATGCGATAGGAAGTTCCGTTGCTTTTGCGCATTTCCTTAAGTCCTATGGGAAACAATGTCTTATTCTTTTACCTGATCTACCAGCAGGTAACCTATCGTCCTTTCTTGAAGGTATTCCCTATATCGTTTATGATGAATTTCAAGAAAATGAAAGTGAATTTGATCTTATGATGTGTCTTGATTATAATCATACGCATAGAGTGGGTGAGAATATGGAGGCTGTTGTTGCAAATTGGTCGATACCTAAAGTCATGATAGACCATCACCCGAATCCTACTGATTTTTGTAATATCACAATATCAAGACCGGAAGTCTGTTCCACTGCGCAGCTCTTATTTGAAGTCTTAGAGGAATGTAAGCTAAGTCATCACTTAAATAAAAATGCAAGTGAGGCGATATATCTTGGTATTATGACAGATACAGGCTCATTTCGTTTCCCAAGTGTAAGTTCTAAAACTCATGACGTTTTAAAAAAATTACTCGAAAATGGAGTAGAAGCGCATGTGATTCATGAAAAGGTTTTTGACGAAAGCTCTAAAGAAAAGGTATTACTCAGAGCTTATGCAATTTCAAATAAATTTCATCAAATCCCAAACACTCCAATAGCTTATATTTCTTTAACTCAGGAAGAGCTTTTACGTTTTAATTTTAAGAAGGGAGATACAGAAGGTCTTGTCAATGTTCCACTTAGCGTAACAGGTATTTCAATTTCTGTTTTTCTGATGGAAAACGAGGAGGGTAAAGTTAAAATGTCATTCCGCTCAAAAGGCTCTTTTTATGTGAACGAATTTGCCGGCACATATTTTAATGGGGGTGGGCATAAGTATGCAGCAGGTGGCTTTAGTCATGATGATATTCAGCATACGATTCAAAAGCTAATTAAAGAAAGCTCAAAACTGATAAAATGAGTAAATACGTTTATTTAGCTATTTGTATATTATTTGCTTGTGAAGTAAAAGATCCTGAGCCCGTTGTCAAAAAGGAAAAATGGTCTGTAGAGCATTCAATTGACTTTAATCAGGAGCTTCATGAAAGGGAAGAATTGGCAATTAAAATATATCTAGAACATCACAAGGATCTAAAAATGATTGAGACAGGTACCGGCGTCCGTTATCAATTTGCGGAAAATAGAACAGGCACAGGTGATTTCGCGAAATTAGGTGACCAAGTATCTGTAAATATTACGATAGCGCTTTTAGACGGAACCTCTTGCTATGAAACAGATTCAATTCCTGACCAATTTATATTGGGGCAAAGTGATGAAGAATCTGGACTGCAAGAAGTATTACAGTTAATGCAGGTCGGTCAAAAAACCAAGATTATAATACCTAGCTATTTAGCACATGGATTGTTAGGTGATTCTGAAATAATACCTCCTCAATCCATTCTATTAATTGATGTTGAATTGATAAGTTTACAATAATGACAATAAAAAATATAGGTGTTTTCTTTCTTGCTCTTTTTTTAATTTTGGCCTGTGATATTGCTGAAAAGGAACCTTCTACCACTATGGAGACTAAAAGATTATTAGGTCCAATAAGCACTGAGGATGAAGCAATTAATAGAGATACCACAGAGAAACAATCTGATTCCTCTTTGATCCAAAATCAAATAACAGATACTGCATTTAACCTTAACGTTAATATAAAAGATATTGTAGATGAGTTTAGTTTTGTTGGGCATTTAAATACTCCTAGTGGCATACAGATAGATTGGATTGAGAAAAAAGACACAAGAAGTCTTCAAAAAGGGGAGCTCTTAATGTTAGAATATAGATTGAGTCTTCCAGATGGCAAAATTATAGATGGTAACAATCGAATGAAAATGCCCTATTTACCTTTTGTATTGGGCTTCAATATGCAAAATCGTGGATGGGATGAAGCGCTAGAATATCTATCGGTAGGTGATATTGCTCAAATTAAAATACCTTCTGAATTGGCATATGGTAAGAAAGGTCTAGGAGATCTAATTCCTCCAAACAGTGAGAATTGGCTTTTTGTAAAAGTTCATGGTATTGTATCTGAAAGTTCCAATTCTAATGGGGTTAAAACATGGGAGCTTCGGTCAGGTAAAGAAGATGTAATGAATAAAGAATCAAAAGTTAAATTTCATATGATTGCTTCGACTGAAAGTCGATCAAATATTTTTAATACGTACGCCTCAAATTTCCCCGTAACATATACTCGTGGTCAGAAAAATTATCCGAAAGGATTGCGACAGGTGTTAAATAATGCAAAAAATGGACAGCAATTATTTGTAATTCTGGATGCAGCCGTTGCATATGGAGCTAAGGGATACATGGACTTAGTGCGTCCCAATGAAAAAGTTTTTTACAATCTCAAAATCCTTGAGGTTAAATAGTAAAGCGCATTATTTGTAATTTCGCAACTTGAACTTTTGAAATGAAAAAAATACTATTCTTTCTTTTGATTTCTTTATTGGGGGATTTAATGGCTCAAAGAGCTATTGATACAGTAGATACAAAGCAAGGCAGGATGGTTATTTACTCTAACCAATCATGGGAGTTAATACAAGACAGCACTTTCGATGGTGTTTTAAACCCTGCTATTCATGAAATAATGAGCTCTAAAGAGATTGGGGGGCCATATACAATGAAATGGGATGATAACGATTGTTATTCTAGAGCTAATGATTTGACTAAAATGAAGGATACCGTATGGCTTTGTTTGGACGGTGATTCTTTAGGTGAGTTTACTATGCCAATTGATGGACCTGTTACATCGAGATATAAATACCGGAATGGAAAATTTCACAACGGTATCGATTTAGATCTTGAAACAGGAGACACCGTAGTTTCGGCTTTCGACGGAGTTGTGCGTTATGCAAGAAAAAACTCTGGTGGCTTCGGTAATTTAGTAATTATTAGACATTATAATGGGTTGGAAACCTATTATGCTCATTTAAGTAAGTTGTTGGCATTTTCTGGTCAAAAAATCAAGTCAGGTGAAGTGTTAGGACTAGGTGGGAACACCGGACATTCTTTTGGTTCACACCTTCATTTCGAGGTTAGGTTTTATGATTCCTCAATGAATCCAGAGGAGCTCATTGATTTCAAAAAGAAGGAATTAAAGAACACAAACTTACTACTACACAAAACAATGTTCAGACCTGGAGTTACACCATCTGATCAATGGAAAAAGAAGCCTAATGGACGCACGGAATATGTAGCTAAAAAATACTATAAAGTTCGTTCTGGTGATACCTTATCTGCAATTGCGGAACGCAATAGAACTTCAGTAAATACGTTATGTAGGCTAAACGGCCTGAGACCAACCTCTATACTTCAGATAGGTCAAAATTTAAGGGTGAAATAAAATGCAAAAACAACTTCTAATTTATTTATTAATCAGCTGTGCTTTAGTGGGATGTTCAAATTACAATGAAGTCATTAAGGGCGACGATTATGTAAAGAAATTCGAGCTAGCGAATGCGTTGTATGACAATGAGGATTTTCTAAAATCAATCGTTTTATACGAGCAAATATATCAGCATGCCCCTAAATCAGGTGAGGGCGAGTTGGCTTATTATAGACTCGGTCAAAGCTATTATAATGCAGAAGATTATTATATGGCAGGTTATTATTTCTCATCATATATTCAACGTTTTCCGTATTCCACAAAAAACGAAGAACTCATGTTTCTTGCAGCAATGTGCAAGGTCAAGAATTCACCAGAATCTTCTTTAGATCAATCAGAAACGGAAGAGGCTATTAATGCAGTTCAGGTATTCGTAGATTTTTACCCCAACACAAAATTAATGGACTCGTGCAATCAAATTATAGACAAACTAAGATTTAAGATTGAATCAAAAGAAATGAATCATGTTTTACTCTATTCTAATACTGAACGATATAGAGCAGCAGTAACATCAGCAGAAATCTTCCTGGAGAAATATCCAACATCGGAATACGCTGAAACCGTATTTTCAAGTATGGTGAAAAACTCTTATTACCTTACTATCAATAGCGTTGAACGTAAAAAAAGTGCTAGAATTGATGAAACTAATGAAAGAATGCGTAAATTTGAGGCCAATTTCCCTGATTCGGACCAGATTAAAAGTCTTAATCAGTTGGTAAATAAACTTAGTAATTAAAGAAAATAAGAATGAGCTATAAAAATGTCGTTGCTGAAAAAACAACTGTAACAAGAGATACAATTCATCTTGAAGATAAGACTGGTAATATTTACGAGTCAATTGTTGCAATGTCGAAAAGATCAAACCAAATAAGCTCTGAAATTAAAGAAGAACTAACCTCTAAGCTTCAGGAATTTGCAAGCAATACGGACAATTTAGAGGAGATTTTTGAAAATAGAGAGCAAATTGAAATTTCTAAGCATTACGAAGGTCTTCCGAAAGCAACTGCAATTGCAGCGCAAGAGCTTTTAGATGATAAAATATACGTAAGGCATACAGAAGAAGAGGAAAAATAATACATGTACGGAAAACGCATTCTTCTCGGAATTACCGGAGGTATTGCAGCGTACAAAATTGCATTCCTTATTCGCATATTAAAGAAACAAGAGGCAGAAGTCAAATGTATAATGACTCCTGCCTCTTCTGCTTTTATAAGTCCTCTTGTTCTTTCCACATTATCAAAAAATGACGTTGCTATTGAGTTTTGGAATAAAGAGACTGGGGCATGGCACAATCATGTAGCCTACGCTCAATGGGCTGACTTATTCGTAATCGCACCGGCCACAATGAATACAATAGGAAAAATGGCAAATGGCCTTTGTGACAATCTTTTGTTAGCTACATATTTTTCCATGAAAGGAAAAACCGTTGTTGCTCCTGCCATGGATTTAGATATGTATAAGCATCCGGCATTTCTGAGAAATATTGATGTTCTAAGTAAAGATGGGGTATTTGTGATCCCGGCAGAATCAGGAGAACTCGCAAGTGGATTAGAAGGGGAGGGTAGAATGGCTGAACCTGAACAAATAGCTAAATTTATAGCTGAATTTTTAGAGATCAAGACTAAATCTAACGGAAAACGAATCTGTATAACTGCTGGGCCTACGCAAGAGGCTATTGACCCTGTTCGATATATCTCCAATCATTCTTCAGGGAAAATGGGATTTGCAATAGCTAAAGCCGCATTAATTAGGGGGTACAAAGTAGATCTGATTTCGGGACCTTCAAAAGAAATTCTAGAACATCCTCATTTGAATAGGATTGATGTCATTAGTGCCGAAGATATGTTGAATCAAGTGAAAAAACATTGGCATCAAAGTTCAATTGGTGTATTTACGGCAGCAGTTGCTGATTTTAAACCTCAAAATACAGCTAAAAACAAGCTCAAAAAACGTGATGGTTTTGGGACTATTGAACTCGAGCAAAATCCAGATATTTTAAAATGGGCTTCTTCTAATAAAAATAAAGCGCAAAAAGTAATAGGATTTGCCCTTGAAACAAATAATGAAGAGGAAAATGCGTTATTGAAATTAGAGCAAAAAAACTTAGACTTGATTGTTTTAAATTCAACAAAAGATGAAGGAGCTACTTTCGGTGGCGAACAGAATAAAGTTACTATCTTCGGTAAGACGGGGAAGATTGAAGCATTTGAGCTTCAGGATAAGTTTAAAATTGCTATTCAACTTATTGACATAATAGAAGGATTAGATGCTTAGAATACTATTACTGATACTAATTACAAGTGGTACTCAATTTTGTAATGCTCAAGAATTAAACTGTCAAGTTTCGATCATAACCGATGCTAAACTTGAAGTAACTACAACGGAGCAGCAGGCATTAGAGCAATTAGAAGAAGTTATTTTTGACTTCATGAACAGCACTAAATGGACCAAAGACAAGTTTAATATTGAAGAACGAATCAATTGCTCTATTCAGCTTCAGATCAATAATATTCCAACAATGGGGACATTTAGTGGCTCAATACAGGTGCTCATGAGTAGACCAGCCTTCAATTCTAGCTATAACTCCTTGGTATTTAATTTTATGGATGAAAATGTTGTTTTTTCTTATTCAAGAAACACACCTCTTTATTATGCCAAAAATGCTTTTAGAGATAACCTATCATCGATACTTTCTTTTTATGCCTTATTTATGATAGGTCTTGACTATGATACTTTCAGTCCTAATGGAGGAACACCTTATTTCACAGAGGCACAACAAATTGTTTCTAACGCACAAACTTCTGGCGCTGCGGGTTGGAAGGCGAGTGAAACAGGAAGAAGAAATAGGTATTGGCTCGTTGACAATGCGCTTCAACAGCTCTTTCAACCATTAAGAGATTGCATGTATGCCTACCATAGAAAAGGAATTGATAAGCTTTACGACGATAAAAATGATGGAGTAAAGGAAATTTACAAGGCACTACTTAAACTTAAACCGGTTGTTCAAACCAGACCGAACACTGTGAATATTATTAATTTTGTTTATTGTAAAACTGATGAGCTTAAAAGCTTGCTTTCGGAATCAGATACAAAGCAAAAAACAGATTTCGTAAATCTTTTAAAAAGATTGGATCCTGGAAATAGCTCTAAATTCCAAGCGATATTAAACTAACCTATGATTCAGAAACTGCGCATTTCCAATTTTGCGTTAATCCAAGACCTTGAACTTGATTTAAAGAATGGATTTACAGTACTCACAGGTGAAACAGGTTCAGGTAAATCTATTTTACTCAATGCTTTTTCATTACTCCTTGGAGAAAGGGCACATTCCAGTCTAGTCGGTGTTTACGGTAAAAAAGCAATCGTAGAAGCCATTATTGAATCAAAACCGAACGATCAGTTATTTTTTGAGACACACAATCTTGATTTTGATAAGACAGTACTTGTACGTAGAGAAATTGTTCGTGATGGAAAATCAAGAGCTTTTATTAATGATTCTCCCGTATCTTTAAGCACATTAAAAGCCTTTTCCTCACAAAAGCTTATGGTTCATTCGCAATACAACACCTTTGAACTAAAATCCAAAACGACACAGCTTGAGCTTTATGATTTGTTATCAGGGAACGAACAATTAGCTGTTGACTTTACAAATCATTTTGAAGCCTATCAATCACACCAAGAATTGCTAAATAATTTAAAGCTCAAATTAGAAAAAGCCAATAAAGACAGAGATTACCATCAATTTTTAAAAGAGGAGCTAAGTGAATTAAAGCTTAAAGAAATCAACTACAAAGAATTAGAGGGTGAGCTATTTAAATTGGAAAATGCTGATGAGATACGTGCAGTTTTAAATCAAACAACCCAATTCACAGAGGAAAATGGTATTTATTCACAAGTTAGGCAGCACATTTTTAAATTAGAGAAACTAGCCTCAAAAGACAAGGCGCTTACAGAAATTTTAGAGAGATTACATAATCTAGAGAATGACTTAAACCATATCTCTTCAGAATCATCCTATTATATTGATAGTATGTACGATGATCCTGAGCGTAAAACGATAGTATTACAATTATGGGACGACTATAATCGCCTTCTCATAAAACATAAACTTTCAGATCAATCGGAACTTATAGAGTTACAAAGCACGCTTTCTAAAAAACAAGAAAATCTAGAAGAATTAAATTACTCAATCGTTAAATCAGAGAAAGAATTTCTTCACCTAAAAGATCAGCTTTATAAAAGGGCAGAAGCACTGCATTCAAATCGGCTCAATGCAAAAAGTAGCATCACTACAAAGCTTAAATTAGAACTAGAAAAACTTAAACTTCCTGAAACGAAATTAGATTTTGAAATTTCAAGAAGCGATTTAAAACGAACAGGGATTACAAACCTTAGCATGATTTTTTCTGCGAATAAAGGTTATGAAATGATTGAGATAGAAAATGCGGCAAGTGGAGGTGAACTCTCAAGATTAATGCTAGCATTACTCAAACAAATATCAGAAGAGCGGAATATGCCAACCATTTTGTTTGATGAAATCGATTCTGGAGTGTCTGGTGATGTTGCAGATAAAATAGGGGTATTGTTAAAAAGCATGGGGCAAAAATCACAGCTTATAGTTATTTCGCACCTTCCTCAAGTGGCCTCTAAAGCAGAATCGCATATAGTCGTAGAGAAAAAACAGGGAGAAGAACATACACAAACCTACGTGCGCGATTTAAATCAAGAAGAGCGTGTTTATGAGGTAGCACGTCTAATGAGCGGAGAAGATGTCTCCAAAGCTGCTTTAGCAACCGCTAAATCACTCATGAATTAATGTCAAAATTTCATTTACCATATCCAAATTATACCGCTGAGTTCAATATAGACTTTAAAAGCAAGTTATGTTTTCTCGGTAGCTGTTTTTCTGACCATATAGGCCAGTTAGCCCATGAACACGGTTTTAATGTTCTTTCCAATCCATTTGGGACAACATTTCATCCACAACCTATAATTGACATGCTAAGGGCCAGTATAAATGATTCAATTGACCTAAACCTTTTAAATCAAAATACATATGTAACGGACTGGGGTTCTGCTCATAGGCTACAATCCGAAACGGCTCAAGCCCATGAAGACCTTGTTATTTCGAAAAGAAAACAACTGAAACAGCAAATATCTGGACATGCCTTTTTATTCATAACTTTTGGCACATCGATAGGATACAGACATAAAACGCTTAATAAAATCGTTGCGAATTGTCACAAACAGCCTTCAGAGTTATTTAAAAAAGAGACCACCTCTATAAATCAGATTTATGAATCTTGGGATGCAATTATTGAGGAATTACACACGTGGAACCCTGACCTTAATATTATTTTTACCGTTAGTCCGGTTCGACATATCAAAGATGGCTTGATCGCCAACAATAGAAGTAAATCTAAATTGTCTGCTGCTATTGAACTTTTAGAAAGAAAAAAAAATATTAGCTACTTCCCTTCATTTGAATTTATAAACGATGTTTTAAGAGATTATAGATTTTTTAATACGGATCTGATTCATCCTAGTGACCAAGCTATTAATGAGGTTTGGAGTTTGTTTGACCAAGCATATCTAACTACTTATAATAGTGAAATATCGCAAAAGATTGCTAAACTCAACAAAGCTAAAAGACACAAGGAAATGAATAAAAATACGACTGAAAGCGAAAAGCATCAGGCATGGATTGAAAAACAGAACCTACTGATTAATCAACTGCTGAATCAATCATCATAAGAAGCTTTAATATTCCATTCACTGTAGAATTGCTCTAAAAAGGAAAGCATAAATTCATGTCTTTGCTTTGCGATTTTTTTTCCTGAAGGCGTTTCTATTCTATCTTTTATCTTGAGTAATTTTTCATAAAAATGATTGACCGTATGTGTTTTAGCGTTTAAATAAGCTTCCTTTGAATCATGCATAATTGGTTTGATGTCAGGATTATATAAAGGTCTATTTTTACTTCCACCATATGCAAAAGCCCGAGCTATACCAATTGCACCAATGGCATCAAGTCGGTCAGCGTCTCTTACTATTTGTCCTTCAATAGAAAGCTCCTGGTCCTCGACATTAGCACCTTTGTATGAAATTTTAGGTACAATTAAAGAAACTTGATTTGCCAGCTCATTACTTCCCCCTGCGTCTATAATCCATTTTCTTGCAACGGCTCCTCCAAGCTCGTAATCACCTCCATTATATTTATGGTCAGAGACATCGTGAAGAAGAGCACACAACTCTACAAGCTCTTTATTACCTCCTTCAATAGCCTGGATTTCTCGGCTAAGCTCCAACACTCTTTTAATATGATACCAATCATGACTGCCTTCTTTATCTAAGAAATAAGCTTTAACACGACTCTGAACCAAATGAACCAATGGTCTAGTATTTAATAAATCTTTTAGTCACTTCCCCGAAGGAAGTTTTGACATTGATCATATAAAGACCTGGATTGAATTCACTGACATCTATATTTTTATCCTTGCCAATATAAACTTTACGACCTTTATAATCCAATATAATTATTTCATCTATGCTGATATCACAATTGATTTGAAGCTTTACTTTAACTGGATTTGGATAAAGCTCATAAGTAAAAGTTTTGATTGTATTGACTCCTGTATCATCTTCCTTTACCACCTCAATATCATCTATATATAACTTGAAACCATCATATGTGCGCAAAACAAAAGCAACATATATACTTTGATCATTATAACCAGCTTGGCTCAGGTCTACAAACCTCTCTGTCCATTCAAAATTTTCACCTTCAATGTATCCTATAGTATCCACAAAGCTTTCTATTGTATTATCAGTTGTAGAAACAAGTATATAATAATCATCAGGGAATGAGGCGTCCTGTGATTTTGCATTCCAGCTGATTTGGTTTCCAAATGCACCTAAGGATAATTCAGGAGTAATCATCCAACGGTCAGCAGTATCGGGCGTAACGAAATAGGAGGTGCTTGCTGCAATACTATCAATTGGATTTTCAGGATCCTCAATACAAATCCAAGGTTCGGAATAACTTGGATCAAATGGCGCGTTCCCATCGTTATTTATGAAAGTGAATTCACTAGGAAGTCCATTTTGAAAATCCGCACTGAAAACGCTAACTTGAGCATTAGAATAAAGCGTAAGAAAAACAAAAATAATTGTAACTATCTTGATCATTGTATTTGTTATTTTATCAAATTAATAAGAATTTCTTTATACTCTTGGTAAAAAAGATCAAACTCCAAAAGACGCTCTTGCATAAATCGGTACATCTTTTTCCAATCCTTAACTTTATACAAGCTCCAGTCTTTGGATTCCCAGTAAATTCTACTTATCACCATTCCATTAGAATCCAAATGTTCAACCCAATTCGTTTCTACATTCATAGTGGAATTCAAAAGCTTTTTAAGCTCGTTGAGCTGCTCCCAAAACAAAGTTCTAACTTCTTTGTCCTTGAATTGAATGTCATAACGAACAGCCGTAGTTGATGCATCACAAAACAATCTAAGATAAGTGTGTTTAAGGTCGGTAGGGTAGGCCAACCAATTAACTCTCGAGAGTGCTGAAGATTTCGACCTCCTCATGTATGATTTAAAGCCATCCCAGAAATCAATGTTCATTTGCTTTTTTTCCTCCCTGGAAAACATTACTTATTTCCCTTTGCGTGGTCTTCTAAGAATTTCTGAAGCCCTATATCAGTTAATGGATGATTAGCTAAAGCTTTAATGGCTTTAAGTGGACCAGTCATAATATCAGCTCCAATTTCAGCACAATGAATGATATGCATTGGATGTCTCACTGACGCCGCAAGGATTTCCGTATCAAAAGCATAATTATTATATACCGTTTTGATTTGATTAATAAGCTCTAGCCCGTTAGAGGAAATATCATCCAATCTACCTAAAAAAGGTGAAATGTATGAAGCTCCTGCTTTTGCAGCAAGTAAGGCCTGACCAGCAGAAAAAACCAAGGTGCAATTGGTACGAATACCTTTTTCGGTGAAATACTTTATGGCTTTTATACCTTCCAATATCATTGGGACTTTGACAACAATATTTGAATGAAGTGCTGCTAACTTTTCACCTTCAGCAATCATACCTTCAAAATCAGTACTAATTACTTCGGCGCTTACATCACCATCAACAATATTACAAATAGCTTTATAGTGATTGATAATATTTTCTTCACCAGTAATGCCTTCTTTTGCCATTAATGATGGGTTTGTAGTCACACCATCTAGAATCCCTAAACTATGGGCTTCTTTGATTTCATCGAGATTTGCAGTATCAATAAAAAATTTCATTATTTCTTTTTGTTTTTTAGTGCCTCTTGTTGTTTCTTTTGCATTTCTTCAAGTCTTTCTTGAAAACGCGATTTCTTTTTGGGCCCAGATGCAGCTGCTGTTGTGGCCATATTTTCCATTTTCTGTTTTAGTTTTTCTTCGTCAACAAAGAATCGTTTAATCATGAACATAATTAAAATCGAAAATAGGGTTGATATGAAATAATAATAGCTAAGTCCTGACGCATAATTGTTAAAAAAGAAGATCATCATCACAGGAAGCAGGTACATTAATACTTTCATGTTTGGCATTCCAGGTTGTGTAGGCTGTTGAACATTACCACTATTCATGAAAGTATAAGCTACAGTTGTCGCAGACATCAATAAGGTGAACAAACTAATATGATCACCATATAAAGGAATACTAAAACCAAAGTCCAAAATTGAATCATAAGACGATAAATCATCGGCCCATAAAAAAGACTGCTGTCTCAAATCAAAAGAAGAAGGAAAGAATCGAAATACAGCCAAAAGTATCGGCATTTGAATGAGCATTGGCAGGCATCCAGATAGAGGACTAGCGCCGGATTGCTTGTAAAGATTCATCATTTCCATTTGCTTCTTCATTGCGTCGTCTTTGTTCGGGAACTTCGCATTTATAGCCTCTGTTTTCGGTTTTAAAATCCTCATTTTTACAGAAGAGACAAACATTTTCCATTGCACTGGCATAAGCGCCATTTTAATGAGAAAGGTTAATAAGAAAATAGAAAGACCAAGACCTAGCCCCAAAGATAAAAGGAAGTTAAAGACGGGTTGGACTGCATATATATTGATCCACCTAAACAAGCCCCACCCAAAATTTAAAACATTATCATAATCTGCGTCGTACTCATTGAGTATTTCATAATCATTAGGTCCAAAATACCATGAGAAACTCGCAGTATTGTTAGAGTTTTTGTCAAGGTTAAGTGTAAGATTCGATATAAAGTCTTTAATATGAGTAGTGTCTTTCGCACTTCCCTCATCATATGTGGTTACTTTTATCGCCGTTCCTTTCTTTTGAAAAGATGATTTCGGTTTTAAAAATGAAGAAAAGTAAGATTGCTTATA
>Ga0228674_1001376_pt1 | contig 14506 bp, 8 predicted proteins | sample 1D_rmetaG_FD_189054 | JGI IMG/M metagenome (GOLD analysis project Ga0228674, IMG submission 189054) | Seawater microbial communities from Monterey Bay, California, United States - 1D_r | ecosystem: Environmental > Aquatic > Marine > Coastal | place: USA: California | collected 2016-09-26
CTTTTAAATTTACTATATTCTTTTTTAGCAAATCTTAATGATTTAATTACATTAGATTCTTTGTCTAATGTAGAGAACATTGCAAGATTTAATGGAGCAGAGTGTTTAATAAACTTTCTACCATATACACTTAAATTGTGCATATCTCTTAAATTACTAGTACCTGGAAATACTCCAACAAAGTTTGGTGCGTTTTGTGTAATACTACTAACATGGTCAGTAACTTCGCCTAATGTAAATGTCTCAACATTAGCATTAAGTGGATTCTTTTCTAAATTTGGTGCAATTTCGTAAAAGCCGTTTTGATTTTTAGAAGTAGCAGATGTTGTTTTAATTATAACATTTGCGTTGTCAGAAATTTTATTTAAAAATTTAACTGATTTTACTTTGTCTGCTGTAGAAATTATTTCATAATCAGTATTTTCGTATACAACTTTATTATTAACAGTTACATTAACTTTTAAATCTTCTACAAATGCACTTTTATCATAACTGTTAATAGGATAGCTAATTTTTGTGCCATCATTAACATACTGTAATACTACTTCTTGATTGCTAGGAATATTTGCTTTAACATAAGCGCCTACTAATTGATATTGATTGTTTTGTAAGTATTGTCTTAAGTAACCGTTGTTAACATTTATAGTATATGTTTGATCGTCAATTTGATATTGTGTAGTATCTTGATTAAAATCAAAGTTAAAAACAATATCGCCTACATTTTCAATACTTCTATAAGAGATTGGAAATCCTAAAACAGTATCATTTCTGCCTTGGCCTTCTTTGTAGCTAAAAAGTTTTGTACCTCTAAAATTCGATGCAGGATATACTGATGTATCCGAATAACTTTTTCCATTTGCATCAAAAATATCAAATACAGGCGGCTGATTTACTGCTGTTTTTTCTTGTGCTTTATTCCAGGTTACACTGTCGTAGTACCACATTGTACCTGCAAACTCTTTACCTCTAGTAATTAAAACATTTTCGCCTGCTTGTGGTAAAGTGTCACCAGTCTCAACTAAACTAATTTGTCCATTATTGCCGCTTCCTGTAAATTTAATGAATTTAACTTCAAATATTCTACCTTTAACTAATGGATCTGTATCGTTAAGGAATAATACTCTCATTCCCTCTGCAAGTTGTACACTATCAATATTATAACCTACACTACCTTCAATTATACTAAACGCATCTGTAGTATAATCATCAATAAGATCAACTACTTGTTTTGTCTTTGTACCAAAGTTATATAACTTTAATCCTTGGTCAAATTGTATAATAGGTCTATTAGCACGTTGACTTTGATCAACTTCAAGAACTAAATTGTTAATTTTTGCAGATAGTTCTATTACTTCTCTATGGAACCATCTATTATATCTTGACCAAAAGTTGCCATCTGGACTTGCACGGTTGATTGTAATATAATCTTTATCACGTGGATAGCCTGTTGCTGATCCAAAAGGTAAAGAGTCAAAGCCGTCGTTGTTATCATCAAACGGTACTAGTAAATCAATACCTACTGGAAAACTAACTTCAACATCAATATCAGAAACTAATTGTATTTTATTGCCAACACCTTCTACGTACCATTCTGAATTTGAATATTTTGCAGGCAAAACTTCGCCGGAAAATCTTACTTTTAATCCGTTAGTAAGACTCCATCCGTCGTTAGTTTGATAATATTTTTTTCCAATAATTTCTGATTCAACATCAATTACTGTTGCTTCAGATTGATTAGCAACTCTAATCAATCCACCCATATTAATATCGTTATCAGCAACATAATAAATTTCATTTGGTGTGCCAGGTCCTAATGTTAATTCTATAACACCGTCTTCTACATTTTGTTGCGACACTTCGTCAGTTAATAAAAACTCATCTTCAAGTGTTCTTGCAGTTCTAAATGTAAAAGGAGATCCAACAGCATTAATTTCAAATCTATACTTTACACCTCTATATAACTTTAGTGTAGGATTGTTTGTTGCTCCGTCAGGAGTAAACAAATAAGATAAATCGCCTAGAGCATTTTGTATTTCAACCGTATATGTACTAGTAATCTCTTTGGCATCTCCAGGAACAACTACTGTTTGTGGTCCTGTAGGCAACCAATAGTATTCACGGAAGTTTGAAAACATATCCCAATCAACACTTGGGTTCCAGGAATAAAATTCTTGTTTATTATTTCTACTATGATTAGAATTGTTGCCACCAAAATTATCAATTTGATTTATATAATCCATATAGTCTCTTAAAAATTCTGTATTTCCCAGATTATCTTTAATAACACTAACTGGTTCAAGCTGATAATTAGCCCTGTCAGATGTAACATCATCTAAATATCTATCAGTATCAGCATCATATGCTTTTGCAGTTTTTCTACCTACAAACGAATTAACCTTTTCTGACACTCCAGGCTGTAATAACTGATCTAATGTAGACTGTAAGAATTTTTCATTTTTCTCTGATCTAAAATATTTAGGTAAATGCCTAACACTTTGTCTACGCTGTGAATTTTCCCCTGGAAGAGGTAATTCGCTTTTATCCTTGTCGTATGCCATTAGTAACTATATCCTCCGTTACCTGAACTGCCTGATGAACTACTTGAACTACTCGAGCTACTTGAGCTACTTGAGCTACTTGAGCTACTTGAATTTGAATTTGTTGACGTTGTACTAACAGGAGTTGCTGTGTCAGTAAATATAGCACTTTGTATTCCAGCATTTACTGTTGTTGATTTTGTTACAACACTTCCTGATGCTTTTAATCTTGAAGCTGTAATAGCATCAATAATTTCAACATCATCTACACTAGCACCACTTATAAAAATTTCATCTGCTTCTGATTTAATCTCATACAAGCTACCAAATGATTGATCTTCTTGTACTGGTATAAGAATAAACGATGAAATATCAGGTGCAAGTTCATTAATAACATAACCTGACAGTTCAGAGAAGTAAAATGTTTCACCAAAGTCCCAATTATCTAAAGCAAAAAATTGATTAATTGCTGTGATTACTTTTGTTTTGACATCATTATCATTTAAAACTTTGTCTGCGTTTTTTACAACTTTAAATTTAGCTTTCAATTCTTGATCTGCTTCGTTACCAAATAGTACTTTATACTTAACCGGATGATATATAATTTCATCTGTTAATGACTTAATTTTGTTTAGCTCTGCGCCATACTCAATAAACAACTGATCACTACTTGGTGGTAGCGGTTTTGTTTGAGATTGTTCAAGTAACCATAGTCTAAAGTTATTATCGTAGTTTCTAGTTAGCAAATACATATCAATAATATTACTTGCACTAGGATCTATTCTAGACTCAGAACTTGCTGCATGGATGTAGCGGAATTTTAAGTTATCTCTACCTATCCTTGCTTTATAATTAGATGTGATATTTAATTTAAGTGCTGTCTTGTCTAGTATTTCAAATACATCAGTATCTATATAATAAAATATTTGCTGATCAGTATATGTACTAAATGGAGCAACTTCAGTTTTAGAATTTAAAATAATTATAGAATCGTCATTATTTGAAAGATAGTTGAAATCTTCTACACCATCAGCTGTAGTAATTTTTTCAAAGATAATATATTTGTTAGTAGAGTTTATTTCTGGTTGAACAATTTCTTCAAATAAATCTGCGTCATCTACTACGCCATCTTCGTCATCGTCATAATAACTGACTTCTAATTTTTTACTATCAACATAGCCATCGTTATCTCTATATGCATCAACTATTTCCCAATTAAAATCTTGAGTAAACGGTGCTGGATTATCAGGCTGTGTATTAATGTTTAGTACAGTGACACTATCTTTAATAATTTTTCCTGTTTTATTATCAAATATTTTATCGCTTGAATCATAATAAAAACGCATTTCATTATCACTCTCAAAAACAAATCTCATTGAACGATATGTAATAGTATACCTTTCTCCGTTTGTTTCAAATAAAACTAACCAACTTGCATCAAGATTTTGATTTGTAACATCGCCAGTTTTACCTGTACTAAATCCTGTTCCTAGTGATAAGTTATTTTCTGTAACAATACGCCATTCTGCAGCAACTTGATCAAATCGTAAACCAAATGTTTTGTACGAAAATATTTGATCAATTATTTGCTGTTTAACGCCCGATTCTAGGTTATTAGCTAATGGTGGCTTAATTTCAAATAGTATTGCTCCAGTTGGAATAATATCATTTAGTATAACAGCACCTGCGCCATCTTCTGTTGGCTCAAAACCAGTTCCATTAATTCTAACAACTTTTACCCATTTGTAATAACTGTCACCTAATAGTTTTGCTGTTCCGTTAATCAGTTCACCTTTTGAATTAAAGTGATTAGTCGAAGTATCAGGATCAGATGCATTAGTTTTTGCAACATATCCAGGAGCAATTACTTTTATTAAAGATCCAACAGTAACAAGACTTAGAATAGATCCAGTAAAATTACCTAATGTTGACGGAACGTCTTCAATGTTTTTAAAATATCCTGTAGATAGATTTGTTTCTTTTGTAGTCTGTACCCAATTAACACCTAAGTCTCTTGTTATAATTTTGTTAAATTTATCAAAGTAATAATTTCTAATTTTCTTATCACTTAAGATTGGTACAATAGTATTTTCTACAGCGCCTTCTACATCGGTTCTAGTAGTAAAAGAAAATCCATCCTTTTTAGTTTGTGTTTCTTTATATACAACACCGTCATTTGCATACAACGTTGTTTGACTGTACTTGCTAGTAGCATCTACTAGATCAAAATATCTACTAATTCCGCTTGAGACTCTATTAACACTTTTAACTTTTACAATTTGTTGATTGATTCCTAAAGGTGCAATTTGATAATCTTCACCTGTAACCATTCTATTTTGTGTATAGTATGTTGTTGGTGCATTTTGTTTTATTGACGCTGTTGATTCGCTATTAGTACTGTTATCAACTGTATATTGTAAACTATAAGTTATTGTAAGAGTTTCTAATTTATTACGCTTTGAAAGGTAAGGAACTGTAATTGTTATTCCTCTAAAATCTTTAGGAGTAATAATAACTCTTTCATTTAAACTAGTTCTAAAATAAGTTTTAAATTGTCCAGTTGGAATATTTCCAAATACTCCATCACTAAACACTAGGCTAACTCTATCGTCAACTCTAGTTAGTACAGAATATACATTTCTATTATCTTTGTTAAGACTATTGTAAATGACATTGTTACCCTGTAGAGCTTCAACTTTAGTCCATAATTCTTTTTCGTTGCCTACGCTATCTAAACTGTATAACCACACATCTGTATTATTGATTTGCGGAGTTTCAATTGCAACAGCTTGGTTTGATGCATAGTCATTAATTGTAAATACACCTTGATCTAAAACACCTTGTCTAAAGTGACTAAAAAATCCTGTATTTGAACTTGTAGGTCCTTTGCCGTCATCTCTATATAACATAGCAAAGTTGTTTCCTGGGAATGGTGCTTCTTCTTGAATAGTGTCTGTAATATCTGTAGATACTATTTCAAAGCGCACAGCTCTGCCATCAATAGTTTTGTTAAATTGGTATGTAGGTACATCAGTATTAGTACTACTAAATCTGTATTGCTCAGTGTCAACATTTGCTATAACTGATTTTTTTGCTGGTCGACCAAATGTTCCGTTAACAGGCAATGCTGTATTCATTACCTTAATAAACTGTTCGTACCAATCGCTGTTAGCAGGATCATTCCAAGTAATATTTTGACCCTGTAAGTTAACATTATTACTGTCTCTAACTTCTTCACTAGTTCTAATGTTTTGAATTTTAAGTAATCCGTTAGCAGGTTGATTACGCTTAGGATTGTATGAAAGCAAACGTGCTAAACGGAGAACTGATTCTCTACGCTCTGCAAGTTCTAAGTAATTTTCTCTAGCATTTAAGTCAATACGATAAGAAATATTTTGACCTAAGAATGCAATAAGATCTATTAGTGCAAGGTATTCACTTGATTCAACATAGTCATTAAAATCTTCGGGATAGTTTTCCCTTAGGTACTGAACCATGGTTCTGCGTAAATTATCAAAGTCGTAACTCTGAAAATCTGCGTTTCTAAATGACTGGTATACTCTTTTCCAGTCCTCTGCTAAAAGCAGTCTATTTTGTCTATCTGTTGACGACATCGGCTATTCCTTATCTATAACAGTATTTATATGAGATCGATAAGTGCGTATATAATTACTGTGTTAAAAACCCAGCGTCCTCATCGAATTTTAACTGAAGTTTTTCTACTATAGAATAAGGTAGATATGAAAGCTCGCACTCCACTTGAATACCACTTTCATACGAATCTACAGTAATTTGATTTACTTGAACACGAGGATCATAGTTTATAATTCTTGACACATTTTCAACAATTGCATTTTTAACTGTATCTGTTAATGGTTCAAATAATATGTCCCATATAATTGTTCCAAATTCAGGATCACTAAGTTTTTCTCCTTGACGGATATGAAAGTGATTGATAATATCTTGTTTAATAAGGGCAATGTCATGTAGTATATGACTACTTCCCTCATCATCCACTGTGCTAAAGCCTCTGTATGTAGGGCTTTTTTCTGTGGTAATTTTATCAGAGTTATTACTACCTTTTACTGAAACTTGTTTGTATAAACTTTTTTCTATTGTACTCATACCGTATTTACCTTATTATGTTGAACGCTTAAATGTATCAGTTAGTTCAGGCTGTGCCGGTGCTTCTGCTAGTGTACCGTTTACAAAATCTTTTCTTTCTTCTAACGAAACTGCAGCTGTTTTATCAGCTACGAATTCTTTTGGATTATTATTTTCATGATCTGACCATGGTTCATGTGCAGGAATTCTAACTGGTACTACTGCCGCTTCGGCTTCAGCAGCAGTTTCTTTTGAATTCATATAAATTCCGTCAAGTGCTGTTTCATGATGAGTTTTAGCTGCAATATTAGTACTATTGCCTGCGGTAATCTTACCGTCAATGCCTGCTTTAATTTCTACGTTATTATTAGACGAAATAAATGTACTTCCGCCAGTAGATGTAAAATTTGTGTTGCCGCCTGATTCAAAATTTATGTCTCTGTCTGCATAAAAATTAATATCATTTTCTGTTCTAAAACTTATACTGTCTTTAGCATAAACATCAATTTTACCATTGGATGTCATTTCAATCCAACTATTTCCGCTACCGTGTGAAATATAAATTAAGTCTTCTGAGTTATGTAATAAAATTTGATGACCGTGACGAGTTTGAAGCCTAACTAATTCATTAGCAGGAATAGTTTTATCACCGTCTGACTCGCCTTTATTAATATTAGCATATGAAGGTTTGTCAGAATCATCACCGCCTGGTGCTTTTCTACGGCGCAAACTCATATCACCATCATCCATAACAAAACTAGATCCACCTAGTCTGTTGAATGGTCGTTGTATCGATGCTCCAGTTCTACCATATGGATATGTTGGGCCGTCCATATCAGGTGGCCCTGGAGTGCTCCAACCAAATACAGCACTCGGAGCTTCTCTTCTTGCACTAGAACTATTATAGCCTCTAACAAAATCTTTGTCTAGTCCTGCGTTTTCTAAACGTTCTTTTTCAACTGTATTTGTAGGTTTTATAAATTTAGTATAATCTTGTCCGGCGCCTTCTTCTTGACGTTTGTTATATTCTGCAACAGGTAACGGAATGGAAGTATCATCGCTATTTGCTGTTGTAGAAGAATTTCCTGGCGTCATAAAATTCATTCCAAGATCTGGAACACATGCTACCCAATATGCTTGACTATAATCGCCGTCTGGCATAAGCACAATAACCATTGTACCTGGGTCTGGAGGAACAGCCCAAAAGCCGTAACTTTTTTGTGAATACTCGTGTCCATCGTTATCTGTTAATCCATCATATGGCGATTGGCCAGCAAAAGGACTAGCATATTTACAAGTAATATAATTTTCAATAGGACCGGCTGCTGTTCTTTTAGCAATCACTACTTCAATGCCGCCCATGAATGTTCCGTCAAGGTGACTTACCACCTTGCCAATATGAACACCAGGACTAATATTATCTGATCTAGGAGTGCGGGTTTGTTGTGCCATGTTATGTCGATGATCCCATGTTGTTTTCTTCTGTACCTATACCTAATGCTTGTCCTGCAGCAGAACCTTTAAATGCACCAACTAATGAACTTACTACAGCAGTTGGCGACAAGTCTTGATTCATTATTCTTGCTAGGTTTAGCGTTTGAGTAAACTTACCGTTTTTAAAGTTACTAGTAACGTATATAGTTCTATAAACTCCACTAAACATAGCAATTGGCAAGAAGCCGCCAAGTGGATATTTTACAAAACCATCTTTGCCATCATAGTCCATTGGAGTTCTAAAATTTAATACTGTAGTAACTGTACCATTTACTGGGTTACAAGAACCCTCAAGTGTTATAGCAGAGTTTACAGGATTTGCTATTCCTAAGTAATTTCCTAATCCAGCATCCATAATCCAATATGGGTCGCCGTGAATTTCTAGATCAACAGTAATCATATCTCTATCAGTATTAATAAGATTGTTGTTCCAAGTTTTAGCAACAGATGTCCCTGTATCGTTTGTTCCGCCGCCGCCACTAACTTGATTTTGTTCACTTGTTGACAATGTAGTATGAGATCCAGTTTCACTTCCAACTGGTGATGTACCTTTAGTATCTGATGTTGCAGTTTCTGGAGTATTTTCTTCCCTAGACATCATTGATCCGCCAAATATTTGACTCATCATTTTTTGTGAACGAGTAGCTTGCATTCCTGTATAAAATGTTTGATTAAAATGCAAGTCAAATTTAACTATATCATTGTTCTGACCTGTATAGATATAGTTGTATGCTTTTATAGCACCTGCTTGTGCGCCAAGTGCATTCCATATACCTTGAGAGTTTGGAGAAGAAAATACAGCAGCCGGAACCGTATACGGAACTACTCTAAATACATAAACTTTAGGAGATGCTCCTGTAACAAGTCCGCCAAACAAGCTAGAACTATTGTAAACATGAGTATGAATTTTGAACCATTCGTATTCGCCTTTGGCATTTTCTTTTTGCTTAACAGCATTTCGTCCCCAGTCACTAGATAATATCACATCTTCAATTATATCAGTTATACCCGTAGCATCTCTAAATGTAAATGTTTCTGCATCTCCGTCACCTGAAGCAACATTTTCGGCAATTATATTTCCTTTTTCATCTTCATTTTCAACATCAGCCGGAGAAGCATTGCCTGGTGTAGTTGCACCTGGAGAATCTGCTGGATTTACTTTTGCGGCTCCTATAGAATTAATTGAACTATTTGCTGCTGCTTGTAATGATGCAGCTAAAGGTGCACCTAAAGTAGTAGTACCACTTAATTCTTGTAGTTGTTCTTTAAAGCCATCCGGAACTTCTGCTCCAGTGCCTCGAATACTTTCGTACAATTGTTGAAACTTTCCAGTAGAAGCTCCTTGTGTTGCAGAAGTGTTAGGAATACCAGCTGATGCTAAAAGACTGTCGTTTGGAAAACTAATAACATAATAATCTGCCGCAGGTTTTTGTTTTGCATCAACTTGGGCATCTTCAATTGTATTCAGTTTTACTGTTAAACTTTCAGCACCAGTTTGTAATACTTCAGCAACTGTTCTACCTTTTATTACCATGTCAGTGTTTACTTTGTTAATTTCATCTGTTAACGCACTTTCATTATAAGGAACAGCTTTGACATCATACACAGCGCCTGCTTCAGTAACGTCCATATCAGCTTGTACAAATTTAATAGGAATATGTCGCTTACTAAACATTGGTTCTTGAACATTTCCGTCATCGTCATATCCAATGAATCCTACGCTTAATAAAAACGGAGCCTGTAAATAGTTAGGATGTCCTGCTACTAATGCCGCAGCTCTTAAAGAATGAAAAAATTGTCCCATACTGTATGGCTCAATTACTTTAAAATCAATAACTGTAGCATTACTTAATCGTGTTCCAGGATTTGGCGCTAAGTGATTTTGAATTTCTACATCTTCAATAAAAAATTCTGTTTGGCCGTCTAATTCGTAGATAGTAGGAATTTTATTTCCGCCAGTTCCTCCGCTTTTAATTATTTTAATTAACGGTCCAACTGTTCTATAACTTAGTGGAAAATTTAATTCTAAATTTGTTAATGCACCAAGTGTAAAAATATAATTGTAACTTGCAAATTTATCTAATTCATTTCTAAAGGGAGGAAATCCTCTACCTAACAATGATAATGCGCCGCTTAGTGTAGGATTTTTTACTAGATCATAAACCTGTTTGCCTTTACTAGCAATATTAACTACAGGAGCAATAGCCTGATTAACTGCGCCGCCAATAATACCCGAAGCTAATCCGGTTACTTCTCCGGTTACGACATTTGCTGTATTAATAGCACCACTTGATATTGTAGATCCTGCATTGTTTAAGCCTGTTGTAATAATATTTCCAGATGGCGTCTTTGGCATATTATACTCCTAGCAACTGTGATAAATCCGGACCTTTAGGTAAAAATATCTTAACACCTGGTAATAAGTCATTAACCGGATCTTTTATAACGTCCATATTTCGTTGTGCAAACACCCACCATAAATCCTTTGATCCATACAAGTCATATGCAAGCAAGTCTGGTCTATAAGCATACTGTGGCTGCACTGTATATAATATATCGTCGTCTGCTGACGGAACAGGTCTGATATTCAATATATCTAAATATTGATTTTCAGTCTTAGGCGTAGTGTGCCAAGGACTAGTTGAACTATAAGTTGCCATTAAATAAATCCTTTATTGTCGACTATGTATGCACCATTTACAAATGCATCTAAACTAAAGCCTGTTACACTTTTTCTACTGTATGTAGGTTGCACAACAACTGAGAACGAACTACGTGTTGGTACCCAAGTACCGTTTTCGCCTATACCAACTTGAATGTAATCAACATCGTTTGGTAATTCAACTGTAAACATCTGTACCGTAACTGGTACATCTTTAAAAACATAATCGCCATATCCGTTTAGTTTAACAACCGGTGGCGGAGATCCTGCATTAGAACTAGCACCATATGCCATTTTTGTTATTGAACGCAAATAGTGTGTTGCTGCTACCCAATATCTTCCTTCTTGTTCGTTTTCAACAAAAAAGTCTCCAATAATTGTCATAGCGTTCACTTGACTGTTCTGATAAGCAGGAAAGGCATAATTACTATGTGTAGGATGCAATGAATTATAGTTAGCACTATGTTCCATAATTATCTGAGGAGTGTATGGAAACATGAACCCATCAGTTTCAAGTAGAGGCTGTAATACCGGACTTGTTTTATATGTAGACGGAACTGATAATCTAACACGCCAATCAAGGTCAGTTTTAGATCCCCAGTTTGCAGCTGTAAAGCCAACACCGGCTGTAGGTACAGCACCAGGTAATAGACCAACTGCTCTTAATGCTTTACCAAAGCCAGTATCAGAAATACTGTCGGTTACGCTTTGTATGGGATTAGTTATAACTGTATTAACTATATCTTCGCCAGCACTGATTACGCTACCGCCTAAGTTTTCTATACTACTTTGTGGATCGTTTGCATTTGCCATCATTGTCTCCTATATACATTATTTAGTTGACTTTATTAACAGAGTATATTATAATGTATACAACTACTGGAGAAATTATGAGAAAAATTAACTACTTAAACAACAAAGATCTTTTAAAAGAAATACATAAATCAAAATCAAGATTTTCTAGTTTCATAGACAACGACTATAATCAATTTGATATTATTTTGCCCGATATCGATAAAATTAACATTAGAACTATTGCTGAAGCTAAACGCAACAAAGCAAAACGCCTAGGCGATGCTGATTACGCCGCTCGTAAAATGGCTGGTGAAAAAGTTAAACAAGCACAATGCGAAGTAGACTACAGAAAGATTACAAAAGAAGAATTAATCTTCCGTGTAATGACGTTTGACCACATTCCAGACGAGCCTGGACGTAAAAAGAACCCAAAAACAATAGCAGATACTAAAGTAAAGCTAAATTTTCCACCTTTTGTTCATTATAAGTTTGATGATGATGGAGAATTACAGTTAGTAGGCAAGAGTCATTGGGAAGGCGGCATGGAAAACGGCAGTTTCAGTATGAAACACGCTAAAGCAACTGATAAACTTGCTATGATGTGGATAAAACTGTGCGAAAGATACGCAACTAGAGGCAATGTACGTGGATATACCTACAACGACGAAATGCGCGGCCAAGCAATTTTACAATTAGCACAAATTGGACTACAGTTTGACGAATCAAAGTCAAATAATCCATTTGCTTATTATACAGCGGCAGTTACTAACAGTTTTGTACGTGTTATTAACTTAGAAAAACGAAATCAAAACATTAGAGATGATATCTTAGAAATGAATGATATGAATCCTAGCTATACTAGACAACATAATGCAGAATGGGAAGCAGCTCAAAAAAGAGAGCATGACATTGCTGAAAAAGTTAAGAATGCCAAAACTACTTGACATACTGTCAATTTGAGTGTATCATACTAGTATATAATAATGGAGATTAGAATTTGTTTAAGAAAGCAGCTGTCTTTACCGACATCCACTTTGGATTAAAAGGCAATAGTAAAGTACACAATCAAGATTGCGAAGATTTTATAGATTGGTACATTGAACAAGCGCAAGCAAACGGGTGTGAAACTGGTATTTTTTGCGGTGACTGGCATCATAATAGAAATTCGCTCAATCTTACTACTATGGATGCAACAATTCGTAGTATGGAAAAACTAGGCAAAGCATTTGATCAGTTTTTCTTCTTTGATGGTAATCATGACTTGTATTATAAAGACAAGCGAGACGTTAACAGTACAGCATTTGCAAAGCACATTCCAGGTATTACGTTTGTAGACGAAATTACTACAATTGAAGACGTAACTATTGTACCTTGGCTTGTAGGTGACGAATGGAAGAAACTTAGGAAGTTAGAAAGCAAATATATCTTTGGTCATTTTGAATTACCTAGCTTTTATATGAATGCTATGGTACAAATGCCTGATCACGGAGAGTTACGTGCTGAAGATTTTGCTAATCAAAAGTATGTTTTTAGTGGACACTTTCACAAACGTCAGCAACAAGGTGTTGTACATTACTTAGGTAATGCATTTCCACATAACTATGCTGATGCGTGGGACGATGACCGTGGCATGATGATACTCGATAGAGAAAATGATGCTGAGCCAGTATACCTTAATTGGCCAAACTGTCCTAAGTACAGAACTATTAAACTTAGTAAGCTCATAGACGAAGCAGATTCGTTTATTAAACCTAATATGTATTTGCGTGTTAACTTAGATTTACCTATTAGTTACGAAGAAGCAAGTTTTATTAAAGAAACTTTTATTAATCAGTACAAGTGTCGCGAAATCAGCTTAATACCGCAAAAACAACTAGAAGAAATTAGTACAGAATTAGACATCCAGCAATTTGAAAGCGTCGATCAAATTGTTGCTGGTGAAATTGCCGCAATCGACTCAGACAACTTCAATAAGAAGATGCTAATGGACATTTATAACGAGCTATGATAAAAATTAAAGACCTCACAGTACGAAACTTTATGAGTGTGGGCAATCAGACCCAGGCTGTAGATTTTAATCAACAGCAACTTACACTTGTATTAGGTGAAAACTTAGATCAAGGCGGCGATGACAGTGGTTCACGTAATGGTACGGGTAAGACTACTATTATTAATGCACTAAGTTATGCATTATATGGTAAAGCACTTACAAACATTAGAGCAAACAACCTAATTAATAAAACTAATAGCAAAGGTATGTTAGTAACACTACACTTTGAAAAGAATAATGTTGATTATCGTGTTGAACGTGGTCGTGGACCTAACTTATTAAGATTTTATGTTAACGAACAAGAACAAGAGTTAACAGATGAGTCACAAGGCGATAGTCGCAAGACTCAAGAGTATATTAATGACTTACTAGATATGTCACATGATATGTTCAAACACATTGTTGCACTAAACACTTACACTGAACCGTTCTTAAGTATGCGTCAAAACGATCAACGTGCTATTATTGAACAGTTATTAGGTATTACAATCCTAAGTGAGAAGGCAGATGCACTAAAAGATCAAACTAAACAAACTAAAGATTCTATTACTGAAGAAACTCTTAAAATTGAGGCAATACAAACTGCAAACAGTAAGATCGAAAGTACTATTACTAGTTTACAAAGTAATCAAAAGGCTTGGCTATCTAAACGCACTACTGATACATTAAAGTTAAAAGAGGCAATCGCCGAATTAGAGCACTTAGACATTGAAAATGAACTAGAGTTACATGAAAACCTATCAAATTGGACTGAGCATAACAATGCTATTTTGGCTCTTAAAAAGGAATTAAGTACATTAGAGCCTGCACTATTACGTGCAACTAAGAGTATTGAAAAAGCGCAAAAAGACATCGCAGATCTTG
>Ga0228674_1001383_pt1 | contig 14485 bp, 9 predicted proteins | sample 1D_rmetaG_FD_189054 | JGI IMG/M metagenome (GOLD analysis project Ga0228674, IMG submission 189054) | Seawater microbial communities from Monterey Bay, California, United States - 1D_r | ecosystem: Environmental > Aquatic > Marine > Coastal | place: USA: California | collected 2016-09-26
GCTCTTCGTCGCTGAACCATGGAGTTGGATCTTTGATCTCGGCGCCGTCGACGCGACGCACGGCTTTGACGCGACAGGCGTCGATCGACTGGTGGACGTTTGGAATGTCGACAAAGGTGAAAATGTGCTGCACGTCGTGTGTTGCGCAGGCTCGCTTCCACGCGCCGCGAAGCATCGAGGCTACGTTGATCATGAAGACGACGTTGGTTAGGTGAGACGACTGGGTTGGTCTGTGGACTATGTGCTCGTGTTTTGAACCGTGGTGACTCGTTTTGAATTGGTTGCGAGGCGTGTGGATTTGCGGCTCGTTACAAACGTGTCTCAAACCGTGTTGATATAGATCTGTGTATTCAGTACGATCGAGCTGAAACGATCCATATAAAAAGTGCTCGCTATATGCGCTTCCGGTTCGTAGGGCAGCGGCCAGCCAAGACTTGGACATCACTTTCCGAGCACATAGACGCGACTAGGAACCCTTCCTCGGCGTCCTGATGAGTGCGATCGAATACGTGCAAGCGCAAGACGAACAGCAAAACTGCGTCGTGATCATGAAGCGCAAGCTCCGACTGGTCATGCAACTAGACGACCCTTTGCTCCTGCAGCAGCAAGGGGACAAGACGTTTGACGCTTTTTGGAACGACATGCAGCAGGTTGACGCGTGCGTGTTCATCGCGCGCGTAGTGAACCATCACCCGACGATAACGAGTCGCGACACGTCATGGTCCCTTGGAGTCGCGACGCTGATGGTGGAAAACCAAACTATTGTCTTGGAGATTGAAGAGTTCAAAAAATTTGTGCCGTCGGACGGCGACTTGCTGCGCGTGTCCACGATGGTGCTCGAGCGACGCAACGCGCCCTACACGTCTCTGAACGACATGCACAAACATCCAATCAAAGTGCTGCTTCGTTGCTGCAGAGAGCGCTGCATCGACGTCCAAGGTCTGGTGGAGCGCTCGGAAGTCGTAAAACGGCTAGAAGACCACGTGTTTGCAGTGCGCAACATGGGACGCCTACTCTCCAAGCTTGGCGTGGGCGCGCACAACATGACGCAGTCTCAGATGAAGCAGGCGATACTCGACTACGAATCGAAGCCCTGCAACATCTGTTTAGAGCAGTACGAGACCTCGGACGACGTTGTTACGCTCAAGTGTGGACACACGTTTCACACGACTTGCATGCAAGAATGGGCAAAGAGCGAGTTCAGCAGCAAGCGAGCCACGCCCAGCTGCCCAACATGCCGCGTTGCGATCGACGACGATTCGCCCGTCGTGGATCATTCCATGCTGCTCTGGTCGAAGCATGAGAGCGACGTCCTGTGTGGCTGGCTGCACTCGTCTCGTCCCTACGAAGAAGGGACGTCGTTGCCAAAGCGCCGTCGCAAGCAGTAGTCAGTAGTCATACAGTCCGAGCAAAGAGTGCCCTGTGTCGATGGGATTGGAGTGTGTGGTCGTGCATGAGAGTGTACAGCACGGATGTAGCACCCGTTGAGAGAAGTGCAGTTCGAACGGCGTTTCTAGCCGCAGCGCGTAGAAACCACTCCTGGAGCGCACACAGTGCGTTTGTAGGGCTCAGAGAGCGTGTCGCTAGCAGCGGGGTTGTGAAGAGCGTGCGACGGGCAACGCCTGCGAGGTACGATTCACAGCGCGTTGGTTATCCCCGCTTCCTGGTGCGTTCGAAGTGGCGATGCCAAACGCAAACACCCAATTCTACATGAATGAGGTCGTACAGCGCATTCGCGCGCTCGTGGTAGAGCATAGCCAACGGTTTGCGCGGCCCCGTGCTACGCCTCGAGCCGGGCATCGGATCGAAGTCAGTCGCATAAGTTCGGGGCAGCCCGACAGAGCACATGTGCACACCAACGCCGCCGAGGACCACAGTGTGCGCTCGAGCGGCGTGGAGCGGTCTCCACAAGCTACTGCTGAACCTGTCGCCGAAAGCGTCGAGGAACGCTGTGCGCAACACATGCTGACGCCCAACGGTTTGCGCGGCGTCTCCTGCACGGCCTCGTGGCTGAACGAATCGACGCGACGTCGAGAAGAACGGCAAAGTCCGTTGAAGGTCGAATTAGTCGCTTGGCTCGAGGCGAATCGCATGCCACCTGCCAAGGAATGCATACCGTGCACACGAGTGTACGATTTGGACTCGATCCCACTGGTCGGAATCGCTCCCGTCGACGAGTGTTCGGTGTGTTACGAATCACTTCCACTCTTTTTTGCTGGTTACGAGTGCGAGCACAAAATGTGTCACGACTGCTGCGTGCGATTCCACGCGATGCGTAACTCGGAGTTTCTGACCCCGTCGGAACTTGCGTTTCGGATTGGACGCGACGACATGACCACCGCGGCGATGAGCGTTGCGAAACGCTGTCCTCTTTGTCGCAGCGCCGCGCGTCGACCCAAGGACAAGGAGTTGGGCAGCGTCGAGTATGAGTTGCGTCTCAATCTTGCGGCAAGGGCCGTCGACCTTTGCCAGCAGCTCTGGGCGTTGGCATGCATCGTACAGCACGTCGGAATGGTGCTGCCGCCCAACCCACTCCTGTGGCGGATCAAGGAGTACAAGCGGACTTTCGACGACGACTTCCGACAGATGGACGTCTTGCTCAAACTCTTGGAGCAGTGCGTGGTCAGTGTGGAGGAATTCATATTTGTGGCGCTCAAACGCAGACGTCTCTTTGCCGACATCCGAACGCGAGCGTCCATGCCAGTAGTGCTGCGCGACGTGCCTCTCGTGCACGAGGAGCTCGCGCGCATGACCGTTTTGGAAAACATTGAGGAGGGCCACACAGCGGATTCCAGCGTGGGTGGCTTGCGGACGGTTTCCGAGTCTCGACGCGTTCTCGCATCGCGTTCGCTTCACGGTACGCTTGTCGAGCGCGCATCGAACAGTGTCCTGAGCAACACGCATCCCCCGCCTGTCTCCTGTGTTCTCACCAAACTTGTATAATCGCTTGGACCAGGCAGTACACAGGCCGTCTGTCGACTCCTTCGATGCGCCGTGCAGTGCGTCAGCGACTTTTTGCAGCAGCAACAACAGCAACGTCAAACGGCCATCGACGCAAGTGAGGATGGTGGCACGAGGCCGAGCGACTCGCGTGCAGCGCTGTTCGACTGTCCAAGCGATCGAACACTCGCCATGTTCGACTCGATCGAGCTCGATCGCACAGACATCTTTGCAACCGCCTTGTGCATCGCATCAGAACGACGTTGGCATCTCATCCATCCACACCGACCATTTGTTGCGGGTATGACCAGAGCCTACGGGCGCGCTTGGGTGCACTCGATGCGTTTTGAGCACGGTGGTCCGCGAATGGTCACCCGGTCGTGGGTCAGCCTCATGCCGCGTCGCACCTTGTGCGAACTGGGCATGATTGCTCGCATCTTCAATCGCTACGGCGAACGGTTTCATCCCCCCAAATTCAGAAAGTGCTACGCCACCACGTACGTATCCCGTTGGAACGCGACCTACGGCATCTACGAACTCTCCACACGAGCAGCCACCCTCGACTCGTCCGATGAAGAGGAAGAGGAGGACGATCTACCGGTTGGTGGTGGGCGGGCGAATCGAAATGACGACGTCCGCCACGACGAGCTTCGCGAAGCGTCACGCGTACGAAGGCTCCGTCATACGGTACCATTCGGACCGGATACGAGCGTCGAGTCGCCGTTGCCACGATGGTACATGGACGATTTGAATGCCTGAAATCCGTGATTCGTGTCGGGTCCTAGTGCTGTATCGTCCTTTTACTATCGATCGATCGTGCGACTGCACTATGTGCAGCATAGTGCGAAGTTATCTTTGGCGTCCGGTCGAAGAGGTCTCGCTATATACGTGTTATTGTCGTGTAGCGCAAAAAATCGCCGCAGGAGGGTGTACACGCACCCTTTCGACACAACCCCTTTTCTCTGTAAAAGGTGTGCTGCCTCGAATCCGGTCGCAAAACTTTGAATCGGAACATGTGAACGTGTATCCTCGTGCCTCCGATCCCACCATTGACCCACCAACACTTTGCAAACTTGCAAACGCATTGTAAGGGAATCTGCCTATAAAGGGCGTGTGGTGTGAGTGTTGCGCTGTCGCTAATCGCTGGTCTGTTGGGTCGGCTTGCTGTCGATTGGCAGGACCTTGCACGCCGACCGACTCCATGGCTCTCGTTCAGAACACCGATGCGTTTCCACAGCACGCGTCCTATGCCAACTCGAGGGACGACGCCCTCGCCTCCCTCAAGTTTTTCTTTGGGGACCCCGCACAGCCCGAGAAGCTCAACTTGTACACGGATCAGCACGCGCTGAGCTTTTACCTCCCCGACGCCTACGAGGGCACGTCCAAGAAGATTCGTGACACGATCAACTCGCTGCTCACGGACCAACCCGACAGCTGGTATACCAGCGAGGCACTGCCCCTCGAAGAGTTGACCGATGCCTACACGGTCGAATGGGACGAAATCCGTTTCGATCAACGCCTCATGCAGCGGGTGCCGTACGAGGGCACGTCGCGCATGATCACGGCAAGCAAGCGCAAGCACGGGGCCTCCATGGTGCGTCGCGGCCTCGCCTTTATGATCGAGAGCGACTTTTACCGCACGCCGCAAGGCCGTCAGTTTTTCAACAACCAGATCCGCAGCATCCAGCACTGCGTTCAGCAAACGCTCAACTTTGAGACCATCTACGCGCTGCTCGAGAGTGGCAACTACGACTTTTACTACGACCTCAAACGCTCGCTGCTTCCGCGTCGCAACATCATCGCCGCCATGCGCAAGGAGATCACCCGCTTTGCCGCTGTGCAAAAGGAGGACCGCGGATTCGACAAGGCGGTCGTCGATGGCCTCAACAACATGCTTCGGTACAGCGCCAAGCCGGACATGCTGATCATTCCGCCAGAGGTTCGACTCTACGTCACCATGGTTCCTCCCGAGCGCACCATCTACAACTTCGGAGGGCCCAAGGCCATCACGACATTTGATGGCGGTCCCAGTGCGATGGACACCGGAAGCGTGTACCGTGACCTGCGCATTCGCACTTGCGATCCATTTGACGCTGGCGACGACACCGAGCCCATGCAGCTCCTCCGTCGACGCGTGCAGGTTGGCGAGTTTTACCGCATGAGAGCACCGCAGTCGATGCTGCCCGAAGGGTTGCCAAGCAACTACGCCGACACGTGGATTTACGACGAGAACGCCGACCGCATCATCTGCATCAGCTTCCGAGAGGCCATGAAGTTTGCCTTGCCAACCGCCAACGAAGCTGACGACAGGAACACCACGGGGTGGGGACCATTCAAGGGGTGCACCGGCTACTTTCACGACGACGACAACGACACACGCCCGCGCAATCCCTACCCAGACGCTGGCTTGCGCGGAGCAACCGCGTCTGGCGTCACGACGCCACCGATGTCGCAAACAAAGGATCCGCTTGGATTGTGCGACGCCATGACACTCGACGCATACAACATGTTTACAAACTCCATCACGGCCGATGTCGAGGAGCGTGCTTTCCGAGTGTTCGCGCAGCGCGACGCCTTACCGTATACCGATCAAGCACCAGGCGGTGGTGGTGGGACGGCACCGGCAGATGCTGCTACATTGAAAGCGCGGCTGCTGAAATTCTTTGGTCCCAAGGCCAAGCGCGGAAACGGTGACGCCGACCGAACGAGGTGCTTCAACTACACCTGGACCGCCTTCCAGGTGCTCGCGGCCTGCGTCGAAGCGGGCATATGGCTCCCCGTGTCGATCACATTGGCTCGTCCGTTTATTGAACACGAGATGGTGTCGATGGTCTTGATGAAGGGTGGACTGGATACTGGTCGCAACGTCTACGGCCACGCCGACATGCAAATCTCATCCAACACGGCAGTCAAGGTCATCGAAGGTCACTACACGGCGCACTTCAAGTCGATCGTGCAAAACCCGAAGAATGTCAACGTGCTGCGCGACGTCATGAGCATCGGCTACATTGCCGGTTGCAACACGGCCTTCTTTGGCTCCATCATCGACGATCAACAGATGAATGGCAAGGAAGTCATCACGGCCATGGACGTCAACTCGTCGGTCTCGGCGCGTCTCAACTTCCAGCGCGAAGAGAGCGACAACTACGAGAGCATGTACGCCTTCTTCTCGCCGTGGTACGAGGGGGAGCAATACATGCAAGACAATGCCTTTTCGGTCTCGGGTGGTTCGGGTCTACCCTGGGACACTGGCTCCGGCCACACGCTCAGCAACGGCGACGTCTCGCGCCTCGACTGCAATTTCCCCGGTGGCATCAACAACTTCCGACGGTACAACGACCTGCTCTACCTGTCTGCCATCCACACTGGCGAGGACGAGAATGCGCGCAAGAATCAACTCTTCCTGCAGTACGGCACCTACAACAACTCGGTCGTCCTCGCCGGTCCCTACCGTGTGCGCAACCCTTTCCAGCCCAACTCCAGGCCCGAGCTCATTCCTGGACACGGCCATTGGGGTCAAGACGCCATGCCCGGCGACGCTCGCGTTCGACGCGGCGAATCGACGACCTTTGTCAAGGCGCGCGAGTCGCTCATGGGAGTGGAAATTCTGGGCGGTATGAAGCTTCCGGTCACAACGATGGGTTGATGTGAGCGCAACGCGGCGCAATTGCGTTTTGAATGCTTTCCACACACACTCACCCCCTAAACGCGTAGCAAAGTCGAGTCGGGTGGAGTGTCGGGCGAGTCGGGCGTGACGGGCGCGCGCTGTCGCTTGTCTAGCAAACGCAGACAGGAAGACTGCACGTGCAATCTGACCACGAACGAGTGTGTTTAGGTTGTATCGGTCGAGTGTGTTTGGGTAAAGCATGCCAACTATACTTGAACGCATAAACACGCTTTTAAGAACCGTATGGCCTTGCCGGACACAAGTGTGTGTGTGTGTGTCTACGGTGACACGATCGCCGCTCATGCGCCAATGGAGATGAGCTGATTCATGTTACGCTCGGACGCTTCGCGGCTGATGACGGACGCAATGTCCTTGGTCACCGCCTTCATAAACTGCATGCCCACCCCACGCGTTTGCGCCATCGAATCGACGCGCTCGCATAAACTGTCGAGTTCCGTTGGCAGCGCTCCAATCAACCCATGTCCAGTCGCCACTGCGACTCCTTCCACGTCCATGAACGCACCTCGCCAGCCGAAACTCGCTCCTGCACAGACGAGTGCCTGAGCGTGCATCTCTCCAAGTTGCGATGCGTCAAATCCAAACGCCATCTTCGAATCGATGGGTGCCGCACCATCGTGTTCTGCGAGCTCCTTGCTCTTGGGCCCTAAGAGCTTGTCGCCAGCTTGTTTCGCTTCGCGTTCCTTCTTGACCATCGCAAGCTCTTGCTGCTGTTCTTCAAGCTGTCGTTTCGACTCTTGCAGTTGCACTGTGGAGTCTTGCAGGCTCGACTGTAGTTGGTCCACCGAATGCTGCATCGCTCCCACCGTATGCACATGGGTTTGAAGCTGCAAGTCTGCATCCGCCTCTCGGCGTTGCGCCGCTTCCAAATTGGCCTCGCACTCTTTGAGTTTTGTTTGCGACTGGTTCTCGCGGAGCGCCGAGTCTTTTTCAAGCGTAGCATACTGGAGCTGCAGTTCGGTCAGTTTGGCAGCTTGAGACTCGATCGCTGCCTGCATATCACTTCGAGTCTGATGAACGACCTCCTCCATGTGTTTGGCGCGCTGTTGCTCATGCTGTAGTTCGTCCTTAGATTTATGCAAGTCTTCCTTGCACATGGCGAGCTGTGCAATCAGATCGGAGACGCGCGAGTTGTCGACGCGCTGCAGCGTCGAGACGCTGGTCAATGGAGTCATCACATGAGTTGCGGTTGGTGGTGTCGCTGCCAAGCTCAGGTTGCCGATGGGAGCGTTGATTGAGAGCACCGGAGACGGCGTCGCGTGTGGTGCTGTATGAGTCGACGGGTGGATTGATTGGTGTGCCGCCTCTTTCAACGGACTGGAAGGTTGAGCTGTGTTTGCGTTGAGGCCTGCATTTGTAAAGGCGTCCAGTGCATTCAGATTGGACAGAGGGCAGCTAGGCAATGTCCTTGGCGCAACGGTTGCACCGGAGCGCAAACTGGCTACATTCGACGGTGTCACGAGCTTGAGGTGGCTCGCAGCGTTTGCGGCCATGTCGCGCCTTGGAATGGCTTCCGCATCGATTGGACCTATGCCAGAAAATGTAAACAGTCCCTCGCACTTCCGACTGGGATCGTTCGATTGGAGTGCGTGTGTTGCGTGGTTGGGATGGATTGGCCCCACTGGGTCGGGCTCGTCTAACGACATGTCGGTCGACGAGTACCACTCGTTGTCGTACGAAAACGAATCCGTGGGCTCTCTCTGTCCGCGCTGTCCATCGTAGTGAAAGGTTGGCTTCGAGCGTACCATTCGCGATTGCTCCACGGCCTGACGGGGATCGGACGACGTCAACTGTGTCTGTGGGCGACTCGGGATGCGCAGCAACGGTCGCTTGGACCCGCCGTCGTCTTCGCTTGCCGATGTGGAGGAAAAGAGAAAGTTGCGCAGTGAGAAGCCACCTGTGTTCCCTTGTGAAGCCGTCGGTGTCGCTGCATAATCGTCGGGGCCACGGCACGACATCCGACCCGAAACAAGTCCTGTTAGCAAACCCTACGCGACACGACGCACGCTCTCCAAGGCGTCTCTTAAGACGCGGTGCTCTTATTGTCAGTCGTCTATAAACGACCACGCTGATTTGAATCGGTCGACCCTTGCACCGCGTCTCGAGTCACGTGTCGTTCCACTGTAAAGAGACGTCTCCACTCTCTGCATTCGTCATGGCACAGGCACAAGAGGTCGTTCCAATACTCGCCGACCCACAGGAGATCGACAAACTGCACAAGAAGATGCATCACGTGGCCTGTTGGCACAACGTATATCTCATGACAACCATCGTGCTGTTGTGTACGAACGCGTTTACGCTGTATTGGTCGGTAAGCGTGTCGCCATCGCCCGGAGCGTCCACCGCCGGACCGCATAGTTTGATAACAGCACAAGGCCTCTCGGACAACGCATTCTCTGGATGCAAGCCGTTGCCTCCGCCCTCGCCTCCTCCTTCTCCATCGACGACCCTGCCAAGCCCACCCCCACCGACTCCGCTGTCGCCCGGCAACACGAACGACTACCCCACGGGCTGCTACCTCAAAGAGTGCGGCTGTCCGTCGACGGGTGCGTCAAACTCGCAAGCGCCCCAGTGGTGTCTGCAGATGCAAGGCAATCCACCCGTGCTGGCCTCGATGCTGACTTCGCGAACAGCAGCCTTTTGTGTCGAGAGCAAGAGCAACTGTGAAACCTCGTGCGGGCACGTTTGGTGCATTGGACAGCCGGCTTCGCCCTCTCCACCCCATCCACCCCATCCACCGTCGCTGCCGCCCGCGCCGCCGCGGCCACCGCCCTCTCCCAAGCCTCCCGCGCTGCCTCCTGGCGCTCCGGCTCCGGGCTGGTTGACGCGATATTGGGACTGCTGCAAACCGTCCTGTTCCTGGCCGGGCAAGGTTCGGCCTGGAGCGAGCGCTGCAAGGCAGTGCCATCGCGACGGTGTCACTGCATGGCCCGAAGACACGCAGTCGCCATGGCACGCGACCCAGAGCGTTTGTCAAGACAACGTGCCTGCGGACGACGCGGCATACGTTTGCAACTCGCACATCCCCAAGGTCAGCCCCTCCGACCCAAGCGTGTCGTACGTGACCGTGGCAACCTCGGCGAACAACGAGCAAGCGACCTGTGGCGCGTGCTTCGAAATCACCTTCGAAGGAACAGGACACTTTCTCCCCAACGACCCTGGATCGGTCGCGCTCAAAGCGAAGCACAAACGCATCATCGCCCTTGCCACCAACGTCGGCTACGACGTCACGCAAGACAAATCAAGGCAATTCGACGTCATGATACCCGGAGGCGGCGTCGGTGCCTTTGACGGGTGCACAAAACAATGGGAACGCGACGTGTCGAGCACGGCACAGTACGGAGGGTTTCTCTCGTCTTGCCAACAGATGTTCCCAAACAGCGCGTCTGACGCGACCGCGCACGAAAAGGTGAAGCAGTGCGTCATGAGACAGTGCACCTTCTGGTTCCCTCAAGGCAGCAATCTGCTGCATGGGTGCGAGTGGTTTGTCACGTGGTACGAGATGGCCGACAATCCAAACGTCGTGTGGCGCGCGACCAGCTGTCCTGCCGACTCTGCTTCCATTTGGAACGAAGACGTCTCCTTTTTCCAGACCGACGTGACACAGGCCGTTGCCGCTTATTAGCAGGCGCAGCATCGCCAGTCGCTGTATTTCGTACGCCAGCTAAGACCGCAAACGCCGACGAAGAGATGTGTTGTGCAAACGGATGTGCGAGTGTCGAGTGCACGCTTCCGTTTGAAGCTGTGACCTAAGGCTATGCACGCGTTGAACGCGGTGAAAGTTCTCTTGTTCTTGCATACGATGCACGTAGACTGCCTTTTTAACATTTTGAAGGACGGCCGAAACAACACGTCCCGTGTCACACCGACTACACCACAAGAGAGCCAACGACTGTGGCACAACACGCCTCACTATTCTTCCAAACGCACAAATAGGTACTGGATCGAGGGAGAGCGCGAATTCGATCGAGATGCATGCGACGCGGCTCGCCAGCAGTATCGCGGCTGCTGGGGCGGGGCCTCGTGTCTGAGCTTGCGGCGCAAATGCGATCGAGCCTGTCCTCTACAAAAAACATGTCTTTACAACGATGCGAGCAACAGCAATGTGTGCAAAGAGTTTGGTTGGGCAACGCGTTGCTGAGGCAAAACTGGACCACGTTGTGTGGTGTTATACGTATGTTGCAAAAGATGTCGTCCAGACCATTTGACTAGTTCAGAGATTGGAATATGCTCCGGTATATTAAATGCAGTGCGCGCGCCGCCGAGGCCGCCGGGCCAGACGCGAGTGAGCATTTAAAGTACCCACACTTTTTTGTTGCGATATCGTGCAATCTCGCGACTCGCATAGGTGGTGACGATGTTTTCGTTTGCTTTGTTGAGAGCAGCCATAGACGCAAGTCGGACTTCTTCTCTTCGCAGTTCGTGCCGAAGGATGTTGAGCTCCACGTCCTGCAGGGGCGCTCGCGCTTCGGGTCGCTTCGACGACGCAGGTGTGGTTTGAGTGGAAGCGTGTTGGACGGATGCCTTCTTGGTGACGCCTTGGTGGTTTGCAGGTGTGCTTGGAGAGTCCACTTGCACGGTCAAGAACGCGTATCGGCTCTGCGGATCCAAAGTCGCGCGACCGCTGCCGTCGGAGGCGAGCGATCGAAGTGCCGGTTCGCCGGAGAGCCGAACTTTGAAATCGGGCGACAGATCGACGGATGTGAGCAGTGTTCCGTGGTGAGCGGCCAGTTGCCACAACGTTTCATTGCTGTCGCGAACGACTGGTCGGTCGTCCGGTGCCATTGGAAACCGTGCTCTGCAAAGATGTGCTCGCAATCAGACACACTCGGCCGAAGCCTGAACTCGGTCTATCACACCCAATAAATTGCGTGTACGTTCGTTTCGTGCGTGTGTGTGTCGGAATAGCGGCTGAGGAGTAGTCATACATTTGATCGAGTATCGAAACATTTCTATTCACCATGATACACACAACGCAGAGTCCCCACACTCATTCGCTACGACGGCTCGACGGCTCGACGACGGATCGGGCGAGGCGCGCGCGACGTTGCGTGACTTGGCTATGAAACGCAGGTCTTCTCTGCACAGAACGAAACTATGGCGACGTCCTAAGGCATCTCACGCACTGGACAACAGCTCTTGCAATGTTACGGGACGCGGAGCTGCAAAGCCCGAGTAGCCTTGCAGAACAAGGACGCCGTCGCGATAGAACGCCACGCGCATGGTCGCGGCGGTGCGCGGACCGGAGTAGTCTTCGCTGGGTTGAACCAAGCGCGAGTGCACCAATGGCTTGTGACCTTGAACAGGTTCGACGTACATGTCGATGCTTGTGGTGCTTCCGTCGTGCATGGTTGCCACGCGCTGCGCGTGTCGCACGAGCACGCACTCGCGCGCGGCCAACACGAGCAGCTGGTACAATTGTCGAATGCACTCTTCGATGTCGGGCTCGTGTCTTCTTGTTCGGACGAGTTGCTGTGTGGTCTCGTCAGCCGACTTCTGTCGTTTGAGCGACATCTGCGACAAGTCGTGCATCGTGGTGTCGAGCGTGGTCGAGAATTGCATGTGAGCGTCCAAGGAGTGAGTGCTTGTGTTCTGATGCTCGAGTTCCGATCGACCCAATCCAAAGTCGAGCGCCTGCGGAATGTGACTACACGTCATGGTAGTTTAGACCTCTCGATGTATCGCACGGTTTATGATATTAACGGCCGAGTATCTACTAAGTTACATATCAAGTCCTAGGTCCTGTGTGTCGTGTGTGTCGTGTGTGGGTGGGTGTAGTATTCAACTAAAAACGGTACACCATCAACTTGGCACTGGCTCGTTTTTCATTCTCGCATTCGCGACAGACGCGCGAGTTGAGCCATCTTTGCGCGGGAGCTTTTTGACGCCTTTGCAACACGTGTCCGTTGGCGCTTGGCAGCGTTTTGGAATGGATGTGCAGCGCTGGGCACGCCACGACGACCTTGAAGCTGACCAGGTTGCTGGTCTCTTCGTCCGTGCAGCATCGCTTGCCGTCTCCCCCCATTCGCTTGTTGAGCTTCTTCCATTCGGGGCCGTGCTTCTTGCCCGGTAGCACAGCGTGAGTGAGCTCGTGCATGACGACTTCCTTGATCTTTTCAGGTCTCACTCCACGGTCGATCATTGCGGCGCTCAAGCCGACGACGCGCGTCTTGTAGTGGCAAACGCCGCGGCGCCTGGTGCCGCCGTCAAAACGGAGCGTGTATGCTTGTAGCATCTGTTTCATGGCCGACGTGAGGTGTTGCGATGCCATGAAGCGCTGCTTCTCATTGTCGAATATCTTGCGAGCGCGCTCGCGGTACTCGTACGCGCGGGTCACGAACGCTTGGTCGTGCGACGCGGCGCCTTCATACCGAACCGGTTCGAAGAGACCGGCGAGCGGCATGTCGGCATACCACTTGGCCGACGGGGGCGTTGTGGCATCGACAGGTGCTGGAGTGGAGTGTTGAGTGCTTTCCTGCGCGTTGCTCAGTGCATTGGTTGGTGCGCTCGACATGATGGCTGTGGACGTATCGCTGGCTGCTTGGATTGTACCGTGGCAGTGCTCGCTTTATGACGTCTCGACGGCGTGGATGTCAGTTGACTAGCGTGTCTTCTCAGCGTGTGTATTCAAAAACGCTCGTCTCGCTTCGAATCGATTCTACTGGCATCCAGCGATCCGATGACTGCACCGTTGCGAATTCCCAAGAAGGCGTCTTTGGAAAACGGCCGGTGCTCTGCCGTGTCTCCGCTCATTCGAAGCTGATAATAAGGAGATGACGAGGGCGTCTATCGGCGTCGCTAACGCAGACGCGACATTTGACGCTACTCGGTCGACGCAAACCGATTCCAAAGGGCGCGATGCTTCGAACGGTCAAACCCACGTCCGATCCCTTTGATGGATTGCGCACGGCTCCGTATCGACCCTCGTCAAGGCCGACTTCCATCCGCCAAGCGGGAATTCCACACCCGGGAGCCGCGCAGTCCATGTCGGGTGGCTCGGTCGGCGCCGTGGCGGTACCAAACATACGATCGGCTCGGCCCGGTCGCCGCACCAACGCCACCATTCAAGTGGCGCGCACCATGCAGACGCTCGTGAGCAACAACGATCCGACTTACAACGAGCTTGTGGCACAGTCGGTCGTCTTTGTTTGCAAGAAGACCGAGATGGCACGTCCCAGTCGCGCAAACGCTCAGGTCGTGCACATGCGAGGCGTCGGATGGATGAACATGCAGTTGGCGCGCCACCCGGTCGATCGCAACGACGCGCTCGGGCTCAACTTCATTTTCCGTACGCCCGTCGTCACCGAGTTGAAGGACTACACCAACGACAGTTTGCTACCCAACCGACTCAAGGAAGATCAATCCAATCCGACTAGCATGAGCATGCGAGCGTACACGCCGCTCGACAGCGACCCTTCCTTCGACCTGTCGTTCATACGCGACGAGCTATTGAACCAAACGTTTGGCGACATTGAAGGCAATCCAATCAGCCTCGAGCAGTCGCGTTACGTCGATTTGGAGCACACGCCACGCGTGGGCAATCCTGCAAAGTACGACGCACTGGCTCGGCTACTCTACGAGTGGCGCGTGGACGGCGTCGTGATCAACGACCAGGTCAAAGAGATCAAAAATGGGTCGATTGTCGATTCGCACACCACCTTCAACGTTGCGGTCCGTGGGCCGTGCAACGTGCGCAACGCCAACGTCTCGTCCTACAATGCCGGACAGACGGCCATCGCTGGCGACGCGCCGTCGATCACCAAAGTCATGAAGGACGTGCCGCAAGAGTTTGATCCACATCCGCAATGCGGTGATGCCTACCTGTTGTGCCTACACTTGGTGCCGGACAGCGCTCCCGAC
>Ga0228674_1001387_pt1 | contig 14466 bp, 12 predicted proteins | sample 1D_rmetaG_FD_189054 | JGI IMG/M metagenome (GOLD analysis project Ga0228674, IMG submission 189054) | Seawater microbial communities from Monterey Bay, California, United States - 1D_r | ecosystem: Environmental > Aquatic > Marine > Coastal | place: USA: California | collected 2016-09-26
TGTTTAAACTCATTTATTCTAGAATATTTTACACATGCAAAAACATGTCGAATGAGTCGGCACCGGTGCCAATAACCAACAACCAAACCGTGCCGAACAACCAAACCGTACCCAACAACCAAACCGTACCGAACAACCAAACCGTACCCACCAATCAAACCGTGCCGAACAACCAAACCGTACCCAACAACCAAACCGTACCCACCAATCAAACCGTACCCACCAATCAAACCGTACCCACCAATCAAACCGTACCCACCAATCAAACCGTACCCACCAACCAAACCGTACCCACCAATCAAACCGTACCCACCAACCAAAGCATGCCCACTAATCAAACCGTACCGAAGAACCAAAGTATGCCCACTAATCAAACCGTACCCACCAACCAAAGCATGCCCACTAATCAAACCGTACCGAAGAACCAAAGCATGCCCACCAACCAAACCGTACCGAAGAACCAAAGTATGCCCACTAATCAAACCGTGCCTGTGTGGGCACCTAGCCCTGGCAAACAAAATGTCCCTAGCCCATTTAGTGACAGAATTGTTGCACCGAGTACAGCTTCAAAAACGTGGTCACCCAGTCCTCGTGCTCCTTCGCCTCTGTTAGTGGACGATGTCTCCTTTGTCCCAATGGTTGCTCTTCTTATGTTTGCAGTTGGTCTGGGTGTTGTATGGACGTTTAGGAAGCACATGAATAAGATAACATTCCGAAGAAATGCGTACCGCACGATTGACGAAGACGCCCCACAACAGGAACTACCTATGGTAGAACAGAAAAACGCAGACCACGATTGGGTCGACGAGGGCCAAATTACAGAACATGATGTGAACACGGGGCACGATTGGGCCGACGAGGGCCAAATTACAGAACATGATGTGAACGATTGGGCCGACGAGGGCCAAATTACAAGAGATGAAATAAATGAAATGATTTAAACATATGTGAATTTAGTTTCGAAGTATATAAATAGAGTATGATGTTATCAGATGTCCACTCCTTTAGAAATGCGTACCTACATTGAAGAACTGCAGTCCGGCAATCCTACCGAAGAAGTGCAAGCATTATGCGCCATGCTCGTGAAACGCTTGCCCAAAGAGAATAATCGCGGCAAGCCGTGCCCGCATTGTCATTTTCGAATGCACAACAAGTGTGTCGTGTGCCCAAATTGTACTCGCCGAGTTCGCGCTTCCGTCAAATATCGTTCTAAAACCGGACCTCCACAACCTCCACCTTTGCAAGAAACGGATTGTAACAAGTGTGGCAATCCAGTGACGTCTGACGCACGCACGTTGAAATGTGGTCATTTATTTCACGCCGCATGCCTTAAAGATTGGGTCCAGCTCGGCAATACGCATTGTTTTTGTAAACAGACAGAAATACCTCTACATTTTACGTAGAGGTATGTTACAAAAAAAATTATAATCTATACGAGCTAACAAGACGAAAGGTAGCAAAAAAATTATTAAAGTAATCGCAAATGTCTTTTATATCGGATGTTATTTAAAAAAGGACGCTATGCTCATTGTTTTTTGCGTTGCCTTTCTCCTTTTCGGTTGTTGTACGATGTGTTGGGCTTTTCTTTTTTTCTTTTCGCGGCTTGACCTTTGAATAAACCCGCGCATCATTTCGTTCGCCACCACTTGCGGCTGATGCACGGCCGTCACTTCAAAAATGTCCGATGCATTTTCCATAATCATTTCAAAAATGCGCCTCAGCGGCTCTTGCAGCTGATTGCTGAGATACCATCGCGTATCGGCCGAAGCTCGCCCCTCGCGGACATCCTCGGGCGACACGGCTCTTGTACACGTCTTTTCGCCCTTGTAGCCTGGCCGAATCAAAAATGGAATGCGGTCACCCGTTTTAGGAGCAATGTGTGCAGGCTGTGTAGCCTGCAAGCGTTTAGCCAGTTCAGTGTGTGGTGCGGGGTTCTTGTAGTCTTCAGGTCGCCTCGTCAGTTGTTTGGACATGGTTAAATCTTCTATGGAGACTTCATTGTTCAAAAGCTTAACGACTACATCACGGGCGTATTGAATAGCTCCTTGAATGTCGTTCTGTTTGCAAAGTCGAATGAGTACTTCCTTTTGTGTTTTGCTGACAATGGGCGCAAAGTCTCTGCGGACGCACTCAAAGCCCTTGACGTCCAATTTGGGCGCGAGTCCGGGCTCAAACTTGTGGCCCGCGTATCGCTTTTTACCCTTGAGCAGGATGGGATAATAAAACTTTTCGTACTCGAGGTCGTTCGGAGGCAAAAACGCTTGCGTGCAAAACTCCCCCATTTCAGTGCCTAGTTTGTCGACTTTGGCGATGAGTTCCTCTCTGGAACAGTTTGTGTCACACATGGACTGTGGAATGTTCGCAAAGACCGAGTCCGTATCGCCGTATACGATTTGTAGACCATGTTCTTTGTATCGGTCCTCGCACATGAATTTGGTATGATTGGCCATGCCTCGGCCCACGCGTGTCACCGAACTGGCAATCCTCTTTTCGCCCAGATATCCCATTCCAGCGCCTGTAAACCCGTATACAGAATTGGCGCAGACTTTGAGAGCCAATTGCCGGCCATCCAGGACTGCATAGTCCATGGACTTTTCATGAAATTTCTTGCGTAGTTTTTTGACTCTCTTACGCTCCGTCAGCAATTGTTCTAAAATTTCCGGCAGAATACCCACTCGTTTCTTGGACGTCACAAAGCAAACGTCCGTGTCCCGTGTTACATATTCAAAACGTCCCCCTTCTGGATAGTCAAAGGAACGCACGGGCCTCACTTCTGGATAGTTCGGGTCATTCGGGTCCTTAATATCGTGCGTTTGTTCCGACCATGTCAGATTTAGACGGCGCGCTTGCCTGAGAGAGGGCACAAGAGTCGAAAAGCACATATTGTAGGCCCGCATAATGGACGGATAAAGCGAGGCAAAATCGAGTGTGACGACTGGTGTTTGGTAAAACCCGGGCAATGGGCGAATGACGACGGCTCCCTCAAACCCATCAATGGCGGGCGGTTTATTGGCCGATTCGTCCGGCAAAAACCAACGTGGATGCGTCGTGTCTTTGCGGCATCGCGCCTTGAGAAATTGTAGCATGAGCAATAAAGTACGGATTTGTTGGCCTCGGTGGAGGATACTGGTGAGAGGCACGCCTGTCACCTGGGCCATTTGCAACGCGTTGACCAGCTTGCATCGTTTGACAATAATTTGGCAGGGAAGCCATGCATCTTTCACGCAATATTGTGCCAGAAATTCGCGCCCTTCTGGTGTTTGTTGATGTTTTGGGATGTCGTCGTATGCGATGTGAATCTTTTTTGTGCCGAGGAGTTCGGAACAGACGTTGTCCAGTTTGTACGAGCGGAGTTTGTGGTCTGTCATGACAACTCGGTATACGTCCATCCAATCGCGACCTTCAATCCATGCTTCCCAAGACTCTTGTCCGCCCCGCTGTTTCGTGTGCGTGTATTTCTTCTTTAGTGTAGACGGTCGAGCAACTCGTGAAAAGGTTCTCGATTCCTCACAGTCGGGACATCCTTCTGAACATCCACATAGAGCTATCATGCGTTGAATGAGATAAACATTGTCGAAATTGAGTACATTGTAGCCCGTAATGATTTCTGGGTCGTATTCACGAATCATCTGGGTAAACGCCGCCAGCATCTTTTTTTCATCTAGAAAGGAGTACACTGTTGTGGTAGAAGGGTCAAACTCGTCGGACCGCATGTCTGCAGACAGTTCGGATAAACGTTGGCATTGGGGTTGTCCCTCGAGTTCTAACATGAAGACTGACTGTTGCATTTGTGAGGAGACCATATCAAACGCTGAGATGCCAATTGTTGAAATGGAGTCTCGTTTCGGGTCTGGAAACTCGCACTCGCCTGTCTGTGGGTTTACATAGGGGATGGCTTCAATATCGTACGACAACACTCGAAACGGTGCCATGGGGATGGGTGGCTGTGCACATGGGGTAACATCATCACAGCCACAGGTGTATTCGATGTCACAAGTGGTTGTTTTATGACACGGAGATGCATTAGACACGTTCATCCAAGAGCAGGCCGGCAATTGATGGTCCACCATCCAGACGACTTCTGGCTTGAACATGGTTTCGTAGATTTCCGAGTGTTCCAGGTAGGCTTCTGTAGACTGTGGGCACGGGTGCACACTTTTATCGCCGGCGTAGTTGACCATTTTTCGGCGAAAGTTTCGCACCTTTGTATAGAATGTTTCGGGCGTTTTAAACATGGTCAGGAGAGCTCTCCATATGTCGTATCGACGCACTTGAAAGCGCCATACATCTGGCCCCTGACCATCTGAAACGTTTCGGATGTTATAGCCTGCCGTCTTGGACCACCTTAAATCTTCAGGAGTCAGAGCACATTTTTCAAACCACCAAGAATCCCATTGTCGGAAGATGGCCTCGGGCGGTTTCTCTTCGTCGTTTTCTCGTTTGTATTTCTTGGCAGATTGTTCACACCTTTGTATCGACAGCCACCATTGCAATAAACTATTGACACGATGCCGGAACGATGCATCGCAATGGCAGCGTACAAAGCCGTACGCTGGCACGTTGGACACGGTCAGCGCGACGGACTGACCATTGGCTTGACGTCCATAGAGCCGGACCGCAATACAGTAGTTTGAGTCGCGATGTCTCGCAGTGGCAGAATGTTGAAACGTGAGCATGGTGTAACCTATTCTTTTATTTTACAATGAAATAGTCACATATGTACAACTTAAGAACAATGCTATTTAAATAGAAAATGTTGTATTCAAAAAAGCATGCCGGGTCGCAAGTCTAAGGGACCCAAGCGAAAAGCGAACAGAGAACCTACCAAACGCGAACTCGTGTACAAAGACGACGGACAAGAGTATGCGCGCGTCATTAAAATGTTGGGAAACTCGCGATGTGAACTACAGTGCATGGACGGCATCAAACGATTGGGCAACATTCGAGGCAACATGAAACATAAAGTATGGATAAAATTATCCGACCATGTTCTCGTGGGGTTGCGCGACTTTCAAGACGGAAAGTGCGACATTATCCATAAATACACACAAGAAGAAGTTCGGTCGTTACAAAGTTACGGCGAAATGACCGTCACAGACGAGGCCCAACAAGAGGAGGACCGCGACGTGCCTTTTGACTTTGACGACATTTAAACAAACTCAAAATGAATGAAATCTAAAATATATTTGAGATGGCTTTCAGAATAGATTCTTCTTCTTCGGCAGGTACCGTCGTCGTCGTCGCGCCTTGAAACGTACGGTCCGTTCTTTTGTCCACTAGCGTATCTAAAGTCGCCAATTTCTTGCACAGTGCGGGATGTACATACGTGTCCAAGGTTTCGGTCCCCAGCAAATACTGAATATTGACGCGTTTCTCCTGAGAGATGCGGTGCACTCTATCTTCTGCCTGAATCATCACGCCCGGTACCCAATACAGTTCGCCAAACACGCATTCGGACACTCGAGTGAGCGTCACGCCTGTTCCGGCCGCCATAATCGACAGAATGGCAATTCTTATATTCGTGTCGGTTTGGAAGTTTTCGACATTTTGTTGCCGACGGTGTGCGGGCGTCGACCCGTCAATGCGCATGTAACCGTAGTTGGCGGCGGCCACGGCCTCTTCCACAGCATTCAAGACAATTTGATGGTACGCGAAAAATATGAAGGAACGTCCCTCGCCAAGTGCTGTCATGACCCACTGTACCACCGGTTCACACTTGGCCGCCGCCGTGGAACGCATCAGTTCGGAGATGACTTTTTGGCGTTCAAACATTTGCAGGCGCTGTTGTTCTGAGCCACTTGGCAATGTATAAATGGTCTGGTTGAGATGCTTCCACGCACGAAACCCGGCCGACACGTCCTTTAACTGGTCGGTCTTGACTTCAAGCCATACGGTATGGCGTGTCTTGGGTGGCAACTGGGTTAAGACGTCACGCTTCAGCCGCCGCACCATAAATCCCCTTTTGAGCACCCAGTGCAGTTCCCACGCGTTCGAAGAGCCGCGGTCGTCGTAACCAAAAGGCGTCGGCTTTCCGTTGCAATATCTCGCCGCGTACGCCGAATAGTTTTTGATATAGGCAGGGCGCAACATGAGCAACTGAGAAAACAGTTCAATCGGTCGGTTCAGGGCGGGCGTGCCGGTAATGAGCAGTGCGTACTGGGCCGATTTTACCAAGGGTGTCACGGCCTTGGTTCGTTTCGTTTTGCGAGATTTGACATAGTGCGACTCGTCACAGACGACGACATCAAAGATACCCGTCGGGATTTGGAGGGTGTGCAGCATATCATACGACACTACACATGCCTGGCCCTCTAGCGGTTCCGACCCCTTCTTGACCAACTGCGTGTCCAAGGACAACCACTCCTCCAGGGAGTGCGTCCAATGGTAGCGCAAATAAGAAGGACATACGACGAGAACGCGCGCGGGCAAACAATGGCCGATAAACGTAAGAGCTTGTCGCGTCTTGCCGAGCCCCATGTCGTCGGCCAACAGGCAGCGGCCGCTGTAGCGATTAAAAATTTGTTGGACGCCTTCTTTTTGATAGGGAAATAGCGTCGACCATAAATTCTGAGGCACCTTTTCAAGGTCAAACATTTCAACGGACTTCCGCTGCATTAAACGCTGTACATGCATGGGAATGTCGTCGATGGTACATTTGTCAGAAAATGTCATCAACGTGCGCCAATCTACCTTGGCCATGTCAAAGGTTTTGCGCTTGTCGTCCACGTGACACGCCTTTTTAATGACGTCCAGGTCTTTCGTTGTCATTTTGTTGGATTTTACACGGAGAGTCTGGTCATTGACCACAGTCAATGTTAAATTTTTGCGAGGGGGTCGTTTCTTATAAAATCGACGCATGTTACCCGGCCTACTATATGGAGATATACCCTTTTTCGAATATGCGCAAATTAGTTTTTTTGCACTATATAGTATGACATTCTTTTCGAAACAACCCCATGTCTCGTCTCCAGAAAAAAAACGCCCCCACCGTCATTGAACCCGAAAGTTTTGAAGAGGAAGAAGTCTTGCCCGAGTACCAGCCCGAACACCCGATGCTCGCTTTCCAAGCCGCCGCCAAGGCTTCCAAGCCCGACCACTTGGAACAGTACGTGGAGGTAGACCCGATGGCCAAGAGAGAGCTCGCCGCCGCAGATGAGGCTGCCACGAAAGAAGAAGAGTAATTAAATCCTAAATTTTATACATTTTAAACGAATTTTTTTCTTACATATGTGCAAGTACGTGTTCCAGAATCCCCAAATTCTTGACGTCCAACAGTTGGCGAGCCTCGGCAAGGCTGACGAAACGACGATTGCGTGTTTCGTGTCGCTCCTTGACCTTGTCCATGCCCTCCACGTGAATGCCCGGCAAGTAAGCGTACCATGCGTGCGCGCCAAACCAATTGCTTTCTTGGACGCGTGACGCCTCTTCCACCGCTAACCATTGGGCCATTTGTGCTTTGGGAATCAGTAGCAGGAAGGCCGCCGAATAAGAGGTGCGGCCACGGGACGTGTACTCGACCAACCCTTTGTCCTGCAGGTTTGCATTGGCAAACGTTTTGTCAATGCATCCCTCTTCAAATGCTTCCTCGACGGCCGTCCGTTTTGCGTTTGAAGTTTTCTTGATGCCTCCCATAACCATTTCGGTCAAAAGGTGTGACAGACCAGGCTCGCCAAACTCCTCCACAGAACCACGTTCACACCATGTTGTAAAGCGTTGACACATGGACACGAATGCCATGAGTTCGTTCTTGGGTATGGACACGCGACAGGCATATGCCTTACGGGCAGCCTTGTCCGGCTCGCCTTTCTCGTTGACCAAAAGGTCGATGGACGCCCGCAGGTCGCTGGCATTTGAAAACCCAGTCCATACCCACGATTTTGCCAGCGCGTGGCGCGCCATAGCACGGCCACAGGCCTCAAGAGAGTACGTCAGGCCTTCCTCCGCCTTTACGCCTTGTGGGGGAATCCGCAGTGGTCCAGAAATCATATACAGATTGTGAGGGACACCATGCCATTCAGCCTTCCAAGCAGACCATAGTTGGTTGCCGCGGCCCGATTTCACAGTGCGGTCGCCCTGTACGACGAATACTTCGCGCTCCTGCAGTTTTTGCTCCGGGATAAACACCAGTTCGTTGGAAAGAGTGCATACGGCACTTCCTCGAGGTCTCATAACGCGTCGTTTCTTGGCGGCGAAAGCTAGTGCTGACATGTGGTTGTGCAAGCAAGGTGGGCGTATATACGGTAAAATGGCAAATTGTTACGCAGACTCTATTCTAAACGTTTAGAACTCTCAACTATTTTTTCCAATCGTTCAGGATGGACCATCGATTGTATGGAGATTCCTAAAATTTTAGAAATACACGAGGGTTCTAAAAATTTAGAAATACACGAGGGTTCTAAAAATTTAGAAATACACGAGAGTTCCTAAAATTTTAGAAATACACGAGAGTTCCTAAAATTTTAGAAACGTATGCTATGTACAAAAAGCGGCGAAAGCGACTATGTACAAAAAGCGGCGAAAGCGTGTCAATGACCGCTCAGTGAGAATTCCCGAAATACGTGAGGCAACCGAACCCTTTTGCAACTGTCCACTTCCGCATGTCTATACAAAATCTATAGATGTACCCCTGGTGTTCCTTGACCGGCGATGTGGTGTGGTTTTCACAGACCGACGGCGCTTCATGCAATAACAAGCGCACAAAAAGAACGCGGCGACGACTGTGGTCGGTATGGCGATAGAAGCAACCGCTTCAAAGTCCAAAGAACTCATGTAGGCGACTTGGAATGAGAATGTCTAAAAATATAAAACTCGAGTTGTAAATGATTAGGTCCAGTGCTAACATAGAATTCTAAACATTTAGAACTTGGCCTAAAGTAAGGGGTTGGGGCGAGCATAGCAAATGCGAAAAAGTGAGTGATTTTGCGAAAAAGTGAGTGATTTTTTAATGTTCCCCACTTTTAAAGTAAAACCCTCCCGACAAATGCGTCTTTCTGACACTTGGACACACTCTATGTATAATGACTACAATAACGTCAAAAACGTTATTGTTAAATACGTCAAAAGTATTTATAATGACTACAATTTAGGTTAGAACTCGCCGAGGGTTCGACTCCCATCGGCGGCACAATAACGAATATGTGATTTGCTATTTTGTGGTCAGTGTTCGACCACAAAATAGCAAAGATGTCTGAACGTGGAAAATTGTTCTATCCTTGTGGAAACGACGATTGTGAAAACGTCGGCATAGGTTACAAAAAATGCGGCCGTTGCAATGTACAACGTTATTGTTCAAAGCAGTGTCAAAAAGCACATTGGAAAAAACACAAGCGCGCGTGCAAACTTTTCAATCAGATGCAAGTACGTGTTCCAATCAGATTCAAATCGAAGATTCTGAAGAACGCGGTTCGTAAAAGCATCGGGACACTTGGACGTATAAACAAGGCCAAAGGTGGTGACAAGGGGGTATTTTTGCTTGATTTAAACACTGTGGATACGGGGGTGTTACAGTGGGAATATTTTAATTTCACGCATGACGACTGGCAAACAAAGCTTGAGATATCAGCAGTACAGGTCGACATGATTCAAAGACAGCAAAGAGAACAAATGGTGTGTGGGCTTTTGTTGGGCAATCGTATCGAAATCGTTTTAACATTTCTTTTTTGTTAGACTTCGTATCTCAATATGTGCGGGCTAATAAATATATAAGCAGCTGGTAGCGACAAACAATAGGGTAACTTACAAAACGTATTGAAACCTTAGAAAACAAATATTTTTTTATATTATCGATTGAGTACTTCTCTTGCAGTAGGGTCTGTTGCGTTCGTAAAGAATTTAATAGACCAAAACAGACCAATCATGAACGTCATGACTAAATCATCATTCCCTTGTTCTTTTCCCGAGTAAATAACCTTGGGAATATTATACTGTTTGCCTCTGGGGACAACAATCTTGCTGAAAATACCCAGCTGCGACCGGAACATTTTCTTGACTCGGGCCGCCCTCGCATTGGCATCGCCATACGGATTGGCACAGACAAACTGTTCCGCGTACCACACCGCACCTCCGGCAAATCTCTCTACCGCGCTGTTCGTATACAGTTCCTTGCGCTTGTGTGTCGTTAACACGCCGGGCTCTCCCTTTTCCATCAACGAGCGACACTTGGGCACATCCCGCAGCATGTGGGCCATGTGAGACGCCTCATGACCCAAATTCGATTCGGGTATAAAGATGATAAACGACGACGGGTAGGTGGCGCGAATCGCCCGAACGTGCGTCTCCAACAAGTGGCGTACTTCGCCATGGCCTTTAACCGCATGCGACTCTAGACCACAGACCGCAAAATTGTTTTGGTCTTGATACAGTGACACAATGGCCATTTGCGACGAACCTCCACCGTTCGGGTCACAAGCGACAAAGACCACGGACGGCGTCGAGCCTGGCGTATACGGTGACCGTTTCGTAAATTTGTCCAGCCATTCGTCCTGGAAGACGCAACAATTGTCGTTGGTCGTCACGCCCATAGATTCGCGAAGCATATCTTTGGCATTGTCGCCATAAATTTGGCGGACCATATCCTGCTTCCCGCCGGATTTCCATTTAGGCAACAAGTGCTTCATGTGGGTGCATTTCTCAGGGTGTGGCCCGAGTTTGCAATCCTCGCACACCATTGAAATTTGAATCTGATTGAAAAGTTTCTCGCCCGCGGCGTCCACCATCTCAAACATCATCGAGTAGAAATTGCTAGAGTCCTGGGGCGTCGAAATACAAATGAGGGCCGTGGTCTCGAGCTCTAATAACGGGACAATCACCTCGTGAAACATCTTTATTGGCATAAACGCCGCTTCTTCTAATAGAATAAGGTCGCCACCGACGCCTCTCAGTTTTTCTGAACCAGAGGGATAGGATGCCACCTTTCGAACGTCATTGGCGCCCTCGCCGTAGTAAAACAAAAACTCCCCCTTGCGCTTACAACATGCATCGTGGTTAGTGCCCATTTTTTCGTCGATGAGCTTGACGAACTCGTGAATCTTGTCAAGCATACCGTCGGACGCTCTCTTTCCAGTACTGAAAATGCACAATTGCGCCTTTTCAACGGATAAAAAGTACCCAGCCACAAACATGGCCACAGCAGTCGTCTTGCCGAATCTCCTGGGGGTGAGGCAGAGAACTTGCTGTTTTAAATTGGGCCATTCATTCATGGACATGATTTTGTCCATATCGACCTCAGGGTCATCTTTGTAAAGGTGTACAGCCACGGCTTGCAAAAAAGACTCGTGAAATTGTTTTTGCATCTCAGAACGGTCGTAGCCCTTCACATTATCTAGATACTTGCGGATGTTGGCCAACCGCACGTCCCCGTAATTCTTTTGTTTTGTTTTGACTTGGTTCGTCACCGTTTGATAGTGTGTTTTGGGTTTGAGATTGATGAGTTCATTGAGCATTTCTTTTTGAAAGTACTCGTAAGCGCCGACGAGTAGTGGCCGGTACGAAACTCGCGAAGACATGACTGTACGTCCCAGGCGTCTTTTTTTCGCGGCGGGTGGGCGTCCGGCCGCAATTGAACTGAGCGATACAGACATGTTTCTGCAAGAAAAGAACCACTTTATACCCGATATTCACAAATCCACCAACAGCGGTTCGGATGTATAAACTTCTCGGACAAACAGATACATGTTTAAACAATTTCACAATGCCGAGGCCGGTTTTATATTTGACGGCACTATCACCGGAGACCATTACGACAAGACATGGCTAGAACAGAGTCGCGCATGTCTTTCGCGTGCCGTCGCAATAGATGCGGAAGATATGGCACGGTTCGGGCCGGAACCAGTGTATATTCGAACGTTAAAAAAGTTGTTGGATATGTATGACCCAGACGTTGCCTACAATACATCTGAAGGATGTTCTGACGAAGACAATGAGTACCAAGTCTGTGCAAATCGTCGCGCGTTTATCCTTTTCTTTCACGACCAAATTAAAATCGACCCAAGAGACCCGGATGCGCCCAAAAAAATTCGAGTGCGAAACGTTCCGCTAAACCCGAGGCGATTGAAAAGTAAATTAGGTAGAGCTACGTCTAAAGAAAACGGTTTGATAGACAAACAATTTCGAAGTTGGCTCTCAAAGGACGAATACGAGGCCAAAATAAAGCCAAGAGATATGTTTGAGAAACCTTACCCAAAACCTGACTTTTTTTCGCCAGTGCCGCCGTATCCTCGCGTTGAAATAGATGGTTGGGATGCTCCGTTGGGGTACACGAGTTGGGGGGCTGGAATCACACCATTGGAAAAAGACCCAGACATGGAGTACACAGAACGGGCGCATTTGGTCGAATCCGCCGCTCAAAAATGGATACAATACTTGGTAAATTACGAGTCCGTCGACAGACGAAAGTTTTTTCAAGTCGCAAATGGTATGGACGTCGTTGACGTCAAAGCACGATTAGCCGCACTGCATAAAGCGAACAAGGATATTCTGTTCGATGCCAATGATAAGGACCCCGATTATTATATACCTGACGACTTTGAGAACATGCAACAAAACGACCTTTACGGAATAGAACTGTACACCCTAGACTCTGCTGCAAATATAGTAGTGATAAATCACCGCGCCCACTATATGCTCTTCGATAATTGGCTCGTCGACCACGGTGGCACGCCGAATATGTCTTCTGGCAAACCACACGATTTCTTTACGCTAGATACGACTGGCAAAGTTCATGGCGTCGTCAAATTGTCGTCAAAGGACGGGCGGGAATGGATAGCCACGCGCAAAGGTGACTCTAAAACATTTAGAACCGGCGTCGGTCCGAATTCTAGAATCAATCCGTATTGGTACGAGGTGTCCGATGCGTTGTTTGAGCGCGACCGCGTGCAATGGCTCCAAAACTATCGACGCAAACGCTGGACACAAATACGAAATATCATATCCGCCTTTATGTTAGAGGCAAATATCAATCCAGTGGTGGACCAAAATTTACCCACAAACGCTTGCATCGCGAGCAAAGGCTGTAAGTATGTAGCCACACCAGCGTCTGAAGCGACTTGGACTAGTCATTACGACGAAGAGTGGGAAGAGTATCAAACCTATTTGGCGGAACACGCCCTGACGGACACGCTACAAAAACTGTCTTTGGGTTCACAAGGCGAGTCCAAAAGGAACGCAGACGAGGAGGATACTGCCGATTGGGATTACCTGACCTCTAAAAAGAATGAAACGATTGCTAAAGTATCCAAAGTATACAATTTCAAACCTGCCGACATGGTCGCCGTCAATAAACCTTTTTATCCTAAACTCACCAGCAAAAGTAAATTACATGTCGGGACCTCGTTAATGTTTCCGTTGGACGAGCAAACCCTGTTCGATATCGCGAAAGCACTGTTCAAGACACTAACAAAGAAAAACGCTCCACGTGGTGCGACTATGGCCGAACTACGCCTCGAACTTGCCAAGACCAAGACCACGGATTTAAACACGTTGCTGGCTATCTACAACGTGGTCAAGGGACAACGAACAACACTCAAAAAATACAAACACAAAAGATTTTTGCAACAATCGTTGAAACAATATGTAACGTCCTCCGAAGCTACGAAGACGCCCACACGGTAACAGGAACACGTGAATGCGACCTTGTTTGTCGACGTACATATTCTCTAAAACGAAACGATTATATATTTACTTTTTCGAAATATTAACCCTAATCTTTAATCCCATTCGATGCCGATGTAAAACGGGACCATGTGCCCATAGGATTCCCAACTCGGTGTCCGAAATTCCTGCACTACTTTATGCGGTAGATATATCGTTCTGTCAGTGTCACCCTCTTCGCGCAGGATGGCATAGCCGTGGACATGTGCAATAGTGCAACACACTCGGAGAGCGCCCTCGAAGGGTTCGCGCGAAGTCTTAAAACGAAACACGTGCGGATAGCAGGGGTAACGTCCAAGGCGAGTACGGGGCCCAACGGCCCGAGTCAACGCCTTGCCGTCTTCGGGACGAGTCAACGCCTTGCCGTCTTCGGAAACGCGGATATTGTCAGGCCCGTAGCCTCTCCCCGGCAATTCCATGGCCCATTGTGTGTAGGGGATAGGCTTCTGGTCTGTCAGGCTCGGGTTGACCGAGTCAAAGTATATTTTCACGCTACCGGGGCCGTACGAGCCCGCATGACACATCTTAAACGGCATCGACATTTGCACGGGCTCTTCGTCGTCAGAGTCAGAGTCAGAAGAGTCAGAGTCTGACTGTTCTCCGAACTGCCTGTAGGACAGCCTAGGGTCAACGGGCCAGTATTTCCGAAACTTGACCGTCCTCCAGGCGCGCTGTATGTGTACGACAGCGCGCACGCGTCGTTCTGCAGCCGCAGCTTCGACCATATGCCGCTGTTGAATGGCAAGCATACCCTCCAGGTAAACCTCGTGGTTGTACCGTTTGTTTTCGTGGAGTGCCTGCCATTGCCTGTCGGACATG
>Ga0228674_1001390_pt1 | contig 14449 bp, 17 predicted proteins | sample 1D_rmetaG_FD_189054 | JGI IMG/M metagenome (GOLD analysis project Ga0228674, IMG submission 189054) | Seawater microbial communities from Monterey Bay, California, United States - 1D_r | ecosystem: Environmental > Aquatic > Marine > Coastal | place: USA: California | collected 2016-09-26
GTGGTTACACAGCTCATTAGGCACTACACTGACCATCCATCGCTGCTTCAAGTAGCATGTCTCTGAGGCGAGTGGCACGTCCGACATCCTCGCGTTTGTCTTCGATGGCGCAGAGTACCCATCGCTTCCAATTGACATTTGAAATACGGTCGATTGCCTCCCAAAAGACCCGCTCTAATGGCGTATTTAAAAGTCTAACTTCAACCGAATTAAATCAGTGATTGATCGTCTGCACGTCCGCGAATGGCGGGCATCTGCTGTGATTTCGATTAGATTAAAAAGCATTCAAATGAGATTAATTCTCATCTAGGCCGCCTGCTCACCATTCACACTTGGCTAGTAAGTTTTCCTATCAGGCAGTACATCTTCGTAATTGGAATGACATTTATCTGCAACACTGATAACTATGGTATTAGCTAATTCTCTAATTTCTGAATATACTTCGAATAATTAAACGAGACGAAATTTTTATAAAAATGCTTGCTTGAACCCAAAATGTGTTGGGAGAAGGCTGCGAATTTAAAGAGCCTTTAACCTTTTTACGGATATTTCCATGACAGAGCGTGTAATTTCCCTAATCAGCGCAGCAGCAGTCGTTACCTCCTTAATATTTGTGGGCTTCGAACTTAGGCAAGCACGCCAATTAGCCATTGCTGATCAGATGAATAATAGAATGAACGTTATCATTTCGTTTATCGGTACTTATACAGAAGCTAATTTAGATTTTTTTACCGCGGCTTCGAAATCTCCAGACAACGATAGTCTTTTCACAAGTGCTGAAAAAGGTGCGAGGAATATACTGAATATCCAATGGACACTTCATGAAAATGATTACTTTCAGTACAGCAACGGCTTAATGACTGAATCTGTCTGGGAAGCAAAGCTACGTGCAATTCGCGGAGATCTTTTTGTGTGTGAAATGAAGGACATCTGGAATTGGAGAATTGGTCTTGTAGAGCAAGGCTTTAGAGATATACTTGAGGCGCTCCCAACCAGTTGTAAATTTTAACTTTTTATTGTTACTTAACTATTCGCCGCCAATTAGCTTGCCCCGACAAGCTCAATAGTCCATCTCTGATCCTGCGATTCGTCTGTATTGGATAGTTCCAGCCGGCTCTTTCCGCTCCATCCAGCCTGAGTCTTTAAGTAGAACTGCATCGCTCTGATGTCGCCTTCCAGAGCTTTTTGGTACAAAGCAGAGCCAACATCGGCCACGGCTCGAGCTCTACCCCGCCTGTAAGCGGTAAAAACCTCAGGTTGTCGCTGCTCTATAGCCCTGAGCGTCTTTTCAGTAACGCCAAAGTACGCGGCCATCTGGGCTTTCGTGAATACAGCTGCAAGCGCTTCTACCTGATCAACTTGTTTCGGCGAGAGTACGGCAGGTGGCCTCCCATTCTGAGATTCGCTCATGATTTATTAGACACCTCTGCAATCCTCTAGAGGTTCCGATTTTAACACACTCGCTCACATCCACCGCTTGGTGGCTAAAGCTATTTAAGTGCACATCGAATTAGATTTTTCTCATACTGGAATATATGTTGTTCGCATAATATGCTGGAATAATATTGTTTCCGCTCACAATGAGAAGAATTTAGTCTATGAATATTACTAGTGCAGTATCGCTCGGAGGTATAACCAACTTGCTTGGCACTATAGGTGTTATAGGCTCTCTAATCTTTGTTGGCCTTGAGCTACAGCAATCACAGCGAATAGCTCTAGCAGGCCAACAGCAAGCCAGAACCGAGCTTAATTCAAGCCGGCTGCTTGCTGAATTGGAGTTGATGGGTTCTATTGGCGAAGAAGCTATCACTTCAGGAATAGACTGGGATGAAATGTCCCCAAAGCAGAAGGTGATTCGAGAGCAGATTCAGCGCTGGTTTTGGACATTGAACGAGAATAATTTCATACAGAATGAAATGGGTCTTCTTAACGAAGACCTATGGGCGCAAGTTGAAAGATATATTTATTCTCGTTATTCAGAATGCCATCTAAGATCTATTTACAAAGGTATGGTTAGCTACAGGCCATTAATAGACTATATCGATGAATTACCAGACAGGTGCGCCCAATGAAAAAATTAGAAATCAATGACTTCATTCAAATTTCCGGAATGTTTGGAATTATTGGGTCTCTTATTTTTGTAGGCCTTCAAATGAAACAAACACAGACGATAGCGCTTGGAGAGCAGATACAGGCAAGAAATCAAATGCTCTTAGACAGTCAGCTCATATTGTTAGGTGACGAGCATATTGGCAGAGATCTAATAGATAAATCGAATATTGCTACCCTTAATCCAGAAACTCTGTCAGAAGAAGTGAGGTCTGTATGGCGCCAGCTAATTTCTATTAGGGGCGTAACCATACAAAATGCGTTTCAGCAATATGAATTAGGCCTTTTGCCAGAGGATGTTTGGCAGCAAGCTGATCAAAGAATCTCACTACACTGGAATAATTGTCACATTCGGCCTATTTGGTCAAACCTAGTTATTCCTACATTCTTAGATTACCTGAATAGTTTCCCAGAAGACTGCCTCTCAAATTTTAATTAAGAGTATTGCGCTTCCCAATCAATAGGTCTGCCAATTCATCTGCAGAACTCGTCTCGGGCTACTTGCAGAGAAGGAAGCTGATGCCCTTATCGCTTTGTATAACTCAACTGATTGCCGTAAGCTGATCACCGCAGAATTTAATCATCGCGGTAAATGAGGGTCTGCTTAACCCTCGAAAGCGGACGTCCGGTCCGCCATATTTCTATATATTTCAGTGCCTTACGACCTAATCCCTGAAATACCTACCAAAAAACATACCAATTGATTCCTCGTTGTATGCCTCTCGTGGCCATAAATATAAAAAAATCGTCCTTCAATTCTCAGAAAGAATACTCCTTCGGTCAATAACGGCTTGCGAAGTATAGGAGCGCCCCTGAGCATCGAGCACTCTATCGCCAACAAACACCTCTCGATAGTCCAGTAACCGATTGATCTGCATATTTAGGGCCTCTGTGTAACGGTTAAGCCTGTATTGTAACCCTGCGTGTCAAGCAGACTCAGACCCACCTCCTAAAACCTTAAAATGGCCGTATCCAGACCCCACCTCCGGGGGTACCCACTTGCATAGAAAGGTTCCCTATTTTGCTAGTACATACTATTGTGGACGGACGGTTAGGTATTTCTGAGGCAATGAAAAAAGTCATCTAATAAAATAGGCGCTATATTTTTCGCGATCGGCAGAATTGATGCGCAATTTCTGCTTTTTTTTCGAACTTGGCATTCGCAGAGGTAGTTATGGAAAGAAAATTTTGCTTATACAGGGTTCGAATCTTCAGCGGCTTAGCCTTGGCACTAATTTTCGCCTCTTTCGGGGCCTTGGGGAGCTCCAGCTCACCTAACGCGGCCATCTTTGATACCACTACAAATGTCTTAAAAATTCCAACAGTTAGAGTTGATACTAACGATTATTATGATGTCGAACTGACCTGGGATGGCTTTAGTTTTGCCGTCACCTTTGCTAAGGCGATTACCTTTACAACGACTCAGAATTTTTTTTCTTCCTCAAATAATTTGCTGACAATTCCAGTCGCGAGAGTAATCAGTAAGGAAGCAGTGATTAGTGATTACGAACTAACGCTGTTTTACCGTGAAGGCAAATTTCTTTTAGGTAGCATTACAGAGTTAGCATTAACCTCAAGTTTACTGCCTTTAGTGGGTCCCGAACTTAATGGCTCTCTAACTGGCCTGAAGGAAGGGGATTCAGCACAGATAACAGTAATTTCTGATAAGTCAATCACAACAAAAATAGTAAAGGGAAACGCATTTAGTGTTAGCGGACTCGAAAGCGGAACTTATACCATTAAATTTAACGGGCAGGGCTATAAGTTCTCTCCGACCCAGAAAGTCACCTATACGAATTCTAAATTAGGCAATGATCTGGCTTTAAATTTCTCAGCGACTGAATTAGATACTGCTAATTTTAAATACCATTGGGAAGAAGATGTTTCTGTGTCAGGCTCGGAATATAGTTCCTATGTAAATACTCCACCTGAATTAACGGTCCTTGGTGTTGTGGATCCATTCTTTGATACCGGAGCCGCGATTACGTTAAGCAAAGATTATAAGATAACGCTGGATAATGAGTATCAAATTTGGAGTCAGGAATACGCCTATCGACTTTTAGAGACATTGCGGAAAATCCCCCAAGAAATGGTTGACCCTTACAACTCGGCAACCTCGCTGGCAACGTCAACTAGATGGGTTTTGGTCGATTATTTTCTTGAGAACGATATAAAAATACAGAAAAGTGGCACCGCCACAACAGTATTTATAGCCAAGGAGGCGTTTGTTTACGCGAACCCCTTTCTAGTTCGACTCGACGGAGATGTTGGTAAATTCTATTCAAAAAGACTTTTTAATGCTCTTGTCAGATATATAACCGAAGATGGAGCGGATGCCTTAGCGGTCGAAAAAATTCTCAATGAGAAGTTCGCGGTTTCGACGTTGATATCAAATTATACGGAATTAACCGAATCAACCACCCAAGAAAATGCCGCGTCTTTTCAGAATTTTCACCCCGATGAACTACTTAATCTCATTCAAGCTTTTGAAGAGATGCCAGATGGTATGCACAAAGTTACAGGACTTCATTCTATAGCTAGAAGATTAAACGGCACCACTCATCCGCTGTATTCGACTGCTCCGGCGGTCGCCTGGAGTGAATCGGGTTACATTGAGTTTATGGAATCTGCCTTCCAAGGCGATATAGGGCAAGGGTATTTACAACGGCTCATAATTCATGAGAAGGCACATTTTTTGTGGTCTAAATTATTCAGTGAGCAATTGAGGAACGACTGGATCCAACTTGCGGGATGGAAAAGAGACGAGAATGGAGATTGGTACACCACAAAGACCACCGAATTTGTGAGTGCTTATGCGCATTTAAAGAACCCAAATGAAGATATGGCAGAGTCTATAGCTTATTATGTGGTCAACCCAGATAAGCTGCGGTCTAGGTCTCTTCCAAAATATAAATTCATTCGCGACTACATTATGAGCGGGACGCGTTACCGTTCCCTCATCAGGGAGGATCTTACCTTCCAGGTTTATAATCTATGGCCTGATTACGTTTACCCAGGAAAAATTAAGTCGGTTGACGTTAGTGTGACTGGTGAATTAGACCACGATAAGGTGCTGGATGTGGAGATACAACTGCATGCACTGGATTTAGCGGAGGAGGGTGCAAAATACGCGTATATGAGAATTTTCAGCCCGCAAAATACCTTTGTGGACATGTACTTGTATCCGACAGATGAGGCTAATAATTATTCGGGAAATAGTGGGGGGCTTGGAACCACCTTGAAAGGCAGATTGAGGATTGAAAGGACTGCTGCCAAGGGTTATTGGGCACCTCGGCAAATTAGTATCACGGACGCGGTGGGTAATCAGCGTTTTGAGGGCAGAAACGACTTTGGTTGGAAGATGTACCTTAATAACCCGTCGGAAGATTTGGAAGCCCCAAGTTTTACAGCTGGTTCTACTAGTATGGAAATTGAACCCGCAGGTAATGTCAATTATGGTGGGGAAAATTACGTAGGAAGAGAACTGCAATTATTAACTGTGACTTGGGGAGCTGAAGACAACGTGGGAGTAACTGAATGCTTCACTCGCCTCGTTCCAGATGGTAATTATAGTTTTCGTGATGCCTATGGCGCATACGACTTCACTACAAAAACCTGTGTGAATAAATTCTATATTACTGAGTTTTATCCCAGCGGTTACTATTCCGCTAACATGTTAAGAACATCTGATGCCGCGGGAAACAATAATTATTCGTATGCAAGTGAAATAGACCTCGGAAATAATAGAATCTTAGTTACGACGAATAATCCGGATAGCACTCCGCCTTCATTAGATCTTAATAATATTTCGATATCCGGCACGCCAAGCAATCCTGATGCACCTAATGGCGAAACCTATGTCAATATCGTCTACTATGCCAAAGATGATAAGTCGGGCTTGGGAAAGGTAAGCTATACACTACGTGATCCTCAGGGTATTGATCACTTTCAATACCACTACCATGACAATTTTTATTCGCTTTATTTTGATGGAGATCCAGCGATTTTGAAACGATATGAAATAAATCTAGTGTTACCGGTTGGCTCAGCGCCAGGAACATGGGGTCTGTCATCAATTTACTTGCAAGATAAAGCCGGTAACTTTATCAAACACGATTTTACAGAAATTGTTCGATTTGATGTGAACAGCACTGACTCGTAATTAGTATTTTTTAGAAGTTAACTGCTAACTAGCAGACCCCTCTTCCGAAGTATTTCCCTTTTACCAGATAGGATTTCTAGAATGTATGTAATACTAGTCTAGCCGAGTGATGTAATAGTTTTCAAAACGTGTTGTATCAACATGAATTCGATATTCGAATTTCAACTATGGACACTGAAGTTTTTTACTGCAATAAAAACTAAACATTACTTCATTGCCTTCCTCCCAACCATGCCCCCACTGATCATTCCCAGTTCTCTACCCAGCATCTCAATTTCATAAAGCTCCACAAACGCATGGGACCGCCCCTGAGCGTCGAACACTTTACTACCGGCAAACACCTCTTTTTCGTCCAATAACCGCTTAATTTGCATGCTAGGAGCCTCTCAGTAGGGTGGTGGTCTGTATTATAACCCCGGGTGTCAAGTACGCATGGAGTAGGGGTCTTGTTTCCTAGTAACCGCCCAGCCAGCACCCCACCCTTGGGGCACACCCCGATAAGTCAGGATGGTTCCATTGCACCCGTATACATACTATTCTGAATACTCGAATCTGCGCTTGGAAGGTCAAAGCTATGAAACGTTCCATTCACACAATTTTATATTTATTTAAAGGAGTGATAGGAAATGACTAAAGGTAAATTTCAAATAACTTCTCTTGCGTTAATTTTGATATCAGCATCTTGTTTTTCTCAGAATTCTTTTGATTTGACAAAACTTGATTCGGGGCAGTTGTTGCTCAATTTAGATGAAACTGAGGTTGTAAGCGTTGAACAAGACATTCTAAACGCTTCTCTTTCATATTCAGCCCAAGGCAGTGGGAAAATATCGCTTCAAAATGAAGTTAATAAAAACATAGCAGCTGCATTAGAAATTATAGATTCAGTTTCAGAGCTTGAATATTCAACAGGGCAGTATTACATCTATACAATTCAGCCTGGAATGCCGCCACAGAACGGTTTAGGTATTCCTATATGGAGAGCGCAGCAAGGTCTTAAACTAAGCAGCTCTAATAGCTCTGAACTTTTGGAAATTGTCGGACAGTTACAAGCTGCTGGGTTGGAAGTTAATGGACTCAACTATAGCCTATCAGATGAGGCTTCAAAAAAAGCTACGGAATCGTTGCTATCAATGGTGCTAAATAGGTTAGAACGTAAGGCTAGCGAGACTGCTAATTTATTAGGGAAAAATTTTTCTAGTCTTATAGAAGTGACAATTAGAGAAAACGGGAATGGAGGGTTTTTCGAGCCAAGAATGGAGATGATGAGAGATTCTCAAGTTGGCACTCAGCAATTCGAGCGGCCGTCAGCGGTTCCCGGACGAAGCGAGGTTTCATTAAACGTATCGGCTAAAGCATTATTATCTCCTTAGCCGTTGATCTGACTATTTCAGCGGTGACTCATGAGGAGTGGTTGCAGAGCTTGTCCTGAGATACTGCTCACGAGGATGATCTACAAACGCATAGGAGCGCCCCTGAGCATCAAACAATTTATCCCCAACAAACACCTCTCGATCGTCTAGTAACCGCTTGATCTGCATATTCAGGGCCTCTGTATGGTGGAAAGACCTGTATTATAACCCCGCGTGTCAAGCGGACTCAGACCCACCCCCTAAAACCTCAAAATGGCCCTATCCAGACCCCACCCTAGGGGCACACCCCGATAAGTCAGCATGGTTCCATTGCTCTCTTAAGTAATTACGGAAATAAGGCAAACTCAATTCGAATGTTCGTCGAATTCCTGTTGTGAGCGCGGGAAGCATAGCAGGCCCTGAACTCTTTGAATCGCCTTTTGATTTTGTAATATAGCAAGGTGTAATATCAATACTACTTGGCACAGAGAAAATCGACGAGTTCGGAGCAGAGAAATAGAATTTACCTGGGATCGCAGCAATCCATTTGTAATTGATGCCGTCGTCAGCGCCAGCGAGGTTGACGGCTACGGCCATGTCTCCACTCACAACTATATAAAGTGGATGATCGATTGCGCCTTTGACCATTCCAGCGCCGTCGGCCTACCTGAGTCTACATGCAGAAAACTGGCTCGCGGTATGGCTGCAGTAAAATTCAATGTCGATCTGTTGGGCTCGGCCTATGATTTAGACAGACTGAGGATCGCTACCTGGATTGTCGAGAGCGACGGTAAACTCAGACTTAAACGCCAATTTCAAATCATCAACGTTAATACCGGTAAGACGCTGGCACGCGGATTTTTCAATTTCGTCTGCACCAACCTGAACAATGGCAGACCTACTCGTCTGCCACCACTTTTTCTCGAGCGCTATATCGTCGCGAGCGAACCGCTGTAAATAATCAGCTTTGATAGAAAAGAATTCAATTAACCACCATTATAGGTTCCGTCATGAAGCTTTATGATCTCCCACCTTCGCCTAATGCTCGCAGGGTAAGAATATTTATTGCTGAAAAAGGATTGGATATTCCTACTGTTCCGGTAAATATGATGACCGGAGAAAACCAGACCGAGGAATACCTCGATAAAAATCCGTTAGGAATGATGCCAGTACTGGAACTGGACGACGGCACCTGCATCAGCGAATCCGCTACCATCTGCCGTTATCTGGAAGAAACTAACCCCAATCCCTCATTGATGGGGAACGATGCGCTGGACCGCGCTCTTGTAGATATGTGGCACCGCCGAATGGAATTTGAATTGCTCGATCCCATTATCAAAATTTTTGTGCATACCGGTGAGATTTGGAAAGGCAGAGTCACCCAAATTTCCGAGCTCGCTCAGATCAATAAAGTTAATGTGCTGTCACGGATGGAATGGCTGGATAAAGAGCTTATCGATCGAGAGTTTATTGCCGGTGGCCATTACACGGTCGCTGATATTACGGCGCAGTGCGCTTTCGTTATGGCTAAAGCTGCTGTGGGCATTCATATTCCGGCAGAACTGACAAATTTGAGCGATTGGTGGGCGCGAGTTTCGTCAAGGCCAACTGCCAGGGCGTAGACTGTTATAAAAGTGGCGCACTGAACCGAACAGTTAGTAAGTTAAATAGTGGAGGGGATCAAACAGATGTCTTTATTCTGTGGGTTTGTGCGTGTTGTTGGACTTTCAGACATCGCTTTGTAGCGAGGAAGTGGTAGCTGAGGTGGGCTTGAAAATATATTCTAATCAGAAACTTATAAGAAGAAACTCTATCTGCCTGCCATTTTACCTATCAAAAAATCAATCCAGAATTGCTTTTACCCCTCGCTAAAACTATTTCAACCCCAGTGATATATAACAAATGGCCCTGATTTTTAGGGGTGGGGAGGGTCTTGTTGTGCAGTTAATAGTTATATTGGCCAGCAGCGGGTATGCATACTCGTTCATATGCGTATCGCGTCTGGTAAATCCCTGTGCTGGATTTCATTCCACAGCAGCTATTTTAACTTCGCATTTAGACATTAATTGGCTGTATGGTTTAAAACGTGCCGCGAATTTTGATCGCGTAGACAGGGCCATTTATTGAACAGGAGTCCTCTACTTCGTCCACATAACCCGTAATGGTCGTGCCACCAGCATAGCGCGTGCGTAGCCTACACCGTTCACCAGAGTCTCTTGCCTCAAACCTGTACACAAGCCCACCCCAAGCCTGAGTTTCCGCCCAGGCAAACCAGGACCAATCAGGGGGGTAATACTCGGTCTTATCAATATCCCAGTTCATAAAATCGTTTGAAAACCTTTTGCTTGCATTAAAACCCCAGTTAGTATTGTTTAGTCTGGGAATATCATGACGAAATCCAATTGAGTATCTGCTTCCTCCAAAATTGCCTGCGCCCATTGAGCGCTCCCTGTCTCTGCCCAGGATTGAATCTCTATGGGTTGCCTCTTCCAGGCTGAGTCCGGCGGTTAAAAGCATATTGGGCTGACTAAGAAATCCTAAACGCAAACTGTTACTCAAGTTAAGTCCATAGCGCCTTCCGTTTCCAGTATTGCCTCGAGCTGATAGAATTTCTCCATTTCGTGAAACATCGACATTATCTATAACGTCTCTCACGGTTTGATAATACAGCTGAGTATTAATTACACCCGCATCCTGAGGAAGCCGATATTCCAGATTAGCTTCATAGTTCCACCATTGCATTTGTCGAATATCCGAATTCCCTTCGAACGAATTCTGTTCATCGTCCCGAGAGTCTACGCCTGCGGTGAAGTCACGGAAACTGAGCTGGTTGACTATCTTCTGAATAATTCCTCTAAATTGAACTGTTGGTGTAATATCAAACCGATAGTCTATCTTTGGACGGAAGAATGAGAAGTTGCGAGTATTTGCCAACGTACCACTCTGAGATATTGAGCTATCCTCTAAAAGCAGCGTGGTTTCTAGCGTCATTCTCTCATTCATTGTCCAATTATGGATTGTGAAATACTCCAGCCTCATCTCTTCTACTGACCCTATAGAATTAGCCGCTGGCGTGAGGCCGCCAAACTCATAGCCGCCATCGACCTCGTCAAGCAATCCAAGTCGTAGAGACGTATCAACAATTGTTTGCGATCTTTCTATACCCGTCTCTATAGATTGATCTTGCGACAGATTAAAAACATATGACGATCGAACTATGCGTTCCTGGTACTTTTCATAGTTGAACAAGTACAGATCTTTCGTTTCGGTAGATGCGGCGGGATTTACTTTGAAACGACTGCGTGCGAACTCGTTTTCTTTTTCATTAACAACGACAATAGTTTTCCACCTGCTTTTGTTGTCAAAAACATGCATGTAATCGCCACCAACCTCGAAATTGCTCTGATCGCTTGGCTGCGAATCCCGTTCGAAAATTCTACTAGCAACCGTGTTGGATTGATATCGAGTGATGATTCGATCAGTATCGTACTCCACATCATTTCCGGACCAAGAAAAGTTGAGATTTGCAGTGTCAGCAGGCGATAGTTCGTAACCAAAATTTGCTGTTACTGATATTGGCCAGCTGTCTGTTGTTTCATCACGGTTCACTGTCTCGACGAGACCCCCGTCAATACCAAATGCTCTTTCAAAACCGTCGCGATAGTCATAACGCGGCTCCCGCTCTGCGCTAAGGAAATAATTCAACGCGCCGTACTGTCCTGTCGCCGAGATCTTACCGCCTGGTATTAATGACCCGTCCAATGCGCGATCGGTGCTCACTTCATAAGCAAAGCTCACGCTTGAGAGCGCCTTTTCCAAGACAACATTGACAACCTGGGCTCCTCCTCGGACATCTAACTCTCCTGACGTGCCTCGAATAATCTCAATGTAACGCACCTCCGATGCGGGAATGCGTGAAAGCTGTGAACCGCCTTCATTGCTTTTACCCGCTATACGCCGGCCATTAATCAACACTTGTTCTCCGCCCGCACCTAGGCCTCTGCCACCGCCTCTGCTTTCACTGCGGCTACCGCTACGGGCAAGCGATATACCGGGAATTCGTTGCAACATATCGTTTACGGAGTAAGGATTGAATTGGGCAAAGTACTCGGCAGGATAGGTCACTGTAGAATCTTGAGAGGTGGAAGGATCCTGAGCCTTGGCACTATTTGCGCTTAACATCAGCGTAGCACTGAGACAGGCGGTTAAAATCAGCCGCCGATTACAAAATAGGGTATGCATAAAATTCTGGCTCCCGAGAGACTGCGATTTTAGGATTCGATGCTTGCGAACAGGAATCCGTTTCGCTGATCTCTTTCCAGTATGACTGCTTAAGCCCGCTGAAACGTGAAGGTTAAGTGTCAAAGTATTGCAAAATGTGCCAGCGTGGTCGCAGGCAGTGCGTTCTAGTTGTTTCAGCTTTATATCTTTGCTTTTGAAGCTCAGCCATTGCCCTAATTGCGTGGCTATTGTTGCCAAATGCGCACTTAAAATATGTCTAAGTTCTACATCACGTTTGCGAAAGTCTCCGTACTGTTGCACGCCTTTCTCAGTGGTAATTGAAAAGTAGGTTTTGCCTTACTGAAGGTTTGCGTAAATTTCCATGCGGGCAGCTTTGCCACGTTCAACTGCTGTTGTTTCACTGCCAATACTCGTCACACTCGTACACAAAAGCTTCATCGAAGATTGGAATTTCTTCTTCTTTGAATTCTTGCTTTGTGAGCGCCAAATTCTGCCTACGAGTGACTAACATCTTCAGTAGTCACACGTTTATGCAATATTCTGAATAACTGTAAAAGAAGTTTCCAGTCAAATCAATCCGCCATGTAATGTATGAAAGTTTTGCGTAACTAACGCTTAGCCGCCAGCCTCTAAAAGATCTTCATTAATTCGCTAGGTTCCTGCGGGCTCGCCTTTAGTACTGCAAATTCCTCCGGTGTTAATCGTTTGGCGGTCTCTGCTAGTTGTTTCGGTCCTTTCCTGCGGGTATGCGTCATCTTCATAATATGTTTCCTCTAGGTCATTAAATTCCTTCGAGATTAAAAATTCAATCCGTTCATCAAGCGGGTCTTTACCCTCAATAAATACAGGCACCACACTAATAGTTAACTCTCGATTTCCAAGTATGACTCGATTTATCCAGCCAAAAATGAGCAACGATCTTGTTTTGACACGATGTAAAAACCTAACATTCATCAGCATAGATCGTTCCTCCTTATTGCCGCATCGCTTTTTCAAAGCTCACCTGACCTTTCGTCCAGAATTATATGCACTAGACTAGTTAGTAGGTTAGGGAGCCCTTTTGAGCAAGGGGGGTTGCCCCCGGAGGTGGGGTCTGGATCAGACCATTTTGAGCTTTTAAGGGGTGGGGGGGTATGGTTTCGAGAAGCCGAGACAGAAAGCGAGATTGTAGCGCCGAACCGCAAAGCTAGTATTGGTTACCTGCCCTGTATGATAAGCTAGTGCTCCGTTATATCGTATATTTGATGTTGGATGCTGAACAGAGTGGCAAGCTCTAACTTATTGAATTAATTGGTGGGGCCACCTGAATTCGAACCAAGGACAAACGGATTATGAGTCCCTCGCTTACTAATTCTCCCAACTCACCACAACTGCCTGCGATAGTTAAGCCTTTGAATAATAGCACTTTCTATGAGGTCGTCGATTGGCTTAAGTTGTGTCGAGTTGGCTGGCAGTGTCCCATGAGTGTCCCATGAACGAGTAGGGGCTTAGTTGGTCTTGCGGTAAAACTCACGCCTCTAACCTTCCCAGTAATCACGAAGTCGCTCCTTAGCCAGCCCTCTATCAGTCCTATTTACGTGAATAACGTAGCACCCCAGTTCATCGGGCTTAAACCGGATAGGACGGCCGTCTTCCGCTGTCACCACTAGCTCATTACTAGAAAGCTCTACAAACGTATAGTAGCGCCCCTGAGCATCAAACAATTTATCGCCAGCAAACACCTCTCGATCGTCCAGTAACCGCTTGGTCTGCATTTTCAGGCCTATGTGTAGTTCTAAAGCCTGTATTATAACCCCGCGTGTCAAGCGGACGCAGGCCCCACCCCTTAAAATCTCAGAATGGTCATATCCAGACCCGACCCCCGGGGTACCCCCACTAGCTCAAAAAGGTTCCCTATTTTGCTAGTACATACTATTCTGGGTGAACGATTAGTTATTGTTAAGGTTTTGTATGAGTTTGATTAACGGCACACCAGAAGCAGAAGTTCTTCAAGGCACCGACGCAGATGACGTCATAAATGGACTTGGTGGAGATGACACTCTTTTTGGGTCGAAAGGAGACGACACGCTCGATGGTGGTGCGGGTGATGATTCTCTTTATGGAGAAGAAGGAGACGACATACTTAATGGAGGTGAAGGTGATGACAAGTTGTTTGGCGGCGCTGCATCTTATTTTGCATTACGACATCTTCTCTTGATTCAGTAATGTGCAGAAAGCGATTTACAGACTGTCCATTTAACGAGGAGGTTGCAGATGCCAATTTAGGGTTTTCTAACGCCAAGTCGAATGTTCTAGCAACGGCATTAATAGATGGCCTGATCACTGGATGATCGACAGGCTCCGTTATGCGTTCGCCGCGATAAAAAACTTTAAGATTTCTGCCGCGAAGGCTGTCTATATACTCGTTCCCTGATTGAATAGATGATTTCTCACTCATGTCGTTTTCCCTTGGTAATTTGATACTCATGAAGCGCATTCCCTGTAAAATTCGAGACCTTCCCATTGTCACAGAAAACAGAACGCCCCCTTATGCAAGCAATTTCAATTGGTCTTTGAACCATTCATGAGCTGGTGTGCTCGCGTGGAC
>Ga0228674_1001396_pt1 | contig 14410 bp, 16 predicted proteins | sample 1D_rmetaG_FD_189054 | JGI IMG/M metagenome (GOLD analysis project Ga0228674, IMG submission 189054) | Seawater microbial communities from Monterey Bay, California, United States - 1D_r | ecosystem: Environmental > Aquatic > Marine > Coastal | place: USA: California | collected 2016-09-26
AAGTTAAAAATACGAGGAATGTTAAGACCCACGGCAGCAACTCCATAGGTTGCGATAATAACCTCATTAGTTCCTTCACGTATTGTATCATATGTTTCTTTCCTGTCTTTTACTTTCACACTTCCGCTTACAAAAGTGCTATTGGGTATTAGTTCTGCTAGTGCTTCGCCTGCACTAATCCTATCTACTAAGATTAGAGTGTTGCCTGATTCTTTTACTTTGTTTAACAAACTAGCCATATATTCTACTCTGGCTTGATTTGTTACGAGATATTTTAATTCTGATTGGTAATCGCTGTGTGCTTGTGTATCGATTAGTTGTACAATATTAACATGACATTGTGCAAGTACGCCCTTGTCTTGTAATTCTTTTGCACTGATTTGTCCAATAACAGGACCTAGACTAGCATGAATACTTTCAAACTCAAACTTCTCTTTAGGTACAGTACCTGTTAGTCCCCAACGAATGGGTGCATTTCGTAGGTTACGAGTCAGTAAGTTTTTGAGAACTTCTGCTTTCGCCTGATGTACTTCGTCTACAATAATAGTGCTCACGTCTTCAAGAAACTCTGCAAGTGATAACACTGCTGAGCCATCCTTATGCTTCTTGTCGAGAATATTCAAACTCTGCCAAGTGCATATAGTGTGAGTCTTACCTAACATCTTCCTGTCTCCAAAGTACACTCCTACGTCGAGCCCACAGTTAATATAGTCTTCTTCTGTTTGTTCTACTAACGACTTGTTAGGAACAATCACAAGTGACCTACCGTATGGCTCAGTTAGATGTGACAGCGTTGCTGTGGTAATTGTTTTGCCTGCACCAGTTGCAATTTGTTGTAGTGCTTGCGGATTATCTAAGAAGTTATTAATTGCTTCTACTTGATAGTCACGCAAAATTATTTCTTCGCCTTCCGCAGGATGTCCTTCGGGCCAGCAAACATTCTGGTCAGCCCAGTAACGTTCTGTAACATGTGTAAATTTTAAATCAATTGGATGTCTGCGATCTTCAATGTCAACTATTTGTACATTCTGTTTTGCTAATACTTCACTTACAATGCCAAGATGATTAACATATCCAGAGCCTCCTAGTCCAAAGAAAGCAACCTTGCCATCCCACCGTCCTAGTTTATATTGTGGCATGTACTTTGCATAAGGCACTTCAAACTTAAGAGCGTTAGCAAGTTTACGTCGAACATCAACTTCTAACCCTTCTATTTTAATGTTTACTTCATCTTCAATTATTAGTTTACATGTACTCATATGGCTTCTAAGGTCCTAACATTTGTTTCGAAGTATGATCCTATTTGCGAGGGTACTTCGTCGTGATGTATAATTAAGTCACTATTAATATAACCAGTCCATTGACGTTGATGAATACTTTGCATATAGATTACTGCCTCATATTTCCAATTTGATTGAAATAGTGGTTTTGGAAATTTCTTACTAGCACTAATATACACTACTTCTGACGTTTCGTCAAGTGGATTATTTAATTTAAATTCTCGCAAGTAATCATTAAACTCTTTACCAATATCTTTATTATCAAGTCTAAACATAGTTGTTACTTTATTTTTATTAACAAATGCTTTTAAACTTTGAGACATTCTTGAGATATAATCTAACGGATTATTTTCTGGCACAACAACTAGCAACGGAAATCTTTTTAGTTCTCTTAGAGAAGATACAACAGCGTCAAGATGCCATTCGTTAGATGATACAAATACTGCTGGACTAGTTCTGTTGATAATACGCTGTGTTAGTACTGACGACTGTCTAGTATAATCTGCCAAGTCGTCAAAGTGCTGTAACCCGTATAGCATACTTCTATCTTTATATAAATGAATGTTTGAAGGACTAACTTCACCTAAATGTTTTGTTATTGCTTTTGTTAAATTTGGTACTACATTTTTTAATTTGAAATCATAAACGCCCGGAACATAATCCTTCCAATTATTTTTAATTTCTTTAACTTGACTATAATACTCTAATAATTCTTCTTGTATATTGTAATCTTTATTTTTAAACTTATCAATAATATCATATACAGCATTTTCAGTAAGTTTAAAATAGTGTATATGTGTGCCTCTTTCATGATAATATCCGTCCTTGTGTACATGTGCTAATGCTTCAACTAGTTGAATCATAGTTTTATTAAACGGAAATCTAACAGCAATATAAGAATTCTTTGGAGGCTCATATGCTTTTTGCGTTTTTGACAGATAGTTAATTCTTTTTTGTTTGGTAGGCTCGTCGACGACTCGAATCCATTGTGATCTATCTACAACTCGTAATGGTAACCTAGTCTTTTTTTGATTTAAAATTTCTAACAAATTTGTATAACCATGTTTTAAGAATTGATCTTTATAGTCATTAAGTTTTAGACTTACAACATCAAGTTGTCTATCAGTCATTGCTTTACCTCGAAAGACTTGACGTCCAATACTATACATTATTGTACAGTCTGTTTTCTGTATTTCGATGGTTGTATTACCTTGAAGTCCTGATAAGACTTCCAAATAATCTTCTATTGTTTCTAAGTTCATGCATACATTATACTATATTATAGTAATGATGTCAAGTGTTTAAGTGGAATACCTTGAGATATTTCTTCAACAGTAAACTCTGTCCATGCGTAGTCATTAAGCCACTGTTGCCTATCTGGCATTAAGGGATTTTCTATATCGTGTAAGAAGTCTATATCGTTGGCCACATCATAAGCAAGACTATGAGTACTAACAAAAGCAGGAACGCCTTCGATGACACTATGTATCCCAGGATTGCTACTGTAACTGATAGTACAATGTATATCATCAAACCCCATATCAAAAGAATCATAAGTGCCGTTAACATGGCGGGGCTCCTGTCTGTATACGTGTTTTAATCCAAGTTCAATATGCGGCAGTCTACAACGTGGATGTGGTCGAAACACAATAGGACGATCAGTGTGTTTGCGGATTTCTCTGTAAGTTTGCATAAACCAATTGCTCATACTCGGCATGTCTTGCCACTGCAAACTTTTATCGTGTTGTCCACATATTAAAATAAAATCGCCGTTGGATCTCCAAGGCTTACAAACCAATCCCAGGCTATCAGCCCGAGTCCTATCATTGTCTTTGTCACCAAAGTAAGCATCTCTGTTGATTCCATTAAGCCCTACTTTCCACGTTACACCTCTATTTATTCCTCCAACTTCAAGGACTATAGTAGGCTTTTTGTTTTCCCAGATAGTTTTGTTTCTAGACATTCTGCCGTTAAACAATACGCTCCAAATAACATCCACATCGGAATTAAGATCATTATAAACAACATCATGCCCGTTACTGTCAAGGCTATTTGCAAAAGCATTAAACACAGGCTTGCTATTAAGTGCGCCATAGTCTGTCCAAAGACTAAATTTCATTCCAGTATGCTTCTTTCCGATGGCTCATTAAGTCTTTACGCTTACTATGTCCATCGTGTTTGCGACCACCTTTCATATGATCTATCCATCTGCCAAGTTCAGTATTAATCAACGGATGACCACCTCCGCCAGTCTTTGCAGTTTTAACGTAGATTGTTGCACTGTAATCTAATACTCGTGGGTTGTAGTTTTTATGTTTATTAAGTATTTCTCCAAACACATAACTATCATGCCACTCTGCCATCTTGAAAATTCCGTTAGGCCCTTCAGCATCGTCGTATGCTTCTTCAAAGTCTGCTAAAAATTTTCGACATTGTTTATCTTGAACGTTAAGACCATAGAACCCACATTCAGGCCATGTTTGTGATCCTTGTCCTCTACCAACATATGTTAGCCAACTTTCTTTAGGTAATAAATTAGCAAACTGATCGTAACTCCAATTACTATGTACAAACGTATCACCATCTACCCAAACTACATAGTCAGACTCTGCTGTGTCGCATGCATCAAATACTGCATATACTTTGTTAGCAAATCGTACTGCATCCCATTTAAACTCTTTATGGTAATCTCTTGGACGCTTTTCTGGAAATGGACACTTACCATTTGCCTTAGGTACATTGCCCCATTTCTTTTTAAATGCAGTAAGTTTCGGTAAACAGACTGTTGCATCTAGTATTTCAACATTGGTTCCGTTTGTCTCCGGAACACAATCTTCAGCATATACTAATAGTGTAATTGATGGATCTACTTTCTCTTGCCAACTGTCAATTAAACGTTGGCCGTATGTCAACATGCCTTCTGCATGAAATGTTGTTACTGCTGTGATTTTCATATTAATCCTTTATAGCATATTGACGTAAGTGTCTCCATGCTTCTCCTGTTGCAAGTTCATCTAAGGTCCAATGGCACTGTGCTAACTTGTGTAGCCAAGGTTGTCTCTCAAACGTAGTTGGGTTTTCAATTGCTTCCATAGTTGTATGTACAACATCTTTTGCCTGGCTTCGTTCAGAATCTAGTTGTATTGTAGGTATTCCTTCAAGTGTGCTAACAATAGCAGGACTACTGTTGTGATTAATTACAACTTTTGCAAGAGCAAAATCATCCATAATATCATCATTTGAACTAATACGTATGTTAGTAATTTTAAACCTTGCTATGTGCCTTATGTGATCTCTTTTCTTTTTATCACCTGGATGAAATCTAATAATAATTTGTCTATCACTATGTTTTCTAATTTCTGCAATAGTATCTATTAACCAAGGAACTACACCTTGGTTATCCATACTCCAGCCACCGTCACGCTGACAGCAAATTAATATCATCGGTCCATTATTAAGATTCCACGGTTTTACTTTAATGTCTAAGTCTTTTTGTAATTTATTCCAACGTGCAGGATTAGGATTTTCATAGCAGTATTCTCCTGTAGTAGGAAAAATGCCGTCATAACTATATCTTAAATATCCGTTAGTATTGCCTTTATCGTATGCTAAAAATAAGTTAGCATCAACAATTATACTACGCTTGCCTCTGTTAACCTGATTATCAAATATTGCTTTGCGTAATCGCAAATGTCTAGAGTCTTTACTTCCGGGATGTACAAACCCTTGTACCACACCTACATCAGTATTCATAGGATGCCATCCTGTAACTACTGCACCTTTGTCGCCAACCGCATTCACACCTTTAATAAAATTATGAATAATCTTAGGTTTCTCTAAATTTCTATTTCCTGGGGGTATTCCCATTAAGTATGATGCAACAGTTAACACACTCATGATATATCATGATCCTTCATAATATTGTATGCTGAGCCGTCTATCATTTCGTCAACTGTATATTGACAGTACGCTAACCAATGTTGCCACTTACGTACTGTGTAATCGTCTTCGTATCTTGGATATTCAATTTTAGTTAAGTCTTTTTCACATACTATGTCAGCGGCATTAGGTGCTAGTGTAAATGCCGGGACCCCAAATCCTATTGCCTCAGTTGCCGCAATGCTATTATATGTTACTACTGCAAAAATATTATCGTCGGATAACTGATTGTATAAACTACCATCACCAATACGTTCTCTACGTATACCCTTGTCTCTAATAATAATTTCTCTATCAGTATATTTTTTTAATGTAGCAATAGTTTCAGAAACCCAAGTGTCTCTATCAATTCCGTAAAACTTACAAGGTTTAGCACTAGGGGTAACTAACAATATCGGACCGCCATCACGTTTCCAACCAGGGAAGTTCAAGTTCATTGTTTTAGAACTATACTCTAATTGTTTCCATCTATCATTAGGAACTTCTTTAAAGTTACTGTGTTGCATACCATTAAAAACTACTCTATGATATAATTTTCTCTTTTGTCGATTGCCTAAATAACCTGTATCAATATAATAGTAGTCACGCCCGGTTTCCTCACATGCGCGAACAATTTTACGTCCAGTCATGCCTCGGAATGCAACAGGACACTCAATTGGCCATAGTGACATTTGTTTAAAATGATCTAGCCATTGTGCTTTAACACCTCTTTGCCAGCACAAAACAATACCATCATTTGGGTCAATTGCAAGTTGTTTTATGCTACTTCCATCACCGATCTCTTGTCTATCCATTCATCATTTCCTGTAGTTCTTGTTTCCATACTTGATTATATTGACAGTGTCTATAGTTTTCAAACCACGGTCCGCCTTCTGTGTAGTGTAATAGTTTTGGTGTGCCGTCCTCTGGCTCTTTATAGTGTCCTACTAACCAATTCCATTCAGGTGATAGTTCACCAATTAAGTTATCGTTTTGATGTCCATCTTCGCCCACAAGCCAACTAAATCTATGAAAGTATGCACCGTTAAGTTCTTTCTCATTTACTAAGTCTATGTTAAGTCTAGCATTAGCAGGATGTCCGCAATTGATAAGCATCATGCTAGACCAATTCTTGCGTGGATAAACTGTTTGTGTTTGTCCGTCCATTTTAATACCTTCTTTAGGTGCATAGTCGTGTTGTACACACATCACTGCTTTCGTATCGTCTGCTTGTGCAAACAACTCTGCAATGTCTGTAGTTAGTAGCATGTCACAATCCATAAACACTGCCCAACCACTAAAGTTAGCAAGTTCGGGAACTAAGAAGCGAGTAAATGTAAATTCAGTACTAGCAAGTTTGTCTGGTGATCTTGAATACCACCCTTGACGTTTAAGATCATTTTGTTTTAACGGAATAACTTGTGCTGTTGGACTATGCCGTTCAATGCTATGTTTGCATACTTGATATGCCATATCTTCTCTTGTGTCGTAACCTACAAATACTTTCATTAATTTCTTCTTTCTATATCTTCTTCAATGCACTCGCTACCCCATTGTATTTCGAGTATGTGTGCGTTTTCTGTTCCAGTGTTAGATGCTAGGTGCCAAACTTCCTTGCCAATTTCATATGGCTGTCCGTGTGGTGTTAACTGTAGACTAGATATGTTTCCATTCCATTCAGTTTGCATGTCAACTACACCTTCAAGTACAATCCATTGTTCTGCACGTTTGAAGTGCTTTTGATCACTAAGTGCTTTGCCTGGATATATTACTAGTTCTTTTACTTTGTAACCTTGTTCGGGCTTATGATCTAACACACGCCAGTAGCCCCATTGACGTTCGGTCTTTTGTGTTTTCCATTCGTCAAGTATCCAACTACTTGAATTCATTTTGTTAGTGCCGCCAACTCCAAACGCAAATTCTACATTAGACATATCACCGTATGTAGCATACTCTGGTGTTGTTGTGTTAGTCCTATCTCCGCCGTTAGCAAAGATTACTTTGATGTTTCCGTGTGTACTTAGTGTATGAAAAATTGCCTGGCAAGCACTATCGTCACTGTCGTCAAACCCAATTACTTTATCTACAATACTAAGTTCTTTAATAATAGCACAACGATCTTCAAACGGCATAAAGGGTCTACCTTTTTTACGTGTGAGCCATTCGTCGCTATTCACGCCAACAATAAGTTTGTCGCCGAGTTTTTTTGCTTCTTTAAAATATTCGATATGACCTTTGTGTAAAGGATCAAATCCGCCTGTTACTAATACAACGTTCATGTAGATATTTATGTGCGTATATAATCTATAAATAATAATATGGCACAAATTAAAAGTTTATACACCGGTAGTAAGCATACTATTATAAGTTTTAGTGGCGCAGGCAACACACTGCAAGGCACAAACTTAGAATTTTATAATCTAAAAAATCATGGGTATAATGTAATATGGGTACTAGATGAAACTGTAAGTTGGTTCAATAATATTGATCATAAAGAAATTATAAAGCATATTAAGACTGATAAAGTATATACAATTGGCAATAGCATGGGTGCGTATAATGCAACTATCTTTAGTTTATTATACAATGTTGATAAAGTGTTAGGCTTTGCTCCGCAATATAGTGTTGACCCTACAATAGTTCCGTGGGAGAAGCGTTGGCATAGATATACAAAAGATATTAAGAAATTTAAATATCCGCATTTAAAATTTATTCCTTGGACTGACTACACATTTATATCCGGACATAAAGGTTACGAAACAAAACATATGGATCTTATTCCTAATAATACAAACATCAATAAGTTAGTTACATACGGCAGTCATGACGTTGCAACTAAGTTTAAAGAGTCAAATAAACTGTATGATATTATAAATTTATACTTTAAAGAAGATAAAGCAATAGGACAAAATTACTTAGATAGTTTGTTTACTTAAAGAACTTAGCAACAAAGTTTTCAATAATAATCTTTACAATATCATTATTAACATGCCTTGTTGTGTTGTCTTCAAACAGTGTAGGAATATCTGTATGTGCGCCTACCCAACGTACCATTTCAAAACTAGGCCAGTAATGAATATTATTGTGCTTGTTCTCATTAAAGAACTGATCTAAACTTACACGCAAAATACTCTTACTAACGCAGTCACTTACCATAGTAGGGCGATTGCTAAACGTTGCATTTAGTGGCACTGGACTTAGTGTAAAGATAACCGTTTTGTCTGCGCCTGCGTATGTTTTAATTAATTCAACAATACGTTTCATGTTGTCAACATTTTCTTGTACTGTACTAGATACACATTTATGCTTTGCAGGATCGTAACTCTTTGCAGGTACACCTCTCCAAAATACATTGTTTGTTTCTACATCTTTCCAAACTTCACCTAGTCCAAATGTAACAACAACTGCACTAACTTCTTTAAAGTGTTGTAATAGTTTCTGTTGTTCTTGGTCCGGTTGCCATTGAAATGCACCTAGTGTCTTGTCATTGTCGTACCAATATGCATCAGTACTTCTGTCGCCTGTTAGAGCCCATTCTAAATATTGTCTTACAGCAAAACTATTGTTTAGTCCTTCGGGTACGTTAATATAACTTGTGCCTTTGCCGTTTGCATTTAACCAATTACGCAATCTATCTGCAAAGCAACTACCCATAGTAACTACTGTGTCGTCGTTGCCAAACATAGGCGTGTCTGGGCCAAACCCTTTGAATATAAACTCTTTTGCCATTGCATCTAAGTCTGCAAACTGTTCTTTCTTAGCAGGAAAATAATTTACATCTCCTTTGTGCCATGCACTCTTTTCTACATTAAAATTGCCAGCACTTAACTTAGCACTGTTAGGATGTATTGTTATATTTGCAAATTTATTCTTAGGCATATTTTTTCCTTAAATGTTCCCACGGTAATCCTGCTAGGCATTCGTCTTCACGCCATTGGCAGTACGCTAAATTATTTAACCATTGCTGTCTCTCAAATAGTTTTGGTTGTTCTATGTTTGCCAAATACTTATTACTACATTCCCAAGCCATTGAACTAGGACACATACTAAATGTAGGAATACCTTCCATTATACTTTCGGTAAGTGCATTACTATTAAATCCTACTACACACCAAGCGTTGTCGAAGTCTGCTTGTAGCCCAGCGCCGCCTGATAAAAATCCTGAGCCTTGTGTGTTAGTACTGATTGTAATATTTTTCTTATCAGAATATTCTTCAAATGCATTAATTAAGTTACGCTGTTTATCTTGACGCAACGGGTGCATACGTATTACAATTGGCCTATCAGTGTACTTTTGTATTTCTGAAATTGTAAAATTAATAAAAGCATCATACGATCCGTGCTTTGCAATTAAGTTACGCAAACTACTATCGCCCGGACGTTGTAATACTACTAATACATATTCGCCTTTAGTACGCCAATCTTTAACAATTAAGTTTTGATCTTTTTGTACTTGTTCCCATCTGTCACTAGGACTGTTAGCATTACAGTAGTCGCCTTCGTCTCTAAAATAACTTGTCCAACTAAATCTGTGATACGTTTTACCTGACTTACCTGGGTCTGGATCAGGCATGTTTCTTCTAAACACTGCACTTTCTGCTACAATAAAAGGCTTCCCGCTATCTTTCACATAGTTGTATATGTGGCCGAGTTTACGTTCTTTTTTACTGCCTGATTGATTTGATTGTACAAGTACATCTGCACTGTTAATAGTTGCTTTATCAGCATACGGTACAACAGTCCATTCAGTTGGTAATGGATGCCAACTCCATAGTAATTCTTTAATCGCTACTACGTTCATTTTTAAAAAGTAATCCTGTTCGTGCTAAAAATCTATGTTTCTTTTTACTGCCCATAGTAGAGTGCCTACGCATTTCTAATGTTGTATCTTCAAGGTATTTAAACCCATAATTAGACATTGTTTGAACCCAATAATCTTGTGTGTTTTCGTTTACATGATGATGACCGCCATGTCCAACTTGAGCATAAGACATTATTAAAAACTTGCACTGTTGCATTGCTTTTGCATAATTTGGAATATACTCTTCGTATACGTGTTCAACAAACTCAACACTCCAAGCAAGATCGTATGTATCAGTTATTGGTGCAGGTCCGTTTGTAAAGTCGTGTATAGTAAACTTGTTTTCATCGTAACGTGTAAGTGTATAGTCGCCGTCAATACCATGTGCATCTATACCGAATTGATTAGCAAGTTCAACCATGCCTCCTGGACCACAACCTACGTCCAACATTGATGTTATGTTTAGTTTACCTATTGCCCAACGAAGTGTTCCTTCATCAGTATGTGTTAGGCCGCCGTGTCCGCCTAAATGTGCTTCAAGTTCCATTTGATTCTCTTTGTGCTCTTAGTTTACGTTCCTTGGCCAATGCAAATCGTTTTAGGAATTTTTGTTGTAATCGTTCTTTACTTTTGCCTTTAGTGTGTACCATTTTTTCATTAATGCCACTATTATTGAACGGACTCTTTCCGTCTTTAGGTGTTGGATTTAAATTGAGGAAAGGTGTTTGATCGTCAAATCCTAATCGTAACTGGAAGAATACCCAACTATCATGTGTTTCACGCAAATGTTCTAATCCACCTAAGTATTGGTTTTCAAACTTTGTAAGAAAGTCTTTTGCAAACTGTGTATTAAGATTGTAGCCCATTAGTCCGCATTCATCATATTCTGATGGTCGGCCTAAGTAACTAATTGCTTTATCGTCTGGTAATAATTTGTCTAAGTATGTATGATCTATCATATCGTGCATAAGCACATCAGCATCTAACCAAAATAGTTTGCCACTATCATGTAGTTTTGCTTCTTCAAATATAGCAAATGTTTTGTGTGCAAACTTAATGCCTTGCCATTTAAAAGACTTGCTACTACCTTCTAACTTACGACCTACTTGGCCATTGTAGTGTGGATCGTCTTTATGCTTGCCTATAAATTCTAGTAATGGCTTACAATCATATAGTGGCTTAATACTTACACGAGGTTCTGGAAAGATACCTATATCAATATCTTCTTCACTATAAATTACAATGTTTACATCTTCCGGTAAACATTCTACCCAACTATTAATATTAACTTTGGAAGTACTATTCCAATATGCCTTGTTTAGGCTAGTAACAAATGTATACATTAAACGGACGCATCCTCCATGCCAGCAACTCTTAACTTTACAATATTAGTTATCTGCCATTGCTTCTGGTCCAGGCCTTTTAAGACTCCTAGCCATTTATTACGCATGAGGGCGAATTCGTTTATAATTTTTTCGTAGTCAACAACATCAGCCTCGCCGTCGACATACCTGTCAACATCTCTACTACTTAATGCACGTTGATAATTTTCGAGGTATTTCTTAAAGTACGAACTACGCAACCTGCGTAGTTCGATATTTAAATAGTTAAGAATTGCTTCAACTTCTTGAAGTTGATTGAAACGATGTTCAACAATACCTGGCATAGCACTTGAAGCCCGTTCCACATTACCTGTAAGTTTTACCTCTCGTCTTGCCTCATTTAATTCTGATTCAAAAAACGCAATAGCGTTAGGTATCTTACTAATGTCTCTGCTTACTTCGCTATACCACATATGTTCTATTCATCCCAACCGTAGCCATCTTCTTCGTCAAATACTTCTTCATCATCTTCTAGATAATATTTTATTGCGTTGTCGAGAATACTGTCTGCTCCATAACTCTCAATCAAAGTTTCGTCAGGTACGCCATAGTCTGCTAATAGATCTACAAATCGCTCTGCCGCTGTTTCAATATGTTTCTTATCAAGATACTCTTTGAACATTGTCCATGTTTCTTGTATTTGTTCTTCATTCATTTATAGTTGCTTCCTCAATTTGATCAATAGTTGGAATATCTTCTTCCGCCTCGGTATTTACCACAGGCGTCATTTTTTCATTGTATTCCGACATGACCATATTGAGTTTATCACCATCCATCCATGCTTTACGATAGTCAAGATGCTCTTCACCGTTTAAGTCAATATACTTGAGCCTATTGCCTTGCTTTACTAACAAGTTTTGTTTCTCAAATAATTCAATAAGACCACTATAGGGATTCATACCTGTTTCGTATGGAATCTTTACTTGTACTGCTTCAAAAGGTTTTGCGTAACGAGTTTTCATTACTTTACAACCTGCTCTAATACCACGTACTTCTGAGATCTTATTACCGGCTTCGTCTTCTTTTAACTTCATTTTCTTCATTGCAACAACAATTGATGATGCATAAACAAAGCCTTGTCCACCACTGATCTTGTCATCTGGATCAAACATATCTTGTGATGCGTATGTGTGATTAGTACATACTAAGCCTACGTTAAGCGAACCGATCATGTTAACTGTGTTACGAACAAGTGCAGTCAATTGCTTAGGCTTACGACCCATATCACCTTTCATATCACCTTTAGTAAACTGATCTACGTCTGTGGGTGTTAATAACATACCTAAACTATCAACTACAAACAATACTTTAGGACGTTCTTCTTCATCCATTGCTTTGTAGTCTGCTACAAATGTTGATACTGTTTTAGCAACATCATCAATCATACTCATGTTTAGTTTAAGTAGTTTTTCTTCTGATGTGTCTACATCTAATGCTTGTAGCCACGATTCATCAAGTGCGTTCTCTGAGTCAATTAGTACTACAAAGATACCTTGATCCTGTGCGTGTTTTACAATATTACCTGAACAGAAATAACTCTTACCTGCTCCTGATTCACCTGCAAACACAGTAACCTTACCTAGCGGAACACCTTTGTGAAAGTCTCCTGAGATAAGATAGTTAAGTGCATACGAGCCTGTTGAGATCCAATCTGTCGGATCGTTAAAGCCGCTACTCATGCCTGAGATACTTTTAGTCAAGTCCTTCCGGAACTTACTAACATCAAATGATTTAGCCATGTTTTCTCCTAATAAAAAGCCAAGTAAGTAGGGGACAATATGCCCCCTACTGTTAGGTTAATTAACCCTGACGTGCTCTGATCATTGCTAGAATGTCATTTGCATCGCCGCCACCTGCTGGTGCCGCTGCCGGTGCTTCTGCTACTGGAGCAGTTGCTACTGGTGCCGCCTCTGGTGTTGGTGTTGGTGCTACTGGAGCAGGTGCTGGAGTTGGTGCGCTCTGGCTTGTTGCCGTTGCTTGCGGGCTTGCCGCTACTTGCGGATCGCCTGTACGTGCTTGCATGCCTGCTGGACGGAAGTACTGTGACCAACGATCTGGATCGTACGGTTGTCCGTCAACAGATGCTTCAAACATCTCTTGCATAATCTTTACACCGATCTCATCTGGCTTTTTAGGAAGGAAGTCACCTAGTGTGAACAATCCGTTACTATTTACAGCATTCATCTCTGCATCACCAAGTGGACGTTCTCTACGTGCCCAATTACTTGTGCTGTAGTCTGCATAGCCACCTTTTGATGTTTTGTTAAGACGGAAGTCTACACCAGCAGTATAATCTGTTGGAAGTTCTTCCATGTCTGGATCCATAAGAGCCGCTTTAATAATTTGGAAAATTTGTGGTCCAATAATAAACCTACGAATTGGATTCTCAGGTGTAGTATCTTCGCTAATTGGATTATCAGTTACAAAGCCTTGGAATACGTATGAACGCTTTTTCCAATACTTACGACCCATGTCTTCTAATGACGGGTCTTTAAACCAACCACGTACTTCATTTAGAATGTTACATGTTTCGCCGTACATTTCCATACATGGAATTTGTACTTGTACAGGACGTGATCCTGTGTCGCCTTTAATACCGCTGAACGGAAGTTTGATCATCAAACGTTCTGTCCAAAAGAAAGTATTATCTGCATTACCGTCAGGTAAAAAACGTAGTGTTGCACTACTGCCTTCTGCCATATTCCAAAATGGGTAAATTGCGTTGTCGCCACCGCCTGTGCGTTGACCGCCTGCGCCGGCTTCTTGTTCTTTGAGTTTTGCTCGAATTTCTGCTAGTGATGCCATAGTTAATGCCTCCATGTGTTATGCCTATGTGCTGTAGCGTTATTGCTACAAGTGCCTTTTTAGTTAGTAGCACAGTTATTATTATATACTGAACTACAACAGTTGTCAAGTCTTTTTTTAAAGAAAAAACATAAAAACTTTTAGAGGGCGTTTATAGCCCTGCTAATGCCTTGATATCTAATATGTTTGTGTCTTTCGAAGCAGGTCTTTCGCTCTCGCCTATG
>Ga0228674_1001399_pt1 | contig 14379 bp, 10 predicted proteins | sample 1D_rmetaG_FD_189054 | JGI IMG/M metagenome (GOLD analysis project Ga0228674, IMG submission 189054) | Seawater microbial communities from Monterey Bay, California, United States - 1D_r | ecosystem: Environmental > Aquatic > Marine > Coastal | place: USA: California | collected 2016-09-26
GTATCTATGTTGTTGAGGTTATTAATAACAATGAGAGATCTGTTGTAAAGATTGCTAAGTAATTAGAATATAGTTTTTGGTTAGAAGGGTCTGCACGAAAGTGTAGGCCCTTTTTGTTTTATTGAAATATAATTTTCGGGCGACCGTAAGGGTAGCCCCTACGATGATGGTATACCTGGTTTTTAGGACAGAAACACGATTATTCTAATGTGAAATCTATCCCGAAGGGATACTCCCTTGGTAGCATCAATTAACACCCAAAATTATCCCTGAAGGGGATCTCCTGTTATTGGTATGGTGAAATAACCACAGATTGCACAGATGACACAGATTAACATCGTTTTTCCATAGCAATAACAAGTGATAATAAAACCGCACTGCGGTTTAAATAATGGTAGTAAAATACTGACAAAGGTTTTGATCCGCATCGCGGATCGTATAGGTTTTAAGCATGGATAACGGTGTCGAGGATTGGTGAGGAGCTTTTGAAGATTTGTCTAATGATTGAATCGAATACTTTCCAGTCCATAAATCCGTGTTAAAATCACAGTTGCACTCACTCGCACACAAACAGTGAAACTACCCCCAGACTTTAGTCCCTTCAGTACAATTCTTACAGATTTCAATATTCTTACGACCTTGCATTAAAGTCCCTCTGAAATCTTTGTACTTTTCATCGTTCCATATTTCAGTAAACGACTTGTCTTTTAAGTCACCTAATTGATTTTCGGCATCTTTATCAAAGCAACACGGTACAACCAATCCATCCCAAGTTATAACACATGCATGCCACATTCTCCAGCAATGGTTATATAGTTTGTTCTTGATCTTGTATTTACCATCAGGCATTTTCTTGTAACGAGAATACTTATCAATAGTTGGGATTAAATCATTCCCATTTTCGTAATCATAGATTTGAGCCGTTTTCAAACGAACTTCGTCTACACCAATTTCATCTGCCAGTTTATACACATCGTCAATCTGATGCTCATTTGGTTTAACGACAAGAAATTGAAAGATTAAATGCGGAGTAGAAGAATTTAACTCCTTCTTCCATTTCACAATGTTTTTTGTCCCTTCGATAACCTTTTCTAGTTTACCACCAATTCGGTAACTCTGATATGTTTCTTGAGTTGTTCCATCAATAGAAATGATCAAACGATCTAATCCTGATTCAACTGTTTTTTTAGCCACATCGTCTTTCAAATAATGTGCATTAGTTGAAGTAGCCGTGTAAATATTTCTTTCGCTAGCGTATTTCACCATGTCTAAAAAACGAGTATTCAGGTATGGCTCTCCTTGAAAGTAAAACAGCAAATACATTAAACTACTTCCAAATTCATCAACTGCTTGTTTGTAACGATTGAATTCCAGCATTCCGGTCGGACGAGTAAATTGTCTTAATCCGGAAGGACATTCAGGACATCTTAAGTTACAAGAAGTAGTAGGTTCGTATGAAATAGACAAAGGCTTTCCCCAAACGGTTTTCGTTTTAAAAAATCGAGAGATATAATAGCTTGTGAACACCAAACCAGCGTTCCAAATTCTCTTTGGATTTTGCTTACGTAAAAAGTTAATTCCGTCTTTGGTTTTACCTTTCATGGACTCAAAGGTACTTATTAAAAATTCACGGTTGGAATTAGCTTTGTTTATTGTTTGTATAAGCGCTGTATTGTTGCTATTTTCGAGCAATCTAACAGGGGATTTGTATGTGGAATAAGGTAGCCAGAGTCATTTTAGTCAACCGATTAGCAATCCTAATTGTAATTGGTTTGATTACTGTTTTCATGGCAACTCAAGCTACAAAGGTGAAAACGACCTATACAGTAGCACAGCTGCTTCCAGATGAAGACACCACACTACTGCAATATCAAGAATTCAAAGAAACATTCGGAGGCGAAGGATCTGCATTATTTTTAGGAATAAAAGGGACAGATATTTTTGAATTAGAAAACCTACAAGCTTGGTGGGATTTATCAGCTGATTTACAAAACGTTTCTGAGTATGGAGGGGATATGGTTGATTCTGTATTCTGTATCACAACTTTGTACAACGTTCATAAAAACAAAGAACTTAAACGATTTGAGGCAGATCGAATCATTAAGCGAAGACCTACAAGTCAAGCGGAATGTGATAGTATCAAAGACATAATTTACAACTTACCGTTTTACGAGGGAGCCTTATTTAAGAAGGAAGATGATGTGCATATCATGGCCTTGTCGATGAACCAAGAAATGGTTAACTCTAAAGCAAGAGACGGACACGTTTTCGCTGTTCATGATAGGGTAGAGGAGTTCTCGAAAGAAACAATGATAGATGTGCATTATTCTGGAATGCCTTACATCAGAACGATTGTTAGTACAAAAATCAAAAGGGAATCTGTACAGTTTACCTTGTATGCGATGCTTATAACAGCATTCATTTTATTCTTATTCTTACGATCATTTAAAGCGGTTATATTCTCGCTTTGTGTAGTAGTTGTAGCAGTTATTTGGAGTGTTGGTCTGATGGGAATCTTGGGGTATAAGGTTACTATTCTAACCAGTTTGATTCCACCTTTGATAATCATCATTGGTATTCCGAATTGTATCTTCCTACTCAACAAATATTTTGCAGAGTTTAAGAGTCACGGAAATAAGGCAAAGTCTTTGGTAAGAGTGGTTCATAAGATTGGAAATGCGACGTTGATGACAAACGCTACAACAGCAGCTGGATTTGCAACATTCATTTTCACTCAAAGTTCCATTATGATAGAGTTTGGTATCGTTGCCTCTCTAAACATCATGGCTGTATTTGTTTTAAGTATTTGTATCATACCAAGTGTATACAGTTATTTAAAGGAACCAAAGGATAAGCATACGAAGCATCTGGATCGTGAGTGGATGGGTAAAATCATTGACATTCTAGAGAAGATGGTAATGAAGCACAGAAGAGCAGTGTACGTTGTTACGATAGCTCTAGCGGTTACTGCATTTTTCGGATTGAGTAAAATGTATTCTACAGGTAGAGTGGTAGATGATCTTCCTCAAGATGATCCGATTATGGTGGACTTAAAGTTCTTTGAAGGAAACTTTAACGGAGTTATTCCATTTGAGATTTTGATTAAGTCAAAGAAGAAAGGAAGAGCATTAAAGCCGTCTAATATAAAGAAGATTGATAAGCTATATAAGGTCATCGCTCGTCACCCAGAGTTTTCAAAACCACTTTCTTTTGTGGATGTACTGAAGTTCTCTAAGCAAGCATACTACAATGGTAATCCTGATTTTTACTCATTGCCAAGAGGAGGGATGAATGCAGAAGCATATGCGAAAGAAGCCGAAACATACATCAAAAATTCCGGTGGAGAGAGGGGTGATTTACTAGGTGATTTTGTTGATAGTACGAAGTCGATATCTAGAATTTCAGTTCAAATTGCAGATATTGGAACAGCTCAAATGGATGAGTTATTAGGAACATTTAGAGCAGAAATAGACTCAATTTTTAGTCCTAAGAATTACGACGTAATTACGACTGGTTCAAGTTTAATATTTACAGAAGGAAACAAATACTTGATTAGTAATCTAGTAACCTCTTTAACCATTGCCGTTGTTTTAATTGCTTTATTCATGGCCTTCATGTTTAGGTCGTGGAGAATGGTTATCATCTCTTTAATTCCAAATATTTTACCGCTGTTAATCACCGGAGCAATTATGGGCTATGCCGGTATTCCAATTAAGCCGTCAACGATTTTAGTATTTAGTATTGCCTTTGGTATATCTGTAGATGATACGATTCACTTTTTAGCTAAGTACCGACAAGAATTGGTTTCAAGAGATTGGAAGATTAAAGAGTCTGCAATAGCAGCATTAAGAGAAACAGGAGTAAGTATGTTTTATACTTCTGTAATTCTGTTTTTCGGATTTGGAATATTTGTATTGAGTGGGTTTGGAGGAACTAAAGCATTAGGGATGTTAGTATCCTTAACATTGTTAATTGCTATGATGGCGAATTTAGTTTTACTGCCAACTTTGTTAATGACGTTAAATAAAATACTTTTATCCAAGAGTTTAAAGGAACCGCTATTTGAGATACTGGACGAGGAGGAGGATATAGAATTGGCGGACTTAGAAATTAAGAAATAGAAATTGCCATGAAAGGAATTATTCTTGCTGGAGGATCTGGAACACGCTTACACCCGTTAACAAGGGCGATGAGTAAGCAGATGATGCCGGTTTATAACAAACCAATGATTTATTATCCTTTGTCTACATTAATGTTGGCAGGTATTAAGGATATCTTAATCATTTCAACTCCTCATGATTTACCAAATTTTGAGAAGTTATTTGGAACAGGAGAACAGTTCGGAATAAACTTAAGTTATGCTGTACAGGATAAGCCAGAAGGTTTAGCTCAAGCATTTACTATTGGTGAAGAGTTTATAGGGAATGACAAAGTAGCTTTAATCTTAGGAGATAACATATTCTATGGATCTTCAATGGGTAAACTACTTCAAGAAAATAACAACCCTGATGGAGGGGTGATATTCGCTTATAGAGTATCTGATCCTGAAAGATATGGTGTGGTTGAATTCAATGATGATAATCAAGTTATCAGTATTGAGGAGAAACCAGAAGAGCCTAAATCAAGTTTTGCAGTTCCAGGACTGTATTTCTATGACAATGATGTGGTAGAAATAGCTAAAAACTTAGAGCCATCACCAAGAGGAGAGCTGGAGATTACTGATGTAAATAAGGAGTACTTAAAGAGAGGGAATCTTAAAGTTGGAATCTTAGATAGAGGAACAGCCTGGTTAGATACCGGTACTTTCCCTTCTTTAATGCAAGCTGGTCAGTTTGTTGAGGTGATTGAAAACAGACAAAGTATACTAATTGGTTCTATTGAAGCAATAGCTTACGAATTAGGATATATCAATAAAGAGCAATTAAGAGTATTAGCGGAGCCATTAGTAAAAAGTGGATACGGTGATTATTTAATGAAGTTAATAGAGGAATAAGAGTTTATGGCTAATATATTAGTAACAGGAGGATCAGGTTTTGTAGGAAGTTGCATGGCTGAAAGGTTAATTGCAGATCCAGAAAATTACGTAGTGATCATGGATGATTTGTCAACTGGATCGGATACTAAATTACCAAGCAAAGAATTAAGTAATTGGAGATTTGTAAAAGGAAACGTTAACGTTTATAGAGATATTGCGGAAGTAATGTTATCTACAAATTTCGATTACGTATTTCATTACGCTGCATTAGTTGGGGTAAAGAGAACTCAAGATAATCCAGTTGCTGTTTTAGAGGATATTCAAGGATTTAAAAATGTCTTGGATTTAGCTAAAAACACGGGAGTAAAAAGAGTTTACTTTTCATCTTCTTCGGAAGTTTATGGTGAGCCTGTTGAGCTTCCTCAGCATGAAGAAACTACTCCATTAAACTCAAGAGTACCTTACGCAGTTGTTAAAAACGTAGGAGAATCTTTTGTTAAGTCTTACGAGAAAGAATTTGGTCTAGAGTATACCATCTTTAGATTTTTCAATACATACGGACCTAAGCAAAGTACGGACTTTGTTATGTCTAAGTTCATGAATAAGGCCTTGAAAAACGAGGATATCACTATTTATGGAAATGGTAATCAAACTAGAACATTCTGCTTTGTTGATGACAATGTTGAGGCATGTTACCAAGCGTTCAAACAAAACAAAGTGGTTAACGACGTAATGAACGTTGGTGGAGAAACTGAGATTACAATCTTGGAGCTAGCTAAGATTATTATTAAGTTGACTAATTCAGAGTCGAAAATCGTTCACTTACCTGCTCTTATGGAAGGTGATATGATGAGAAGATGTCCGGATAACTCAAAAATGAAAACTTTACTAGGGACTGAATTATTGGCTTTAGAAAAAGGGATCAAGAAAGTTCTTGATAGTGAATACTTCAATAAGTACACTGTTTTATAGATAATGAAAGATTTATTCTCGGAGATCGAAGCAGGACTTAAGGCTATTGAGTATCCTGAAAGTCCAGCAAATTTATATGATCCTATAGCTTATATTTTATCTCTTGGAGGTAAAAGATTGCGTCCATATCTATTGATGTTGGTTGCAGAAGGTTATGGAGCAAAACGAGAATTGGCAATTAATCCAGCCTTGGCAATAGAGATATTCCACAACTTTACTTTAGTCCATGATGACATTATGGACAATGCTCCTTTAAGAAGAGGAAACGAAACCGTTCATGAAAAATGGGATGAGAACGTGGCTATTCTTTCAGGAGATACGATGATGGTTCAGGCTTATCAGCATGTAATCAAGAATGTTCCGGCTGAAATGCTTCATGAAGTATTAGAGGTGTTTAATACTACTTCTATTAAGGTTTGTGAAGGACAGCAATTGGACATGGATTTTGAGGAGCTAGATAAGGTTTCAGTTGATAGTTATATCCATATGATTCGCTACAAAACTGCTGAGCTACTTGGTGGTGCGATGAGAATCGGAGCAATCTTAGGAGAGGCTAGCGAAGAACAAAAAGATAGCGTTTATCAATTTGCTATAGAAGTAGGATTAGCGTTTCAACTAATGGATGATTTATTAGATGTATACGCAGATCAAGCTAAATTTGGTAAGCAAGTAGGTGGGGATATCATCGAGAACAAGAAGACCTATTTATACCTTCAATTAGAGAAGAAGATTTCACAAGAAGATAACTTGGCTTGGGATAAGTTAAAGGTAGAAACGGATAACAACAAAAAAGTAGAAGGGGTTAAAGCCTTATACAACAAATATGGTGTTGATGTAGACACTAAAAGTCTAATTCAAGCATATTACACTAAAGGTTTAAAAACCTTAGAAGGACTTTCAGTTACAGATTCATACAAGTCTGAACTTAAGAAGTTTGCTGATCAATTACAATCAAGAGAAAACTAATCGTTCGGATTCAAATATTTGAATTCAAATCCAGTTGCTTTAATTTTTTCATTTGAAGCAGGATATCCATTTAGTACCAACGAGGAGCCTTCACCAAGCAATAACTTAAGAACAAATCCAGGAACCGCAGGTAAGAATACAGGTCGCTTAAAATGTTTGGCGATCTTTTTTGTCAATTCAATTTGAGAATCTGATTGTGAGACAGCATTGTAAATCCCATTGACTTCCTTTTCGATGGAATGACAGATCATTGCGCATAAATCTTGATGGTGAATCCAAGGCATCATTTGATTGCCAGAACCCAGTCTACTTCCAGCTCCCCATTTAATTGGTAAAGCCATTTTTTCATAACCAACCATTCCTTTTCCAAGAACTAGTCCTATTCTTAAAATACAAAGTGATTGTACTTGATCTTCTAACTGCAAAGCTGCGGCCTCCCATTTTTCACAAACCTCTGCAATAAAGCCTTCTCCTAGCGGTGAATCTTCCGTTTGAATTTCATCTTTAGAGAATGCACCATAGTAATTGATACCTGCTGCTGATATGAAGATGGGTTTTTTGGATCCTTTTTTTAATCGTTCCGATAAAAGATTAAGTCCATTCACTCGACTAGATATGATCTCTGATTTAAACGAATCAGACCACCTTTTATCCATGATTCCTATTCCGGCTAAATGTACAATGACATCCGCGTAATCAAGTGACTTTTCATCTAATTCCCCTTTGTTAGGATTCCAGTAAAAGCTTTTTTGCGAAAACTTATCTGGATTTCTGGAAAGCCAAGCGATTTCATATCCCTTTGATTCAAGAAATGTTGTCAAACGGGTACCGATTTGACCAGATCCACCTGTGATTAGAACTTTTGTCATACTTCAATAACAACAAAAAAAGTATATTGTTTCAAAGCATCGTTAAAATGAAAGAACTTTCTTGGTCTAACATACATTTAAAGAATTTGGAGCCTAATATTTTGAAAGAGGTAGTGGAGCAAACCAATAAAGATTTCAACGAGCAATCGTTAAAGAATGTGGCTGAAGGTACTATCCTTTCTGACGTTAGAGCATCTCTCAAACTTTATTTATTAGACATGAATAAACGAAGTGAGGATTTACAGCAACTATTATACAGAATTGACGTTCCTGAGAAGGATGTGCAAAATGTAATGAGAGTAGCAGATTTAGATGCTTTGTGTGAAGCTTTAGCAGATTTAATTCTTAAAAGAGAACTGCAGAAGGTGTTAATTAGAAGGCACTTCAAAGAACAGGGCTAGACCTTTAACAGACTTATGCTTCGACCAGTCGAAATTATAGGTGTTTTACTTCTTCTATTGTTGTACATTGTTTAGATTTGTGAATATAAATTGACCAATAACATGGATAAATTTTCTTTCGTAGGAAATGCTGATGTATCTTCAATTGAAGAGTTATATCAGACTTATTTAAAAGATCCTCAATCAGTTGATGAAAGTTGGAACCTGTTTTTTCAAGGTTTTGAGTTTTCAAAGACTTCATATGATGAGGGTGGAGCAGTGCCGGAGAATGTAACGAAAGAGTTTAAAGTTTTAGACTTAATCTTAGCTTACAGAAATAGAGGACACCTTTTCACAAAAACCAACCCAGTTAGAGAAAGAAGACAGTATAAGCCAAGTTTAGATATCGAAAACTTTGGTTTATCGAAAGCTGACTTAGCTACTGAGTTTCAAGCTGGAGAGGAGATTGGTATAGGGAAAGCATCTTTAACTAAAATCATTGCTCATTTAGAAGAGACTTACTGTGAGTCTGTTGGAGTGGAATTTAGACACTTGAAAGATCCGGAGCAAATCAAATGGCTTCAGGATAAAATAGAATCAAAAAAGAATAAAACAGCTTTTTCACTTCCTCAAAAGAAGCAAATCTTAAAGAAGTTGAACCAAGCGGTTATTTTTGAAAGCTTTTTGGATAAGAAGTATGTTGGACAAAAGCGTTTCTCTCTGCAAGGGGCAGAAACTTTAATTCCAGCATTAGATGCTTCTATCGAAAAAGGTTCGGAATTAGGTTGTGAAGAGTTTGTAGTTGGAATGGCTCATAGAGGTCGTTTGAATGTTTTAGCAAACATTTTTTACAAAACATATAAGGAGATATTCTCTGAATTTGAATCGAAAGACTACGATGATGATAGTGTTTTCGATGGAGATGTAAAATATCACTTGGGGTATTCGACTCAAATGAAGACGGATCATGGATCTGATGTTAAATTAACATTGGCGCCAAACCCTTCTCACCTTGAGGCGGTTGATCCAGTTGTGGGAGGAATTTCTAGAGCTAAGATTGACAAGCATTACAACGGAGATAATACAAAAGTTTGTCCAGTATTAATTCACGGAGATGCTGCTGTAGCTGCTCAAGGTATTGTTTATGAGGTAACTCAAATGGCAGACCTAGAAGCATATTCTACGGGAGGTACTTTACATATTGTAATTAATAATCAAGTAGGATTTACTACAAATTACCTAGACGCTCGTTCGTCAATCTATTGTACTGATATTGCAAAAGTAACTCAGGTTCCTGTATTCCACGTAAATGGAGATGATGCAGAAGCTTTAGTTCACGCAATGAATTTAGCGATGGAATGGAGACAGAAGTATCATACAGATGTTTTCATTGACTTATTATGTTACCGTAAGCACGGACATAATGAAGGAGATGAGCCTAGATATACGCAGCCAATTTTATACAAGGCAATTGCAAAGCACCCAGATCCTAGATCGATCTACGTTGACAAGTTGTTGAATAACAATGACATTGAAGGTCAGCTAGCAAAAGATATGCAGCAAGAATTTCAAGATCAACTTAGTGCGAGATTAGACGAGGCTAGGGAAATTACAAAAGGTGAGGTGACTCACTTTATGGAAGAGTACTGGGAAGAGTTTAGAAATTCTACTAAAAAGGATATTGCAAAATCTCCAACAACAGGAGTTTCTAGGGATAACTTAGAGAAAATTGCAAAAGCATTATCGACAGCTCCAGAAGGAAAGAAGTTCATCAGAAAGGTTCTTAAGGAATTAGATAAGAGAGGAAAAATGTTCTTCGAAACGGATAAATTAGATTGGGGTATGGCTGAGATGCTTGCTTACGGATCTGTTTTATTAGATGGAAATAATGTTCGTTTTACAGGACAAGATGTAGAAAGAGGTACTTTCTCTCACAGACACGCAGTAATTAAGGTAGAAGACTCTGAAGAAGAGTACAGACCTTTAAATAATATTTCTCCAGATCAAAAAGGATCAATGGGAATCTACAACTCACTACTTTCTGAGTACGGAGTTCTAGGTTACGAATATGGATATGCTTTGGCTTCTCCATATGACTTAGTGATTTGGGAGGCTCAATTTGGAGATTTCAATAACGGAGCACAAATTATCATCGATCAGTTTTTAGTAGCTGGTGAGGATAAATGGAAGACTCAAAACGGATTGGTAATGTTATTACCTCATGGTTATGAAGGAATGGGTGCTGAGCACTCTTCAGGAAGAATGGAGCGTTTCTTACAGTTATGTGCGCATGATAACATGCAAATCTTAAACTGTACTACTCCTGCTAACTTCTTCCACGCAATTCGTCGTCAGATGAACCGTCCGTTTAGAAAGCCAATGATTGTATTTACACCAAAGAAATTATTAAGATACCCATCTTGTGTTTCTTCAGTGAGTGACTTAACAGAAGGAAACTTCCAAGAGTTAATCGCAGATACAACGGTTGAAAAAGACAATGTAGATACTGTAATCTTATGTAATGGTAAGATTTACTACGAGCTTGATGAAAGAAGAGAAGAGTTAAAAGCGAACAACATTGCGATCATGAGAGTGGAGCAATTGTATCCTTTCCCTCAAGATCAAATCGATGCTCAAATTAAGTCATACAAAAACATGGAAAACCTATTATGGGTTCAGGAAGAACCTGAAAACATGGGTGCTTGGTGGTACGTATTGACACGTATGAGAGAAACAAACATTCAGGTGATTTCTAGAGCAAGATCTGCTGCACCAGCAACAGGTTCAGGTAAGAGACACCAACAAAGAACAGAAGATTTATTCAACGAAGTATTTAAATACGCGAAAGTAAAAGCTTAGTATCATGATTATCGATATGAAAATCCCTTCACCAGGGGAGTCAATCACAGAAGTAGAGATTGCTCAATGGTTAAAGTCTGATGGAGATTACGTTTTTAAAGATGAGCCTATTGCAGAAGTAGATTCAGATAAAGCAACATTAGAGCTTCCGGCGGAAGAATCTGGTACGATTACTTTATTAGCGGAAGAAGGAGATGCAGTAAATGTAGGAGAAGTAGTTTGTAGAATTGATACAAGCGCTACGCCTCCAGCAGGAACAGAAACTCCTAAAGAAGAAGCTGCTCCAGCACCAGTTGCTGAAAAAGCTCCAGCTCCAGCGGCTGCTCCGGCAAAGCCTAAAGAGCCAAGAGGTGTTTTAGAAATGAAAATTCCTTCTCCAGGAGAATCAATTACTGAAGTTGAATTAGCTCAGTTATTGAAATCAAACGGAGATTACGTACAAAAAGACGAAGCTATCGCAGAGGTAGATTCAGATAAAGCAACATTAGAGCTTCCAGCTGAAGAATCAGGAGTAATCACATGGTTATTCGAAGAAGGTGATTCAGTAGAGGTTGGTTCTGTTGTTTGTAAAATTGATATGGATGCAGAAGTGCCAGCAGGATTAGAAACTGCTCAAGCTGATGCTACTCCAACACCAGCACCAGTTGCCGAAAAAGCAGCACCAGCTCCAGCAGCAGGTACTTCAAACGCTACCGGACATCCTTCACCAGCAGCAAAGAAAATGTTAGCTGAAAATGGAGTAGACGCTTCTAAAGTAAGCGGAACAGGTAAAGGTGGAAGAATCACTAAAGCTGACGTTGTTGGTTACATCGCTGCAGGAGTTTCTGCAGGAGAAGTAATGCAAGGATGGGGAGGAACTAGAGAAAAGTCTGCTCAGAAAATGAGTATGCTTAGAAGAAAAGTTGCTGAGCGTTTAGTAAGTGTTAAGTCTGAAACGGCAATGTTGACTACGTTTAACGAAGTTGATATGAAGCCTATCATGGACTTAAGAAAAAAATACAAAGAGAGATTCAAAGAGCATCACGCAACAAGTTTAGGTTTCATGTCTTTCTTCACGAAAGCATGTACAGAAGCTTTAAGAATTTATCCTTCGGTTAACTCAATGATCGACGGTAAAGAGATGATCTCTTATGATTATGCAGATATCGGTATTGCAGTGTCTTCTCCAAAGGGATTAATGGTTCCTGTTGTGAGAAATGCAGAGCAAATGTCTTTAGCAGAGGTAGAAGCTGAAATCAAGCGTTTAGCTATCAAAGCAAGAGATGGTAAGATCACAGTTGACGAAATGAACGGAGGTACTTTCACGATCACAAACGGAGGTGTATTTGGTTCAATGTTATCAACGCCAATCATCAATCCACCTCAATCAGCAATCTTAGGAATGCACAACATTGTTGAGCGTCCGGTTGCAATCAATGGAGAAGTAGTGATAAGACCAATCATGTATGTGGCTTTATCATACGATCACAGAATCATTGACGGTAAAGAGTCAGTTGGATTCTTAAAAACAGTAAAAGAGTTCTTAGAAAATCCTGTGAAATTAATGTTCGGAGGAAAAGAACCAGAAGAAGTGCTATTAGGATTATAATAATCACTTTCTTAAATATTGAAAGCCACGCTTTAACAGCGTGGCTTTTTTTGTGCTTATAAATTCTGATGGTTTTATCATCACTTCTGGAGCAAAGTGGAGAGATCTACTTTAGCCTCGCTATTATTTACTGATGTGCCAGAAAGAAAATCCGTGAAATCTGAGTAATCTGTGGTTCCTTCTATTAAAAGCCTTTTAAATCGATTGAAAATCCATTAGATTAGTATAACGGATATATGATGCATGCGCGTTTATTTCTATATATGGATATATTGTTGCATGCGAGTTACAAAGACGTTGGCATTCATTTAAAAGAAACCCCTATGAAGAAATTTAGATTGTGGTTAGTAGCATTTGCGTCCATAATGATTATTGGACAATTAATTTTGACTGACTATGACGACTTAAGTTGGTCAAATAACGCAGGAAACTATTTAGGGATAATATCAATGGTTTGCATAATTATTTCCATGATATTATCAAATCGACATGAAAACAAGCAAGAAAACTGACCTTTATGAGAGAAGAACACTTTCTCTGCTGAAGAATTGAGACAAAAACAGCTTCATTATATTTGGACGTAACCACCTCAAAATAAAAAAACGAAATGCCAACAAGGCATATAGCTTATGGCGGGTGAACCGCTACCAGCAAGGTTTTCGCTCCGTAGCCAGCTTTGGTTTCGGTGGACAGGAAAGTGCTTCGAAACCGCCACAAGCCATATGCAAAACGTTATCCACAATTAAAAGTAGGGTAACTCGTGTTTCAAACGGTATAGATTAATATAAACTCTTTAAAAGGATAATTATGACAACAAAAAGACTTCTTTCACTCATAGTATTTATTGCTTCTCTATCTGTTAGCCATGCTCAGGGATATATTAGTCAAACCATACAGCATGACGGCTTAACAAGAGAATACAGCATTTATGTTCCAGCAAGTTATGATGGGACTACAAATTTTCCTTTGCTATTTAATTTACATGGAGGAGGTGGTACAAATTCCGCTTGGCAAGCAGCTTCCGACATGAGACCTATTGCCGACACTGCTGATATTATTCTAGTTTATCCCCAAGCACGTCCTGACCCAAGTGACGGAAACTCTTTTAACTGGATTCCTAAAGTCCCAGGTACTTTTGATGATGTGCCCTTTTTTAGTTCATTGATAGATACGATTGCTAGTAATTATCAAATAGACCAGAACAGAATATATGCTTGTGGGTATTCCTTAGGAGGAGATATGACCTTTGAACTTGGATGTAAGCTCAATAACAGAATTGCAGCTATAGCTCCAGTAGCCAGAACCATGCAACCCAATCCAAATAGTTTTTGCTCTCCGGTGCATCCCACTGGAGTTCTTACAATTCTTGGTACGGATGACTTGGTTTCTCCATACAATGGAATCGTATTTGGCGGTATAGAATATTATATTTCCGCAGCAGCAACACATATATATTGGGCAACGCATAACAATTGTGACGCAACTGCTACCATGAGTACTGTAAGTCCAAGTGTTGAACGATATACTTGGTCCACTGCATCAGGTTGTGCCTACGTGGAGGAATTAAAAGTGATAGGAGGAGGACATGATTGGCCTGGAAGTTTTGGAAATATGACGATTGATGCGAATATAGAGATTTGGCAATTTGTTTCACGTTATGACATCAACGGATTAATTGGATGTGCTACAACTTCAATAAATGTAAATAATAGTACGCATGAAAATTATAAGGTTTATCCTAACCCTGTTAATACACAGATAACTATAGAT
>Ga0228674_1001408_pt1 | contig 14327 bp, 14 predicted proteins | sample 1D_rmetaG_FD_189054 | JGI IMG/M metagenome (GOLD analysis project Ga0228674, IMG submission 189054) | Seawater microbial communities from Monterey Bay, California, United States - 1D_r | ecosystem: Environmental > Aquatic > Marine > Coastal | place: USA: California | collected 2016-09-26
CAATTTGCCGGTTGCTCCGCTAGGATTAGCCCACTTTTGCTTTCCTCATATGACGGTTTTCCATGAGTTATCAGGTTCTTGCACGTAAATGGCGTCCGCGCTCGTTCCGCGAAATGGTCGGCCAGACGCATGTGCTCAAAGCCCTGATCAACGCCCTGGACAGCCAGCGCCTGCACCATGCCTATTTATTCACCGGCACGCGTGGTGTGGGCAAGACCACTATTGCGCGGATCATCGCCAAGTGCCTGAACTGCGAAACTGGCATCAGCTCTACCCCTTGCGGCACCTGCTCGGTATGCCGAGAAATCGATGAGGGGCGTTTCGTCGACCTGATCGAAGTGGACGCCGCCAGCCGCACCAAGGTCGAAGACACCCGTGAGCTGCTCGACAACGTGCAGTATTCGCCGAGCCGTGGGCGCTTCAAGGTCTATCTGATCGACGAAGTGCACATGCTCTCCACCAGTTCCTTCAACGCCCTGTTGAAGACCCTGGAGGAGCCGCCGCCCCACGTCAAATTCCTGCTCGCCACCACCGACCCGCAGAAGCTGCCGGTTACCGTGCTGTCGCGCTGCCTGCAGTTCTCGTTGAAGAATATGCCGCCGGAGCGGGTGGTCGAGCACCTGACACACGTATTGACTGCCGAGAACGTCCCCTTCGAGGACGATGCCCTGTGGCTGCTTGGCCGCGCTGCCGATGGCTCGATGCGCGACGCCATGAGCCTGACCGACCAGGCGATTGCCTTCGGCGAGGGCAAGGTGCTGGCGGCCGACGTGCGCGCCATGCTCGGTACGCTCGACCATGGTCAGGTTTACGGCGTGCTGCATGCGCTGATCGAGGGCGATGCGCGGGCGCTGATCGAGGCGGTGCGGCATCTTGCCGAGCAGGGGCCGGACTGGAATGGTGTGCTGTCGGAAATGCTCAACGTCCTGCACCGCGTAGCGATTGCCCAGGCGCTGCCGGAGGCCGTCGACAATGGCCAGGGCGACCGCGAGCGTGTGCTGCAACTGGCCCAGGCGCTGCCGGCCGAGGATGTGCAGTTCTACTATCAGATGGGTTTGATCGGGCGTCGTGACTTGCCCCTGGCACCTGAACCGCGCGGCGGCTTCGAGATGGTGCTGCTACGGATGCTGGCCTTCCGCCCGGCGGGAGCCGATGACGCGCCCAAGGTCACGCTAAAGCCCTTGGGGATCAGCCAGGCCACTGCTGATTCCCAACAAAACCCAGTGGCCGGCACCGCTATGCCGGCTCCCGTGGTTTCTGCTCCTGTTATTGCTCCCGTCGCACAGACTCCCGTTGTTACGGCGGCGGTCGAGCCTAGCCCTGTTGTGCCGGCAGCGAGCGTCATGCCAGACGTGACTGAGCCGGTTCAGCCTGTTGAGGTGCCTGTAGCGCCGGCCGTTAATCTGCCCGCCGAGCCCGAGCCCGAGCCCGCTGCTCCTGTGGTTGATGTGCCGTGGGAAACTGCCAAGGCTGCCGAGCCTGTGGCTGAGCCCGTTCAGCCTGTTGCGCCGGCGGAGCCAGAGGTGAAAACTGCAGAGCCGGTAGTTGCGCAAGTTGCATCTGTCGAAGTGCCCGCACCGAGTGAGGTCGCGCAACCGGTAGCCGATGCAGATGGTGGTGAAGACGAGCCACCGCTCGGCGACTACGACTATGTGGAAATGGACGCCGAAACCCTGGACTACGATTTCGGCCAAGCCGAAGCCGCGAAGCCTGCGGTCGAAGAACCACTACCGGCCGCCAAGCCGGCTACCGGGCTGGCGGCAGAGTGGCTGTCACTGTTCCCGCAGCTTGGCCTGGGCGGTATGACCGGCAGCATCGCCGCCAACTGCACGCTGATCGAAGCCAACGGTGATGACTGGCTGCTGCACCTGGACCCGGCGCACAGTGCGCTGTTCAATCCGACTCAGCAGCGTCGTCTCAATGACGCGCTGAACCAGCAACAGGGGCGCAGCATCAAATTGCGTATCGAGCTGTGCAAGCCTGAGCAGGAAACCCCGGCGCAGGCCGCAGCCCGGCGCCGTGCCGACCGCCAGCGCAGCGCCGAGGCGTCGATCCATGGCGACCCGCTGGTGCAGCAGATGATTCAGCAGTTCGCCGCCAAGGTGCGCGACGACAGCATCGAACCTATCGATATTCCCAGCTAACCGGTCGTTTCAACGACTTGTTTAACCCCGAACACCGAGGATACCGACATGATGAAAGGTGGCATGGCAGGCCTGATGAAGCAGGCTCAGCAAATGCAGGAAAAAATGCAGAAGATGCAGGAAGAGCTGGCCAACGCTGAAGTCACCGGCCAGTCCGGCGCCGGCCTGGTCAGCGTGGTGATGACCGGTCGTCACGACGTCAAGCGCATCACCCTGGATGACAGCCTGATGCAGGAAGACAAGGAAGTGCTGGAAGACCTGATCGCCGCTGCCGTCAACGACGCGGTGCGCAAGGTCGAGCAGAACAGCCAGGAGAAGATGTCCGGCATGACCGCAGGGATGCAGCTCCCCCCCGGCTTCAAAATGCCTTTCTGACAGGCCACGTGCCGTCCAGTCGACGCACATGGCGGCGTTGCCGGCGAACTCGGAATCCTCATGTGCTCCAGCACACTGCGGTTCCTCGTCCGCCGGCGCCTTGCCCTGTACGCCGCCTGATCGCCACTATTACTTGTGTTGATCGCATTTGCAGGACGGCGACAGGCTTCAAATTTGTAGCCCGGATGCAATCCGGGAATGATCTGTGACCTGTGCTCCCGGATTGTATCCGGGCTACGAACCCTAGGAACGCCATGAGCTTCAGGTGCGTAGCCCGGATGAAATCCGGGGATAGATGTATGTCTCGTTCCCCGGATCGCATCCGGGCCATCAACCTGTAGGAACGCCATGAGCTTCAGCCCCCTGATTCGCCAGTTGATCGACTCTCTGCGCATCCTGCCCGGTGTGGGGCAGAAGACCGCGCAACGCATGGCGTTGCAGTTGCTCGAGCGCGATCGCAGTGGCGGTCTGCGTCTGGCGCAGGCACTGAATGCGGCGATGGAAGGCGTGGGGCACTGCAAGCGCTGCCGCAGCCTGAGCGAGGACGAGATCTGCCAGCTGTGTCTGGACGAGCGCCGCGACGACAGCCTGCTGTGTGTGGTGGAAGGTCCGATGGATGTTCATGCCGTGGAGCAGACTGGTTTTCGCGGCCGTTACTTCGTGCTCAAGGGGCATCTGTCACCGCTCGATGGCCTGGGGCCAGAGGCCATCGGTATTCCTGCGCTGCTGGAGCGCATCGATGCCGGTGCTTTCAGCGAAGTGATCCTGGCCACCAACCCGACGGTGGAGGGCGAGGCCACGGCGCACTACATCGCTCAGATCCTCGTCGGCAAAGGCCTGGTCGCCTCGCGCATCGCCCATGGCATGCCGCTCGGTGGCGAACTGGAACTGGTCGACGGCGGCACCCTGGCGCATGCCTTGGCAGGTCGGCGCCCGATCAGCCTGTAAGCAGTCAAACCCTCTCGATTCGGAGTGCCAGTGACCACCGACACTCTGCGCCGTATTGCTCTGCTGCTCCTGCTCGGGGCGCCTCTGGCCGCACAGGCTCAATGTCCGACCGGGCAGGTACAGGTGTGCCTGGGCGCTTCCTGCTTGTGCGTGCCCGATCCGGTACGGGTGCGTGAAGATGGCCTGAATATGGCGGCGGCGCGTCTCGAAGCCTGGTTGCTGCAATCTCGCCAGGCAGCACTGCGAGCCGGCACCGAACCTATCCCTCTGATGATTCGTGCCCAGCTCGCGCCGTTCTACGACGATGCGTTGCTTGATGAAGTGCGCTTTCGCGTGGGCATCACCGACGAGATGGACGCCGCCACCGTCATGCTGCAGAACCCCGATGTGCAGGCCGTGACGCTGGTCGACGTGGTGGTGTTTCGCAACGCCGATGCTGCCGCAGAGGATGCAGCGCTATGGGCGCATGAATTGTGGCATGTGCAGCAATACCGCGAGTGGGGCACCGATGGCTTCGCCCAGCGTTACACGCGCAATTTCCAGTCGGTGGAAGGGCCAGCCTACGAGATGGGCGAGCGGGTGAGAAAGGCGTTGCGCGAGCAGAAATGAAACGCTCGCTTGAAAACCAAGCAAGCGCTAGGTTAGGGTGGCCAAAATAATAACGGGAGTACCCGCATGGCCGCCTCTCTGTCGTATTTCGATGAGTCCCACCAATTGGTTCGTGATTCCGTCCGGCGTTTCGTCGAGCGTGAGATCCTGCCGTATATCGACGAGTGGGAGGAGGCCGAGGAGTTTCCTCGTGAGCTGTACCTCAAGGCTGGCGCTGCGGGCATTCTCGGTATCGGTTACCCGGAGCAGCTCGGCGGCAGTCACGAGGGTGACGTGTTCGCCAAGGTGGCGGCCAGCGAGGAACTGATGCGCAGTGGCTCCGGCGGCCTGGTGGCCGGGCTCGGTTCGCTGGATATCGGCCTGCCACCCATCGTCAAATGGGCCACGCCCGCCGTGCGCGAACGTGTGGTGCCGCGAGTGCTGGCCGGCGAGAAGATCATGGCGCTGGCGGTGACCGAGCCCTCCGGTGGCTCCGACGTGGCCAATCTCAAGACCCGCGCTGTGCGCGACGGCGATCACTACCGCGTCAATGGCAGCAAGACCTTCATCACCAGCGGCGTGCGTGCCGATTACTACACGGTGGCGGTGCGCACCGGCGGTGAGGGCTTCGGTGGCGTCAGCCTGTTGCTGGTGGAGAAGGGCACCCCGGGTTTTAGCGTCGGCCGCAAGCTGAAAAAGATGGGCTGGTGGGCCTCGGATACCGCTGAGCTGTTCTTCGACGACTGCAAGGTGCCGGTGGAGAACCTGATCAGCGCGGAGAATGCCGGTTTCGCCTGCATCATGGCCAACTTCCAGAGCGAGCGCCTGAGCCTGGCGATCATGGCCAACATGACCGCACAACTGGCCCTGGAGGAGTCCCTGAAATGGGCGCGCGAGCGCCAGGCGTTCGGCAAGCCGGTGGGCAAGTTCCAGGTGCTCAAGCACCGCCTGGCCGAGATGGCGACGCAGCTCGAAGTCTCGCGCGAGTTCACCTACCGCCAGGCCGCGCAGATGACGGCCGGCAGGAGCGTGATCAAGGAGATCTCCATGGCCAAGAACTTCGCCACCGATATTGCTGATCGCCTGACCTACGATGCGGTGCAGATCATGGGTGGCATGGGTTACATGCGCGAAAGCCTGGTCGAGCGCCTATATCGCGATAACCGCATTCTTTCCATTGGCGGTGGTACACGGGAGATCATGAACGAGATCATCGCGAAGCAGATGGGGCTGTAGCCGGGCGTTTAGCCGCGATCATCCTCAAAAAGGGCGGAAAAGCTCGCCGCTGAAGCGCCTCCCGCGGGGGCATGGTCCTGCGCGGTTATCAGGAAGCGACCTGATTCTGCGCAGCCTGGCGCAGGCGGGCGATGTCGCGTTGCGGCGGATCACCGAACAGACGGCTGTACTCGCGGCTGAACTGCGATGGGCTTTCGTAGCCGACGCGGTAGCTGGCCGCTGCCGCTTCGAGGTTGTCGCACAGCATCAGCCGGCGAGCCTCCTGCAGGCGCAGCTGCTTCTGATACTGCAGCGGGCTGAACGCCGTGACTGCCTTGAATCTATGGTGCAGGGTCGAGGGGCTCAGGTTCACCTCGCGGGCCAGTTCCTCGATCCGCAACGGCTGATCGAAATTCTTGCGCAGCCACTCGATGGCGCGGGAGATGCGCTGGCTCTGGCTGTCGGCGATGACCACTTCATGCAGGCGATGGCCCTGCGGGCTGAGCAGCATGCGGTAGAAAATCTCGCGCAATGCCAATGGCGCCAGCATGGTGATGTCGGATGGGGTTTCCAGCAGGCGCAGCAGGCGGATCACCGCATCCAGCAAGCGCGGGTCGAGGCGATCGAGAAACAGCGCCCGCTGGGAAGCCGCGTCCGGGGCTGGAATCGCTGGCATTTCGGTGAGCAGGCTGCTGATCAGCGCGGGATCGATCTCCAGAGCGATGCTCAGATAGGGGTGATCCGGGCTGGCCTCGATAACCCGGCCGGTTACTGGCAGCACCACCGACGCCACCAGGTAATTCAACGGATCATAGACGTAGAGCTCGTCACCCAGACGTATCTCTTTACGGCCCTGGGCGATGATGCACAGGCAGGGGTCGTAGACGGTCTGCATCGGCAGGCTGGGTGTCGTGGCGCGTGCCAGTTTCAGGCCAGGAATCGCTGTGAGGTGCAAACCGTCCTCGGGGACGAAGCGATCGACCAGGCGCGCCATTTCGTGGCTCAGTTCGGCAAGGGGGGTGTCGAGAGTTGTGGCGGTGTGAATGGGTGACTGCATGGCGCGCCTCCGGAAAGTCAGCGAAGCCTAGCCAGGTTTTTCAGGCAAGTCATGAGGGACGGCAGGATTAGGCAAATATTTGCCAGTAATGGGCAAATTTCCGGTGATACAGAGTATTTCAAGGGTAGTCAGGGTGCGCTGCACTCGGTTGCAGCAATTTCATTGCTATGGAGTTTTAGGCAATGATTTGTCAGAAATCGACTAACGCTTTGATGACCTTCTGCCTGATCTTGGTAGCCATCGAGCGGTGCCTCTGCACCGGCTCGAACGCATGCAGTAGCCATATCACCCGCTAAGTGGTGCCCACACACGTCACGAGAGGAGCGAACCATGCCCAGTAAATGGCTGATCGCACCGCTGACTCTGTTATTGCTCGCCACGGCCTGGCTTGACTCAAGAGCCGTTGGCGAAGCGGCTTTTGCCGAGCCGGACGCAGCGCCCCATGTTCTGCAGCGAAACGCTGCTGGTATGTATTGATTCAGTTCCAGGAGGTTGCCATGAGCATCATTCACCGTATGACCGTTCGCGCCCGTCACGGCCGTTCAAATCGGTTGGGGCAGTGCCTGGCGCGGTTGCATGAGGTCGGTCGAGATATCCCAGGTTGTGAACGCCTGCGTGTGTTCTTTCTGCGCAATGATCCGTTGACCTGGCAGGTTGAAGGGCAGTGGCGTTCGGCAGCGGCACGCGACGCTTTCCTCGGCAGCGAAGGCCTGCGTCGGGTTTTGGCCCAGGCGATAGATGAAGGGCTGTTCACCCATCTCGAATGCGGTATGGAGTTGCAGCAGCAGGTCGCCTGAGCCGCTCAGGCTTGCCTTTGTGAAATTATCTCTATAGATTTTCATGAAATTAATTATTCTAAATTTCATGAGTCGTCTATGTTTCGCCATGCCAGTGAGCACGTCGACAGCTATTACGCCCATAGCTGCAAGGATCGACTGACGCATCATCCCGTGCTGCAAGATGATCTGCAGTGCGAGGTGCTGGTGATCGGTGCTGGTTTCAGTGGTCTGCACACTGCTTTGCGCCTGGCCGAAGCAGGGCGCAAGGTCATTCTGCTGGAGGCCAGTCGTGTGGCCTGGGCAGCCTCTGGGCGCAACGGCGGGCAGGCGATTCTGGGCTGGTCCTGCGATATGCCGCCGCTGGAAAAGGCGCTGGGCATCGAACGCGCCCGCCGTCTGTGGGATGGCATGAGCTGGGCAGCTCGTGAGCTGCGTGAACTGCCCGAGCGCCACGGCTTCGACTGCGATTACCGCCGCGGCCATCTGTGGACGGCAGTGCTGCCAAGGCGCGTGGCGCTGCTGCATGAGTGGCAGGAGGAGGCCGCTTATAAATGGGGGCATCGCGCGCTGCAGTTCGTCTCTCGCGAGCAGATGCCGGAGTGGGTCGCCAGCGAGCGTTACCGCGCTGGCCTCTACGACCCCGAGGCTGGGCATCTCAATCCGCTCAAGTTGGCGCTCGGGCTGGCCGAAACCTTCGTTCGCGCCGGTGGGCAGATCTTCGAGCAGAGCCGTGTGCTGAGTCAGGACAAGCAGGGCACGGGCTACCGTGTGCGTACCGAGCAGGGCAGCGCGCAGGCCGACACCCTGGTGCTGGCCTGCAACACCTACATCGACTCTCTGGAACCACGGCTGGCGCGACGCATCCTGCCGGTCGGCACCTACCAGATCGCCACCGAGCCGTTGGGCGCAGAGCGCGTCGAGGCATTGCTGCCGCGCAACGCCTGCGTCACCGACAACCAGTTCGTCCTGGATTATTTCCGCCGTACGCCGGATCACCGCCTGCTGTTTGGCGGGGGCTGTACCTATCTGGGCGGCCTGCCGAAGGACATGGCCGCTGCCACGCGGCCATTCCTCGAGCGTGTATTCCCGCAGTTGGCAAACGTGGCCATCGACTTTGCCTGGGGCGGCCATATCGACGTGACTCGTGCTCGTACGCCCGACGTTGGCGGCGAGAACGGCCGTTACTGGCTGCAGGGCTTTTCCGGGCATGGTGTGCTGCCGACCCTGGCGGCAGCGCGGGCAGTCAGTGATGCCATTCTCGGCAATGACGACGAACTGGCGCTGTATCAGCAACTACGCAATCCCGAATTCCCATTCGGCGAGCGCCTGGCGGCACCGCTCGAGGCCATCGGCAAGGCCTGGTACCGACTGAGGGACAGCTTCTGAAATGGACAGCCCTGACATGGACAAGAATCTGGAGATGGCCGCGCTGGCCGTGCTCATTCACGACCTGCGCAAGCACAAGAAGGTCACCCTCAACGAGCTGGCCGAGCGCATCGGTCGTTCCGTGGGCTTTCTCTCGCAGGTCGAGCGTGGCCTGTCGCGCCCGACCGTGGCAGATCTGACTGCCATCAGCGAGGCACTCGACGTACCCACCACCTATTTCTACAGCCTGCCCAAGCCCAAGGCGCTGGACTGGGTGACCCGTCCGGACGAGCGCCGCACCCTGTACCTGGCCGGTGGCATCACCGACATCATGGCGTCGCCGACCTTGCAGGGCGCCTTCATGGTCGTCGATAGCCTGCTCGAACCGGGGGCCAGCAGTGGCGAGCGTCAGATGAGCGACCGCTCCGAGCAGGCCGGCTATGTGCTCGAAGGTCAGTTGACGCTGTGGCTGGGCGAGGACGAAGAGAGTGCCACCCTCTATCCCGGCGATGTTTTCCAGGTGCCTAGCTATGCGCGCCTGCGTTATGCCAACCAGGGCGACACCCCCGCGCGGGTGTTGTGGATCTACACCTGACCTCCTGTGAACCGGAATAACCACAATGAACGCCACCCGAGTCGAGCTGCTCGACGAAGTCCGCCAATTTCGCCAGGTCCATCCCGAGGTGCGCTTCGTCGACCTGATCTGCCTGGACATCCCCGGGCATTTCTATGGCAAGCGCTACCCCATCGAGATGCTGGAGAAGGTCGCCGCCGGCAGCGCCCTGAAACTGCCGCAGAACTGCGTGCTGCTCGGCGCTCAGGGCGGGCTGTACGAGATCGGCGACTACTGCTTCCATGACGGCGACCCGGACGCGCCACGGCGACTGATCCCCGGCACGCTCAAGCTGGTGAACTGGGAGCGCCAGCCGCTGGGGCAGATGCTGATCAGCTCCGATGGTACCGAAGCGCCGATCGAGTTCGAGCCGCGCGAGGTGCTGACGCGCGTGGTGCAGCGCCTGGCCGCGCGTGGCATTCGTCCGGTGGTGGCCTTCGAGCTGGAGTTCTACCTGTTCGACAAGGCGCTCAAGGACGGCTTGCCGCAGTACCCGCGCGATGACCTGAGTGGCGATGCCGACGACCAGCCGAACATGCACATCGAACGGCTGTCGCGTTTTTCCGAGGTGCTCGACGACATCACCGAGACCGCGCGTCTGCAGGGCATCGACACCACGGTGATCACCGCCGAGATCGGCCCGGGGCAGTTCGAGATCAACTTCAGCCACAACATGGATCCGATGCAGGCGGCCGACTGGTCGGCGCTGTTCTGCCGGGTGACCCGTGGTGTGGCGCTCAAACACGGCCATCGCGCCAGCTTCATGGCCAAGCCGTATCTGCAGTATCCCGGCAGCGGCATGCACATCCACGTCAGCCTGTACGATGAGGCCGGTGACAACCTGCTGGCGCGTGATGAGCAGCGCCCGCTGCGGCATGCCGTGGCCGGTTGCCTGGAACTGCTGCCGGAGCTGATGCCGATCTACGCGCCGAACCACAACAGCTATCGCCGCTTCGGCGCCCAGGTGAACTCGGCGAGCAAGGCCAGCTGGGGCTTCGAGGACCGCGACGCCTGCGTGCGCATTCCCGAGTCGGACGCGCGCAACCTGCGCCTGGAGTTCCGCCTGCCGGGCGCCGATGCCAACCCTTACCTGGTGCTGGCGGCGCTCTTGACCAGCATCGAGCAGGGCCTCGACGCCAAGGTCGAGCCCATTGCACCGCTCAATGACGACCGCGAAAGCGGTGTCGACTTTCCCAAGGACATGCTCGACGCCGTGCGCCGCATGCAGGCCAGCGAGCGCGTCGCGGCTGGCCTCGGCAGCGAGTTCGTCATGGTCTATTGCGAGAACAAACGCCAGGATCACCTGGCCTTCATGCACGACATCAGCCCGCGCGAATACCGCTGGTACCTGTGATGTCCCGGATCGAAGGAGGCGACATGAATAACTCGAAAACCGCACATTGGCAGGCCCTGAGCCAGGCCCACCATCTGGCGCCGTTCAGTGATTACAAGCAGCTGGCCGAGAAGGGCCCGCGCATCATCACCGAGGCAAAAGGCGTGCACCTGTGGGACAGCGAGGGCAACAAGATCCTCGATGGCATGGCCGGCTTGTGGTGCGTGGCCGTCGGCTATGGCCGCGAGGAGCTGGTCGAGGCCGCGGCGACGCAGATGCGCCAGTTGCCGTTCTACAACACCTTCTTCCAGACCGCCCACCCGCCGGTGCTGGAGCTGGCCCATGCCATCTCCCAGCTGGCGCCGGCCGGCATGAACCACGTGTTCTTCACCGGCTCGGGTTCGGAAGGCAACGACACCATGCTGCGTCTGGTACGCCACTACTGGGCGTGCAAGGGCCAACCGCAGAAGAAAGTCATCATCGGTCGCGACAACGGCTACCACGGCTCCACCGTGGCCGGCGCCAGCCTCGGCGGCATGAAGTTCATGCACGAGCAGGGCGACCTGCCGATCCCCGGCATCGCCCATATCCCGCAGCCGTACTGGTTCGGTGAAGGTGGCGACATGAGCCCGGAAGCCTTCGGCATCTGGGCCGCCGATCAGTTGGAGCAGAAGATTCTCGAGCTGGGCGAAGAAAATGTCGCGGCGTTCATCGCCGAGCCGATCCAGGGCGCTGGCGGCGTGATCATCCCGCCCGAGACATACTGGCCACGTATCAAGGAGATCCTGGCCAAGTACGACATTCTCTTCGTCGCCGATGAAGTGATCTGCGGTTTCGGTCGTACCGGCGAGTGGTTCGGCAGCCAGTACTACGACCTCAAGCCTGACCTGATGACCATCGCCAAGGGTCTTACCAGCGGCTACGTGCCGATGGGCGGGTTGATCGTCAGCGACAAGGTGTTCGAGGTGATCGCGGCGCACGGTGATTTCAACCATGGCTTCACCTATTCCGGCCATCCGGTGGCGGCAGCGGTGGGCCTGGAGAACCTGCGCATTCTCAAGGAAGAAGGCATCGTCGAACGGGTGAAGGCAGAAACCGCGCCTTACCTGCAAATGCGCCTGCGTGAGCTGGCGGATCACCCGCTGGTGGGCGAAGTGCGCGGCATCGGCATGCTTGGCGCCATCGAGTTGGTGCAGGACAAGGCCACGCGCAAGCGCTTCTCCGGTGATGTGGGCGTGGGCATGGTCTGTCGCGGCCACTGCTTCAATAACGGCCTGATCATGCGCGCGGTGGGCGACACCATGATCATTGCGCCGCCGCTGGTGATCAGCCGCGCGGAGATCGACGAGCTGGTGGAAAAGGCGCGCAAGTGCCTGGACCTGACCTGGGAGCAGGTGCGTAGCGCGATATGAGGACGATCACCGTGGGAGGCGCTTTAGCGGCGATTTTTTCTTGTCGCGGCTACGACTGCATGGATGCAGGAGGTAGAGCGAAGCAGGATGCCCGAGCCGAAAGCCCCTCCCACGGAAAATGCAAAACCCCGCCACCGGTAACGGTGGCGGGGTTTGGTTTTTCAGCCGCTTACTCGAGGCTATTGTTCGGCGCTCGGGCGACACGATCCAGCGCGGTGCGCACCGCCGGCCCTGGTCATCTCTGGCCGGCCACGACCGGCAGCAGCCACTCGCTTCAATGCAAGAACCCTGTGCACTGGGCTCCGGCAACCGCCAAGGATCCATGGCTCAGGAATGCGGGTAACTGTCCACCACCCGCTGGTACTGGCTCGGCGAGGCGCCGATATGGTGCTTGAAGAAACGCGTGAAATGCCCCTGCTCGGAGAACCCCAACGACTCGGAAAGCAAGCCCAGGGTGCCACTGCGCTCGCTGTCGAGCCAGGAAAAGGCATGCCGCATCCTCGCCGCGTTGAGCAGCAGGTTGGGGGTCATGCCGGTGTCCTTGCGAAACAGGGAATAGAAGTGCGCGCGCGACAGACCACAGCTTTTGGCCGCATTGTCGATTGGCGCCGGGTCATCCAGGTGATTGAGCAAATAGTCGGTACCTTTGCGCACCCGCGCGTCGCGGTAGTCATTGACGGTACGAACGCCCATCCGACAGAGATGCCGCCACTGCGAGGAGTCTTCGATCAGTTGGATGAGGAAGTCGAACAAGTAAAACTCGATACGCTCCTGTGGAACCAGGCCAGGGCTGTGCATTTCAGCAATCAAGCGATCCGCCAGATTGCGGTTTTGCGTGCTCAGTTCCATGGAGGATTGCGCAAAAAAGTCTGGACGACTGCTCAAGGCGAGCGACTGTTGCGCGGTGGCCAGCCAGGCCGGCTCGATGTACAGAGCCAGAATCAAGGTATTGCCGGCACCTGCCTGATAATCGAAATAATGCGGTTCCCAGGCGTTGACCAAGACCGCGTTGCGGTCGGTCAGCGGCACCTGACGGCCACGAACGTTGAAGAAGGTGTCGTCACCCGCCACTTTCACCAGCACATGGCATTCCGAATGGGTATGCATGACCAAGGGTTTATTCATGTTCAGCAAGGCAACTCGGCCGAAATTGCCATGAAATACGCGTTGAGCGTCCGACATAAGCTGTTCTCCCTCATCTACTGGATGAGCGTTGTCCGCAGCGCTTGGTTCTCTCTGCGCCGTCTTGGAAGATTTCTCTCGGGGCGGTTAGCCGAAGGTCGGCAGGCGTATCGATATCCTGGTGGATACCTGAATCCTCCACGTCGACACTCACGCAGGACGCCGCTTGCTCACGGAGGAACTCACAGACACCGCTATCGCCATCGAGTTGCCGCAGCGCTGGCCAGCAATCTTGGCCAAACAACCCCGGATGTCCTGAGTAGCCTCGATAGCGCGGCTGCGCAATATTTGACCAATTCAGCTTGGCGCACAAGTACCTCTTAGTCGTAGCGCAATGACCTGATCACAAGGCATGACGCTCCCTGCCGTGGTATACGCGCAGGACATCCGCCATTACCGCCAGGGCTATTTCCGCCGGCGCCTTACTGCCCAGATCCAGACCGATGGGCATGTGCAGGCGCGCGATCTGCTCGTCGGACAGGCCGCCAACGCGCTTGAGCCGCTCGGCGCGCTTGGCCGAGGTGGCCTGCGAGCCCATGGCGCCAATGTAGAACGCCGGAGTGCGCACCGCCTCTATCAGGGCCAGGTCGTCGATACGCGGATCGTGGGTCAACGCCACCACTGCGGTGGCGGCGTGGCAGCCGCCAGCAGCGATAAACAGCGAGGGCAGCACGCGCTGCATCTGCACGCCGTCGAGCACGATGTGCCCGACCTCCTCACGGGGGTCGCAGGCGATCACCTCGCAGCCGATGGCGCGGGCAAAAGCGGCGCAGGCCTCGGCCACCGGGGAGAGCCCGGCGAGAATCAGGCGCAGCACCGGGCCGACATGCATACGCACTGTTTCATTGACGATGTGCACCCGTTCGCTGCCCTGACCGGCGTCCGGATCCAGGCGCAGCGCACCACTGCCAAGGTTGACATGACGCACCAGGCGATGCTGACCGAGCAACGCCGCCTGCAGGGCTTGCAGGTGCTCGAGCCACTCGCCGCTGGGCGCGCGGTGTTCCACCAGCACCACCAGCACCCCACCGCAGGGCAATCGCAGGCGTCGACTCTCCTCGGCGCTGTCGCCGTAGCGGACAATCTGCGCCGGCTCGCGCAGCTCGCCACGGGCCAAGCTGGCGAGGAACTCTTCCTCGACACAGCCGCCGGAGAGTGAACCGACATGCTCACCAGCAGCGCTGGCCACCAGCATCGCCCCCGGCGCGCGCGGCGCCGAGCCATAGGTCGAGAGGACCGTACAGAACCACAACGCACGACCGGCACGGGCCCAGTCGAGCGCCTGGCTGACAACCTGTAGATCGAGATGGCGCATG
>Ga0228674_1001410_pt1 | contig 14304 bp, 10 predicted proteins | sample 1D_rmetaG_FD_189054 | JGI IMG/M metagenome (GOLD analysis project Ga0228674, IMG submission 189054) | Seawater microbial communities from Monterey Bay, California, United States - 1D_r | ecosystem: Environmental > Aquatic > Marine > Coastal | place: USA: California | collected 2016-09-26
CAGCAGCATGTAGTCGGTGACGTTGAACACCAGCACCAGGCCCATGCACACCAGCAGCTGGCGGCCGTGCACCTGGAGCAGCGCGCCCAGCCCCGGCCGGTCATGTTCGCGCTTCTCCGCTTCCTCGGCGAAGGCGCGGAACGCCGGGGTTTCCTCAAGCTTCATGCGCATGTACAGGCCGAGCAGGCCCAGCGGGCCGGCCACCAGGAACGGAATGCGCCAGCCCCAGTCCAGCATCTGCTCGCTGCTCAACAGCATGTGCAGCGCGGTGACGGTGCCGGCACCGGCGATGTAGCCGCCCAGCGTGCCGAACTCCAGCCAGCTGCCCATCAGGCCGCGGTTGCGGTCGGTGGAGTACTCGGCGATGAAGGTGGCTGCCCCGCCATACTCGCCGCCGGTGGAAAAGCCCTGCACCACGCGCGCCAGCAGCAACAGCACCGGCGCCCAGATGCCGATGCGTTCGTAGGAGGGAATCAGGCCGATGGCAAAGGTACCCAGCGCCATCAGGATCATGGTGAATGCCAGCACTTTCTGGCGGCCGTAACGGTCGCCCAGCGGGCCGAACACTAGGCCGCCCAGCGGCCGCACCAGGAATGCCACGGTGAAGGTGGCGAAGGCGGCGATTACCTGTGCGGTGGGATTGCTTGAGGGGAAGAACACCTGACCGATGGTGACGGCCAGATAGCCGTATACACCGAAGTCGAACCACTCCATGGCATTGCCCAGCGCAGCGGCGCCGACGGCGCGCTTGAGCATGGGCTTGTCGACAACGGTGATCTCATCGACCTTCAGGTGGCGGCGGCGTTTGAACCAGCCGAAATGAGCATGTGAATCGGGGGTGTCCTGCATGGAGGCTCCCTGTCAGGTGGGGGAATGAGCGATGGGGTGTGTTCCGGGAACAGGCGCAGGCGCGATGCCACGCGCACGGCACGGCACGGTACGGCCGCAGGGACGGAAACACGGAAACGGGATCACGGCGGCAGCGCAGTCAGCGGCCGGGTGTCACATCAGCGTAGGGAATGCAGGCAGAAGGGCCTGCGGGCGTCAGCCGCCAGGATCCAGCGCGAGGCGATGGAAATGCAGGGCGGGAACATGCGTGGCAAGCGAAGCGCCGGTCGGCAGTGCTTCCCACGTAACAGGTGCGCCCGTCACGTAGTGGGTCGTGTCGATCATCCGTTCATCATAACGACATCGGCGTGAGCGTGCAGCGAAGCAGGCTGAGCTGCACGCTGTGTTCCATCGCGCCTGTTCATCTGCAGCGCGTGTGTGATGACATGCGTTGAACGAACTGTGGCCGCGCCGCTCACGCACGGCTGGCTACGGTGCGGGTGAACGCACTCCACAAGGAACATCGCATGACCCGTCGCATTCCCGAAGGCACCCTCATCATCGTCGCCGATGGCGGCTCTGCCCGCGTGTTCACCAACGTCGGCAGCGAGCATCAACTCACCTTGAAGCAGGAAGGTGAGCTGCGCCTGCAGGACATCAGCGAGCAGGGTGTCTCGGGGCAGGGGCCGGCCGGCGCGGTGCCCAAGGACATGTCGATCTCGCAGCTCAATGAAGCCACCTTCGCCAAGCAGGTCGCCGAGCAGCTCAACGACGATGCCCTCAACAACCGCTACGCGCATCTGGTGCTGGTGGCCGACCCGACCACGCTGGGCCGCATCCGTCCGCTGCTGCACAAGGAAGTGCAGTCGCGCCTGCTGGGTGATATCGCCAAGGACCTGACCAACGCACCGTTGGCTGATATCCAGAAGGCGCTGGCGGCGTAACGCACATGCCGTTCATGCGTGATCACCTCTCGGCAGAGCCGGCCCATGCGGATGTGGAAGCACAGCCGGGCTGGCAACTGCTGGAATTTGGCGCACCGTGGTGCGGCCACTGCCAGGCCGCACAGGCGGCGTTGCAGGCCTTCGTCGATGCCAACGATCTGGTGCATTGGAAAATCGAGGACGGCAAGGGCAAGCCGCTGGGCCGTGCGTTCAAAGTGAAGCTGTGGCCGACCGCCGTGCTGCTGCATGACGGCCACGAGGTGGCACGGGTGGTGCGGCCGCTGCACAGTGCCGACCTTGCAACCCTGCAGGCGGCACTGCCGGATTGAGTGCGGTTACGCGCGTGGTCAGCGCAACGGGTAGAACGGCTCGATCAGCTCGGTGCCGGTGGCCTCATCGCCCTTGAACGACAACTCGAAGGCGCCACCCCATAGCGTTTCGGGGTGGTCGAGCACCTGCAGGGTTTCCATGCGCAATGCCTGCATTCCAATCAGATGCGCGGCTTCGTCGCGGCTCACCCAGCGGTACTGCTTGTCCGCGGTGGTGGCGGGCGGCTGCCCACTGCGTAGCGTGGCGCGATAGTGCTGCCGGAACGACACCGCGTCATGCGTGGGGTCGGGCGGGTCCTCGTTGAAACGATAGCTGTAGAGGGCCGCCAGCGTGAACGGTGACACCTGCAGGCCAAGCTCCGTTGCCAGCTGCCGCAGCGCTTCCTGCACGCTCTGCTTGCGGTTGGCGCGCACGGCAGGCGTCATCCAGCCACTGCGGTTGTGTTCGAGCAACAGGCGGCCCTGATCGTCGGTCACCAGCAGGCGCAGGATGGTATAGTCGTCCTGCGCGGTGCGGGCAACGGCGGGTGGCGGTGGGGGCGGATCGGCATGGACAGCAGAGGCGGTGGCGATCATTCCTGCAATCGCGATCCATCGTGCAGCGCGGCGGGCCATGCGGGTTCTCCCTGGTCTGGGCGCAGGGTAGGGCGACCCAGAGCGTCGGGCAAGTGCCGGCTCACCCCATCCGGCTCAGTGAAGCGTCACCTTCTCCGCCTCCTCGCGCAGCGCCTGCAGCAGGCAGCGCCCGTGCTGGCTCAGCATGATCATTGCGGTGGCGATCTGCTTCGGGTTGTAGCCCATCGGCGCGGGCGGCTTCGGCTCGGGGCCGTACTGCTCGCCGATAAGGATGGCCATGCCCTCGGCGCTGTTGAAGGCCTGTTCGATGCGATGGAGCAGCGATTCCATGGCCGGGCTGAGCGGACGTTCGTGGATCATGCGGGAACTCCCTGGGTGTGATGGCCACCGCGAGGGTGGCGGGCGATGCGAGGTTGGAACTTCGGCTGAGCTACGAGAAAAGCCGGAGGGCCATGCGGCCGCCGCGCACCGCCCGCCGTAGTTACGGCAAGCAGTTCTCGTAGCTCATTCCGGGGTTCCAATCCCGGCAGCGGTATGTCCGCTGCGGCGCCATCCTGCACACATCACGGTGCGAACGCCCATTGATTGTCTCTGCCGAACCGGCAGGATCGAAAGATCACATCATTCACCACATCAGGTTCCTACAAAAACTTGTCAGGCGCGACCCTCCCTGTCGCGCCTTCCATGCAGCGGCCGAGAACTCCTGTTGAACGGCCACACCTCTCGCCCCGTTGTCAGCCCGCGATCGAACTGGCTGCGGGCCGAAGACGTCTTGTTACCAGCTGTAACTGACACCCACCTGCGCACTGGTCTGGTGGTAGCCACTGGCTCGCTGCAGCGACAGGCCGCCCCAGGCGCCGATGCCATTGCTGAACTTCACCGAGGCGCCGCCGCTGAATTCGCCACGACTACGCGGGATGCGTGCATCCACCAGCTCGTCATCCATGCGGATCTGCGATTCGGCACGGGTATGCAGCCAGTTGGCGGCAAGGTAGGGCTGTACTTCGGCGGCACCGTTGCCCCAGCGGGTCACGCCGGAAAGACGCAGGCCCGCACGGCCGAACATGCCGTTGGCATTCTCGGCGCCCACCACCGTGCCGTTGGCCTCGGTGTGGCGGTTGCTGTCCCAGCGGCTGTAGCCCACCTGCAGCTGCGGCTCCAGATAGATGCCGCCGTTGCTGGCGCCGCCCACACGGAACGCGTAGCCGGTTTCCACCGCGCCCTGCCAGGCACGGCTGTCATAGCGCTCGGCAGCCAGGCCGATGCCTTCCACGCGGTTGCGGAACTGCGCACGCTGCAGCGAGCCATCCACATAGAAGCCCGCATACGGGTCGGCACCATTGCCACCGCGCCAGGTGCCGTAGATGCCCAGCGCTTCGCCCTTCACCTTGCCGCGCGCGTAGTAGCCGGTCAGTTCATTGGTGGAGGTGCTGGTGGCGTTGCCACTGGACAGCATCACACCCGCGCTGCTGCCCGATTCGTGACGCCACAGATCGGCACCGACGGTCAGCGCCTGGCTGTTGCCGTGGATGTCGAGCTGGCGGCTGATGGCATCGAAGCCATTGCGCGAGCCATCCACGCGCGCCCAGGCGCGGCCGCTGTTCTGGCCGGCATGACGGTCGTGGTAGCCGAGGCGGAACATGTTCTGCGCGGCCTGCAGGTTGGCCAGGTAGGCACCCGGTTCCGGGCGCAGCACTGGGTCCGGGATTTCCGGGTTGCATTCGGGCAGGGTCGGGTCTACCTCGCACGGGTCGGGCTGGGTCGGCAGCTGCGAACGCAGGTACCAGTTGCCATCGGCACCAGTGCCCTTGAACAGGAAGTACTCGTACTGGCCACCGACGGCACGGCCGGCCAGGTTGAACTGGCCATTGGACGCGCCGCCGACCTGGATCAGCTGGATGCCCTGGGTGGTCTGCGCACCGGCACCGCCCACGTTGTTGACGCGCACGTTGGCCGTGCCGCTGGTGTCGCCGCCGATGATCAGCTTGTCGGTGGCCGCATCATCGCCGGCCAGCACGGTGTTGAAGGCGAGGGTGCCGCCATTTCCAGTGAAGTTGCCGGCCACGTTGAGGGTGTGGAAGGCGGAGCCGTCGCCGAGGGCGATTTCACCGCCATTGCCCAGCGACAGCGTGCCGGTGCTGCTGTTGCCGCTCAGCTGCCAGCGTGCATTGTCCACCGCCATCGAGGTGATGTTCTGGGTGGCGCCGAGCAGGGTGGCGCTGTTGTTCAGTGCCACGTTCACGGTGCTGCCACCGGTGTTGATGATGTTGCCGGTGAGCTGGGAGTTGTCGACGGTGAAGCCGACCGTGGCGGCGGCTGCGTTGACTTCGAGCAGGTTGCCGTTGCCACCCACGAGCTGGGCGCCGTTGCGGGCGGTGAACTGAATGTCCAAATCCGGGGTGCTGGATCCTCGCGGCACACCGACAAGCAACGCGGCGCCCGCCTTGCCTTCCACCTTGGATGCATCGATCACAACAGTCGAAGTTCCGGCGAAATTGGCACTGCCTACTGCGTAGATACCATTCAGCTCACCGGTGACAACACTGCCATTACCCACCAGAATGTCGCTGTTCTCGAGCGCCAGGATGCCGTTTCCTTCGAGTGCCGGATTGAAGGAGCTGGTCAGTCTCCCGGTTACCTGAGTGCGATCAAGATTCAGCACGGCGCGTCCAGTCCTTGAAAACACGCTAATGCCCACCCCCAGGCCTGTGAGCTGACTATCGCTGATATTTGCGGTGGAGCCACCAGGAAGGGCGCCGCTGGATAGCGTAAGAGCTCGTCCGGCACTATTGGTGACGGCGGAGTTGGACATCGTCATTGTGCTGGTCTGAAGCTCTATTCCGCCTGAAGTGCTTGTCGCGGAAATCTGTGCACCGCTGATCTTCAGTTGCGATTGCTGCCCAGCAACGATGCCGAGCGTGCCGCCACCCGGATTCACGATCAGTTCGGCATTGTTGAGCGTCCAGGCCTCGGGCACATCACCCGGTTGGACAGTGGCGGTCTGGCCCGGCGTAAGGGTTCCAGCGTAGACAGGAACGCTCAGGACAAGAGAGCTGGCTACGGCCAGCGCAAGGGAACGACGAACTGCGATCTGCATGACGGAACTCCTGTGGGTGTGGAACTTCAGGAAAGAAACCGCATTCACTTCGTCGGCGTGAATGGAACGCCCTGATGGCGTGAAGACAAAGTGATTCGGGTGCCTTTTCCTGCCCGAGCGCTACAAAATGCGACGACGGTCTCGTTGCGACCGCGAATTTCGTCGGGACTGTGTTACGCCGTTTTGGGCTCGAACCCAGTCTGGTGACCCGCAGGAGCCCAGACCATGCAATTAGTTGCATAGGAAATCGGACAACTTCTGTCGCCTTTGGATTCATTCAGCCGCAGCGCAACATGCGATGCCTGAATGCCGGTGCTAGCATCGGCCATCGCCTGAATCGATCCAAATGCCGATGCCCACGCTGGACCGTCGTTTCCTGATCGCCGTCGCCGCCACTGCCATGCTGGCGTCCGGTACCGCCCTGGCCGCCACACCGAAATCACCCGCCGAGCGCGCCTATGCGGCGGTCGACCCGTTCATCGGTACTGGCGGCGAAGGCCACACCTATCCCGGCGCCACGGTGCCGTTCGGCATGGTCCAGCTCAGCCCGGACACGCGCATCCAGCCGCGCGAGAAGGCCTATGGCTGGGCGGCCGGCTACCGCTACGACGACAGCAGCATCGTCGGTTTCTCGCACACGCATTTCTCCGGCACCGGTCACTCCGATCTGGGCGACATCCTGCTGATGCCGTTCACCGGCACGCCGGGCCTGGAGCGCGGCGATCCGGAAAAGCCCCGCAGCGGCTATGCCTCGCGCTTCCGCCACGACGATGAGAAGGCCGAGCCGGGCTATTACGCGGTCACCCTGGAGGATTACAAGGTGCGCGCGGAGCTGACCACCAGTGCGCGGGTGGGTGTACACCGCTACGCGTTCCCGAAGGGCACCGACGCCAAGGTGCTGCTGGACATGCGCACCAGCATGTACGACTACCCGGGCAAGGTGCTGTGGTCGCGGGTGCGGGTGCGCGCCGATGGCACGGTGACCGGCTTCCGCGAAACCCGCGGCTGGGCGCCGGGCCGCCAGCTGTACTTCGCGATGCGATTCTCGCGTCCGCTGGCCGGGCATGAACTGCACAACACCGAGCAGGACATTGTCTACAAGGGCTTCCCGCCGCCGGGCGAGAAGGACCCAGCGCAGCGTGCGCAGATCGAGGGCCGGCAGCTGGTCGGCACCTTCGCGTTCGGCAAGCTGGACGCACCGTTGGTGGTGAAGGTGGCCATTTCACCGGTCAGCGAGGCCGGCGCCATCGCCAACCTGGACGCCGAAGTGGCGGACTTCGATTTCGACCGCGTGCGCGCCCAAGCGAAACAGGAATGGACGCAGGCACTGTCGGTGCTCGATATCGAGGCACCGGAACATGCACGCCGCAGTGCCTACACCGCGCTGTACCACTCCATGTTGGGGCCGACGCTGTTCATGGATGCCGACGGCCAGTACCGCGGCTCGGACAACGCCGTGCACAAGGCGGAGGGCTACACCAACTATTCCACGTTCTCGCTGTGGGATACCTACCGTGCGCTGCACCCATTGTTGACGCTGGTGCAGCCGGAGAAACGCAACAGCGACTTCGTCAATTCCATGCTCGCCCACCACGAGCACAGCCCGTACGGCATGCTGCCGGTGTGGTCGTTCCACGGTCTGGAAGACTGGTGCATGATCGGCTACCACGCGGTGCCGGTGATCGCCGATGCGTACGTGAAGGGCATCCGCGGCTTCGACGCCGACAAGGCGCTGAAGGCGATGGTCGAAACCGCGAACTACGGTCCCTATGACGGCATCGCGCAGTACCGCGAGCTGGGTTACGTGCCGATCGACGAAGAAGGCGAAGCGGCCAGCAAGACGCTGGAGTACGCCTTCGACGACTGGACCATCGCGCGCATGGCGCAGGCGATGGGCAAGACCGATGTTGCGGCCACCTTCGACAAGCGCGCCGGCAACTGGCGCAACGCCTTCGACAAGGACACCGGCTTCATGCGCGCACGCAAGCGCGATGGCAGCTTCCGCACGCCGTTCGACCCCAGTGCCAGCGGCTACGGCACCGACTACACCGAAGGCAATGCCTGGCAGTATTCCTGGTATGTGCCGCAGGACGTGGCTGGCCTGGCCGCTGCACATGGGGGCAGCGACAAACTGCTGGCGCGGCTGGATGAGGTGTTCAACGCCAAGGTCGATCCGTCCATCTTCGAGCACATGGAAGACATCACCGGCCTGATCGGCTGGTACGCGCACGGCAACGAGCCCAGCCATCACGTGGCCTACCTGTATGCCTATGCCGGCCAGCCGTGGCGCACGCAGGCGCGCCTGAAGCAGATCATGGACACCCAGTACGCCGATCGCCCCGATGGATTGGCGGGCAATGATGACGTCGGCCAGATGTCGGCGTGGTATGTGTTTACCGCGCTGGGCTTCTATCCGGTGGCACCGGGCTCGGGCGAATACATCCTGGGCCGCCCGTTCCTGCCCAGGACCGCGATGCGCCTGCCGAATGGCAAGACCTTCACCATCGTGGCCGACGGGCTGGACGACAAGCACACCTACGTGGGCAGCGTGAGCCTCAACGGCAAGCCATTGCAGCGCACCTTCCTGCGCCACGACGAGATCCTGGCCGGTGGCGAACTGCGCTTCAGCATGCAGGCCGAGCCGAACAAGGACTGGCCGGGGCAGGGCGCGCAGGCGCCGTATTCGATGAGCCGGTGATTTGGGGGCGGACCCCGCCGCGTCGGCATTACCGCGCCCTTGGTAGGTGCCAACCTTGGTTGGCACGCGGGAGAGCGAAAGCGCCCACAAGGTGGGTATCTACCGGAGCGAAATCGCGGCTCCGCCGCTTCGGCATTACCGCGCCTTTGGTAGGTGCCAACCTTGGTTGGCACGCGGAGGGCGAAAGCGCCCACCAAGGTGGGCATCTACCAGAAGCGAAATCGCGGCTCCGCCGCCTCGGCATTACCGCGCCTTTGGTAGGTGCCAACCTTGGTTGGCACGCGGAGAGCGAAAGCGCCCACCAAGGTGGGTATCTACCGGAGCGAAACCGGGCCTCGTCCGCCGGCATTACCGCGCCTTGGGTAGGTGCCAACCTTGGTTGGCACACGGGAGAGCGAAAGCGCCCACCAAGGTGGGCATCTACCGGGAGCGGAAGTGCAATCCGACCCGCGCGCCACCAATCGGGGCGGTATCGATCGCCAATGCCGCACCATGCCGCTGCGCGATCTCGGCCACGATCGCCAAGCCCAGGCCGCAGCCGTCGCCCTCGCTGCTGGCCCGATAGAAACGTTCCGTGACACGCCCGCGCTCGACCTCGGCGATGCCGGCGCCGTCGTCGTCCACCCACACCTGCACACCTTCGGCGTTCTGCTGCAGGCCGAGCGTGATCACCCCGCGCACGCTGCCATAGCGCAGGGCATTGTCCAGCAGATTGCCAAGCGCTTCGCGCAGCAGTTGCGGATCACCCTGGATCGACACGCCCTCGTCGGGCCCGTCGTAACCCAGGTCTGCTCCTGCGGCCAACGCCCTGTCCGCATAGCGCTCCACCACACCGCGCGCCAGCACCGCCAGATCCACCGACTGCAGCGGCAACGCGCTGCCCTGTGGATCTTCGGAACGGCTGAGCATCAGCAGTTGGTTGACCAGGTGCTGCAGCCGCGCCAGTCCGCCCAGCGTGCCGGACAGCGCCAGCTGCTGCGCCTGTGGATCATGCTGGCGCAGTGAACTCTCCAGTTCCACCTGCATCGCCGCCAACGGCGTGCGCAGCTGATGCGCGGCATTGCTGACGAAGCGGCGTTGCGCGGCCTGCATCGCGTCCAGGCGCTGCAGCAGCGCGTTGTAGGCCTCCACCGCCGGCCACAGTTCGCGCGGCGCCTCCTGCGCGGGCTCCAGCGGCGCCAGCGGGTCGGGGCGAGGGCTGGCCAAGCGGCGCGCCACCTGGTTGGCATGGCGCGCGGCGGCGCCGGTACCCGACCACGCCAGCCACGCCGCCAGCGCGAGAATCGCGGCCTGGAACGGGATGCTGGTCATCAGCAGCTTGCGCTCCAGCCGGTGGCGCTTGCGCAGCGTTTCGGCCACGCGTAGCCGGATGTCGTGGCCGGGTCCGGCGCTGACCACCACTTCGACCATGCGCACCGGTTGTCCGCGCAGTCGTGCGTCGTAGTAGACGGCCTCGTCATCGCGTGCGGCGGCAGCGGCAGGGCGGGGCAATGCTTCGGGCAGGTCACCGTACAGGCGTCCGCCGCCGGCATCGACCACTTCGCCATGCACTTCATCGGTGGTGTCCCAGGTGAACATGCGCGACACCGCCGGCGTGATCTCGATCGAGGCCCGCCCATCCTGCACCTCCACCAGTTCGGACAGCGACATCGCCGAGTCCAGTAGCCAGCGGTCGTAGACCTGGCCGGCGTAGAAGCGCGCCAGTGCGAACGAACCCACCGCGCTGCACAGCATCAGTACCAGCAGCGGCAGCCACAGGCGCCGCAGCAGCAGTCCGCGCAGGCTGTGCACGCGCTCAGTCACCGCCGGCCTCCAGCCGGTAGCCGAGGCCGCGCAGCATGCGGATGCCAACGCCGGCACGCGCCTGTTCCAGCTTGCGGCGCAGGCGGCTGACATGCACTTCGATCACCGACAGGTTGGCCTCGTGGTCCCAGCTGTACAGCGCATCGAACAGGCGCTGCTTGGTGACGGTGCGGCCGGGATGCTGCATCAGCGCCTCGACCAGCGCCAGCTCACGCGCGGTCAGCTCGACACGCTGGCCATCCACCTGCGCCTCGTTGCGGATGCTGTCGAAGCACAACCGGCCCAGCCGCTTCAGTGCCGGTGCATCGCTGCGGCGGCGTGACAGCGCACGCAGCCGCGCTTCCAGCTCACCCAGTGCGAAAGGCTTGGCCAGGTAATCATCGCCGCCACGGTCGAGCCCCAGAATGCGATCGTCGACGCCATCGCGCGCGGTCAGGATCAATACCGGCAGGGTGACGCCGTCGTTGCGCAGCCGCGACAGCAGGTCGAGGCCATCGACATCGGGCAGTGACAGGTCGAGCACCATCACGTCATACGGCACGCTGGCCAGCGCGGCCGGCGCATGCAGCCCGCGCGAAAGGTGGTCGCACAGGTGCCCGGCGCCCTGCAGGGCACGGATCAGTCCATCGGCCAGGGCGGCGTCGTCTTCGATCAGCAGGATTCGCATTGCAAGCTTCGTGCAAGGTTGGGGCAAGTTTGGCGCAAGTGCGTCACCTTACCGTGACGCGCATGAATTTCTCCCTTCGACTTGCGGCTGTGCTGGCCGCCCTCGTGTGCGCGCCAGCAGCTTCGGCGCTGTCCCTGGCAGACGCGCAGCGCGCCATGGAAGCGCACAACCCTGACCTGCGTGCGGCGGCACTGGAGCTGCGCGGCGTGCAGGGTGATGCGCAGACCGCCGCCCTGCGGCCCGCGGCCGAGCTGTCGATCGGCAGCAGCAAGATCAGCCCCAAGCATGGCATCGGCCCCGGCCGCTGGCAGGACAAGCGGGTGGATAGCACGCTGGGCCTGGGCTGGACCTGGGAGCGTGGCGGCAAGCGAGCGCTGCGCATCCGCCAGGCGGACGCGTTGCTGCAGGTGGCCGGACTGGAAATGCTCGATACCCGACGCCGCCAGCAGGTGGCGCTGCACGAGGCCTATTTCGGCCTGAAGAGCGCCCAGGAGCGGGCGCAGATTGCCGAGGAAAACCGCCAGAGTTCGACCGAACAGATGGCCGCGGCGGACAAGCAGGTCGCAACAGGGGCGATGGCGCCGGTGGATCGTGCGCGATTGGCGGTGGACGATCTTGCCGTGGCCGATGCCGCGCGCGAGGCGGCGCTGGATCTGCGCGACGCCCGGCACGCGCTGGGGCTGCTGCTCGGCAGTGATGACAGCAGCAGCCTCAGTGCCGACGACCCGTGGCCGGAGACCCGCAATGTGGCCGACACGCGTGGGTTCGACCCGCAGCAGCGTGCCGATCTGCGTGCCGCGCATTCGCGCCTGGCCGCCGCCGATGCCGGTGTGGCGCTGGCCCGCAGCGAGCGCCACCGCGATATCCAGCTGGGCGTTGAGGCCGAACGTGAGCCGACCGACATCAGCGGTGTCACCTGGGGCGTGTCGTTGACCATTCCGCTGGGTGGACCGTCGCGCACACGCGGTGCCATCCAGCGCGCCGAAGCGGATCGGGACAGTGCCGCACTGGAACTACAGGTGCTGCAGCGCGAAGCGCGCGCCGAACTGGACCAGCTGCAGGCCAGCGCACAGTCCGCCGCGCAGCGCCGCACCGATTACGAAGGGCTGCAGTCCGATGCCGCGCGCAAGGCGGTGCAGGGCATCGAGCTGGCCTACCGCCGCGGTGCCGCCAGCCTGACCGACCTGCTGGATGCGCGCCGCAGCTGGCGCGACTTCGAGGCCGCGCTGATCGAGGCGCGTGCCGACCATGCCATTGCCCTGGCGCGCTGGGAAGCCGCCACATCCGTTGCCGAAGGAGAGTCCCGATGAAGTCCACCGTCGCCCATCGCCCGCGCGCGCGCCAAGCGCTGCTGCCGGTGTTGCTGGCACTGGCCCTGCTCAGCGGCTGTGGCCGCGAGCCGGCGTCGTATACCGAAGATGCGCCGCAGGTCAGTGCCGGCCAGATCCAGTTTCCGGCCGACAGCCGCCAGCTGGACGTGCTGCGCAGCGAGGCGGTGACCGCCGGTGCCAGTGCCAGCCTGCAGCTGCCAGGCCGTGTGGTCTGGGATGAGACCCGCTCCAGCGCATTGCGCACGCCGCTGCCGGGGCAGGTCGCGCGCATCGAGGCGCAGCCGGGCCAGCAGGTAAAGGCGGGCCAGATCATCGCCTGGATCACCTCGCCCGAGTTCGGCCAGGCCCAGGCCGAGGGCGCGCGTGGTCGCGCCGAACTGCAGCAGGCACGCAAAGAGCTGGAGCGCACCCGCGAGCTGCATGCTGCCGGTGTGGCGTCCGGGCGCGAGCTGGACGAGGCCGAGGCCAGCTTCGCTGGCAGCCAGGCCGATCATGCGCGCGCAACCGCCTTCGCCAAGGCCTATGGCAACGGCCAGCACGTCGATCAACGCCTGCCGCTGCGTGCGCCCATCGAGGGCGTGCTGGTGGAACGGCGGATGAGCCCGGGCATGTCGGTCAGCCCCGACAGTGAACAGCCGCTGGCGGTGATCGGCGATCCGGATCGCCTGTGGCTGCTGCTGGACATCCCCGAAAGCCTGGCCGGGCGCCTGAAGGCCGGCATGCCGGTGAGCGTGCCGGGCGCCGATGGCAAACCCCTGCAGGCCACGCTGCAGCATGTGGATGACTTCGTCGACAGCGAGCGCCGCGTGGTGCAGGCCCGCGCCGAGCTGGACAACCGCTCGCGCGGATTCAAGGCCGGGCAGTACGTGCGCGCACAGGTGGCGCTGCCGGCGGAGGGTGGCGTTTCGCTGCCGGATGCGGCGGTGCTGTTGATCAACGGCACGCAGGTGGTGTTCGTGGAGGAAGGCAAGGGCCGCTTCGTGCGCCACGCGGTGCATGCTGAAGAGCTGGGCGATGGCCGCCTCTGGGTGCGTGAGGGCCTGGCGGCAGGCAGCAGGGTGGTGGTCGAAGGTGGCCTGCTGCTGCAGCAGCTGGTCGACAGTGCGCCGACGGCGGCCAGCAGCGGCACGGGGCACGCCGCCCCATGATCGATCGCCTGATTGCCTATTGCCTGCGCCAGCCGCTGATGGTGATGCTGGCGCTGCTGTTGTTCATCGGCACGGGCATCGCCGCGTTCCGCGTGCTGCCGGTGGAAGCCTTCCCGGACGTGTCCGATACCCAGGTGACGGTGGTCTCGCTGCACCCGGGCCGCGCTGCCGAAGAGGTGGAGCGCGAGGTGACGATGCCATTGGAGGTGGCGCTGTCCGGCATTCCGCATTCGGTGCGGGTGTTCTCGCATACCCAGTTCGGCCTGTCGATGATCATCCTGACCTTCGATGACAAGGCCGACGACTATTTCGCGCGCCAGCAGGTGCTGGAACGCCTGCAGGGCGTGGAGCTGCCGGAAGGGGTGACGCCGGAGCTGGAGGCGATGAGTTCGGCGGTGGGCGAGATCTACCGCTACGTACTGAAAGGCCCGCACCTGACCTCGACCCAGCTGCGGACCGTGCAGGAATGGACGATGGAGCGCAGCCTGCGCACCGTCCCGGGCGTGGCCGATGTGATCAGCTTCGGCGGCTTCGCGCGGACCTTCCAGGTCAAGCCGGACCTGGACAAGCTGCGCGACCGCGGCATCAGCCTCGGTGAGTTCGCCGAGGCACTGGAGAAGGGCAGTTCGAATGCCGGTGGCGGCTACGTGGAGCGCGGCCAGCAGCAGTTCCTGATCCGCGGCGTGGGCCTGATGCGCTCGCCGGCCGACATCGGCAACGTGGTGGTCGGGCAGCGCGGCGGCACGCCGATCCTGGTACGCGACCTGGCCGGCATCGCCGACACCGGGCTGCCGCGGCAGGGCCTGGTCGGGCAGGATGACAACGACGATGCGGTGTTCGGCATGGTGCTGATGCGCAAGGGCGAGAATCCGTCCGACGTGCT
>Ga0228674_1001411_pt1 | contig 14302 bp, 10 predicted proteins | sample 1D_rmetaG_FD_189054 | JGI IMG/M metagenome (GOLD analysis project Ga0228674, IMG submission 189054) | Seawater microbial communities from Monterey Bay, California, United States - 1D_r | ecosystem: Environmental > Aquatic > Marine > Coastal | place: USA: California | collected 2016-09-26
TCGGCCAGCTGATCCAGCGTCATTGGTCCCTGCGAGCGGAACCAGGTATTGGTCCAGCTCAGCGCACCGGTGAGAAAACGCCGCTGAATGAACGGGTCGCCCTTGAAGTATCCGGCCTCGCGCGCCTCGCCCAGTACCGCCAGCCAGATCTGCTCGTAGGTATCACGCAAGGCCAGTACCTGCGCCTGGCCCTCCTCCGAAAGGGAACGCCACTCGTACACCAATACCGCCATGGCCTCGCCGGTACCGCCCATGATCGACTGCAACTCGCAGCGGATCAGCGCCAGCAGCCGCTCGCGGGTGCCCTGCGCCTCGGCCAGTGCAGCGCGCATCAGGGCGGTGTTGTAGACGATGGTTTCCTCCATCACCGAACGCAGGATCTCTTCCTTGCTCTTGAAGTGGTGAAAGATGCTGCCGGACTGAATACCGATGGCGGCAGCCAGATCGCGCACCGTCGTGCGCTCGTAACCCTTGCTGCGAAACAGGTGAGCGGCCATCTGCAACAGCTTGCCACGGGCACTGTCTGGATCGGTTACCTGGCCGCTGGCGACCAGCTCCTGCATCACGGCCTGGGCTCTGTGTTCGTCCACGCTGACTTCTCCCCTGATTGCCTTGCACGGCGATTGTTCTGATGAATTCTCTATGCTGCCGGCAAGTGCTTGTCTTGCTTGATGAAATGTATGCGGCAGGCGCTGACCAAGCAAGCGCTTGGGCGTATTTTTGGCCGAATTGCCGTCTCTCGCCACTTTTCAACCAAGCGCTTGCTTGGTAATGTCAGCTCACCTTCTCAATGTGTGACGGGCCAATTCCAATGAACAAAACCGTACGCATCGGCTGCGCCTCCGCCTTCTGGGGCGATACCTCCACCGCTGCCGCTCAACTGGTTCAGGGTGCCGAACTGGATTACCTGGTGTTCGACCACCTGGCCGAGATCACCATGTCGATCATGGCCGGCGCCCGTATGAAGAAGCCTGACGACGGCTATGCCCGCGATTTCATCGAAGTGCTCACCCCGCTGCTGGGCAACATCGCGACGAAGAACATCCGCGTCATCAGCAACGCCGGCGGGGTCAACCCGATGGCCTGCGCCGCCGCCCTGAGCGCCGCCTGCGAACAGGCCGGCGTACAGCTGAAGATTGCCGTGCTGCATGGCGACAACCTGCAGCCCAAGCTCGGTGAGCTGGTCAAGGCCGGCACCCGCGAGATGTTCACGGGCGCGCCGCTGCCGCCCTTCTGCGTGTCGGTCAACGCCTACCTGGGCGCACCGGGCATCGTCGCCGCGCTGGAACAGGGCGCCGACATCGTCATCACCGGCCGCGTGGTCGACAGCGCGGTGGTCAGCGCCGCCCTGGTGCACGAGTTCGGCTGGTCCTGGAGCGACTACGACAAGCTGGCCCAGGCTGCGCTGGCCGGGCACATCATCGAATGCGGTGCGCAGTGCACCGGTGGCAACTTCACCGACTGGCGCGACGTGCCGGACTACGAGCACATCGGTTTCCCCATCGTCGAGGTCGAGGATGATGGTCGTTTCGTCGTGACCAAGCCGGAGGGTTCCGGCGGCCTGGTCACGCCTTTTACCGTTGGCGAGCAGATGCTCTACGAGATTGGCGACCCGCGCGCCTATCTGCTGCCGGATGTGGTCTGCGATTTCACCCAGGTCGCGCTGAGCCAGGTCGGCGACAACCGGGTGCAGCTGCAGGGTGCGCGCGGCCTGCCGCCCACCGGGCAATACAAGGTCAGCGCCACCCACCCGGACGGTTTTCGCTGCACCGCCAGCTGCGTGCTCGCAGGTATCGATGCGGTGGCCAAGGCCGAGCGGGTCAGCCAGGCGATCATCAACAAGACAGAAGAGATGTTCGCCGAACGTGGCTGGGGCCGTTACCAGGAGGTCAGCGTCGAGCTGCTGGGTAGCGAGGCCACCTATGGTGCCCACGCTCGGCGCCAGGACAGCCGCGAGCTGGTGGTGAAGATCGCCGTGCGTCATGCCAAGAAGGAGGCGCTGATCCTCTTCTCCCGCGAGATCGCCCAGGCTGCCACTGGCATGGCGCCGGGTCTGACCGGCATCGTCGGTGGCCGCCCGACCGTCTACCCAGTGATCCGCCTGTTCAGCTTCCTGGTGGACAAGAGTGCCTGCGCCCTGAGCGTCGAGATCGACGGCGAGCGCCAGCCGGTCGCCTTGCCGCAGATCGATGCCTTCGACCCAGCCCAACTCCGTGCGCCAGCCGCTCTGCCCGTACCGATGGGTGAAGCCGACGCTGCCGTGCCGCTGATCCGCCTGGCCGTGGCCCGCTCCGGCGACAAGGGCAATCACAGCAACATCGGCGTGATGGCGCGAAAGCCCGAATACCTGGCATGGATAGCCGCTGCGCTGACGCCCGAAGCCGTGGCCAACTGGATGGCACATACCCTGGACGCCGAACGGGGCCGCGTCAGCCGTTGGTACCTGCCGGGCAGCCACAGCCTCAACTTCCTGCTGGAGAACGCGCTGGGCGGTGGTGGCGTCGCCAGCCTGCGCATCGACCCGCAGGGCAAGGCTTTCGCCCAGCAACTGCTGGAATTCCCGGTGCCGGTGCCCAAGGCGCTGGCCGACAGCCTGTAGGAGCGGGCTTGCCCGCGATCAACAACGCAAAAGCATCGCCAGCAAGCTGGCTCCTACATAAACCGATGCAGGTGCAACAAGGAAAACAACAATGGCATACGACTCGGTATTCAAACCTGGCCTGTTCGCTGACCAGACCATCCTGGTCACCGGCGGTGGCAGTGGCATCGGCCGCTGCGTGGCCCACGAGCTGGCCCACCTGGGCGCCCATGTGGTGCTGGTCGGGCGCAAGCAGGAAAAGCTGGAGAAGACCTGCGCCGAGATCACCGAGGACGGCGGCAGCGCCAGCTTCCAGGTCTGCGACATCCGTGACGAAGAAGCCGTGAAGGCCATGGTCGGCGCGGTGATTGCGCAACGCGGACGCATCCATCACCTGGTCAACAACGCCGGCGGTCAGTTCCCCGCGCCGCTGATCGGTATCAACCAGAAAGGCTTCGAGACCGTGGTGCGCACCAACCTGGTCGGCGGTTTTCTGGTGGCCAAGGAAGTCTTCCTGCAGAGCCTGAGCAAGCACGGTGGCAGCATCGTCAATATGCTCGCCGACATGTGGGGCGGCATGCCCGGCATGGGTCACTCCGGTGCGGCGCGTGCCGGCATGGAGAACTTCACCAAGACCGCCGCCTACGAATGGGGCCACGCCGGTGTGCGGGTCAACGCCGTAGCGCCGGGCTGGATCGCCTCCAGCGGCATGGACACCTACCCCGAGTCGATGAAGAACATGATCCGCAACCTCAAGGATCACGTACCGCTGCAACGCATCGGCAGCGAATCGGAGGTGGCGTCGGCCATCGTCTTCCTGCTCAGCCCCGGCGCCAACTTCATCAGCGGCAACACCATCCGCATCGACGGTGCCGCCAGCCAGGGCACCCGTGCCTGGACGTTGGGCAAGGCGAAAAACAGCGAGCCCTACAACGGTTTTCACCGGGCCTATGTGCCCGACGTCTTGAAAGATCAGGAGTAAGGCGATGCCCGTGATTCAATCGGAAATCGACGTGCATGGTGACGCCTTCGCGCAGAACCGCGAGGCCATGCTGGCGGCCATCGCGGCCTTCCGTGATGTCGAGCAGAAGGTCCTGGACAAGGCGTTTGAGGCCAAGGCCAAGTTCGACAAGCGCGGCCAGTTGCTGCCACGTGAGCGCATCAACCTGCTGCTCGATGCCGGCGCGCCCTTCCTCGAACTGGCCTCGCTGGCCGGCTACAAGCTGCACGACGACAAGGACGGCAGCCAGGCCGGCGGTGGCCTGATCGCCGGCATCGGCTACATCGCCGGTGTGCGCTGCCTGGTGATCGCCAACAACAGCGCGATCAAGGGCGGCACCATCTCCCCCAGCGGCCTGAAGAAGTCCCTGCGCCTGCAGCAGATCGCCTTCGAGAACAAGCTGCCGGTGGTGACCCTGGCCGAAAGCGGCGGCGCCAACCTCAACTACGCCGCCGACATCTTCGTCGAAGGCGCGCGCGGCTTCGCCAACCAGGCGCGGATGTCGGCCATGGGCCTGCCGCAGGTCACCGTGGTACATGGCTCCAGCACCGCTGGCGGGGCCTACCAGCCCGGCCTGTCGGACTACGTGGTGGTGGTACGCGGCAAGGCCAAGATGTTCCTCGCCGGCCCGCCTCTGCTCAAGGCCGCCACCGGCGAGATCGCCACCGACGAGCAACTCGGCGGCGCCGAGATGCACGCCCAGGTCGCCGGCACCGCCGAATACCTGGCCGAGAACGACGCCGACGGTGTACGCCTGGCGCGCGAGATCCTTGGCATGCTGCCGTGGAACCAGCAGTTGCCGGCACGCCCGGCGAAAAGCTGGCGCGAACCGCTGTACCCGGCCGAGGAACTGCTCGGCCTGGTGCCGGCCGACGCCAAGAAGCCCTACGACGTACGCGAGATCATCGCGCGCATTGCCGATGGCTCGGAGTTCCTCGACTTCAAGAACGAGTTCGACAGCCAGACCGTCTGCGGCCACCTGCAGATCGAAGGCCAGGCCTGCGGTTTCATCGGCAACAACGGCCCGATCACTCCGCAGGGTGCGGCCAAGGCAGCGCAGTTCATCCAGCTGTGCGAGCAGAGCAACACGCCGATCCTGTTCTTCCACAACACCACCGGCTTCATGGTCGGCACGGAATCGGAACAGAACGGCGTGATCAAGCACGGCTCGAAGATGATCCAGGCCGTGGCCAACGCCACCGTGCCCAAGCTCACCATCGTCGTCGGCGGCTCCTACGGCGCCGGCAACTACGCCATGTGCGGCCGCGGCCTCGACCCGCGCTTTATCTTCGCCTGGCCCAACAGCAAGACCGCCGTGATGGGCGGCGCTCAGGCCGGCAAGGTGCTGCGCATCGTCACCGAAGACAAGCACGCCAAGGAAGGCAAGGAAGCAGATCCGAAGATGCTCGACATGCTGGAAACCGTGACCGCACAGAAGCTCGACAGCCAGTCCACCGCCCTCTATGGCACCGCCAGCCTGTGGGACGACGGCCTCATCGACCCACGCGATACGCGCAAACTGCTGGGCTTTTTGCTGGACATCTGCGCCGAAGCCAACCTGCGGCCGTTGAAGAAGAGCAGCTTCGGCGTCGCGAGATTCTGAAACGTAGGGCGGGTGAAACCCGCCAGAAATGAGGCGGGTTGCTCCCGCCCTACAGACCCATTCGATACGGAGCACAACAACAATGATCTTCACCCAGGAACACGAAGAACTCCGCCGTACCGTCCGCAACTTCGTCGACAAGGAAATCAACCCGCACGTCGATGAGTGGGAGAAGGAAGGCCGCTTCCCCATCCATGACATTTTCAAGAAGGCCGGCGAGCTGGGCCTGCTGGGCATCTCCAAGCCGGAGAAATTCGGCGGCATGGGCCTGGACTACAGCTACTCCATCGTCGCCGCCGAAGAGTTCGGCACCATCCATTGCGGCGGTATCCCGATGTCCATCGGCGTACAGACCGACATGTGCACCCCGGCCCTGGCGCGCTTCGGCTCCGATGAGCTGCGCGAAGAGTTCCTGCGTCCGGCCATCAGCGGCGAGATGGTCGGCTGCATCGGCGTCTCCGAAGTCGGCGCCGGCTCCGACGTGGCAGGCCTGAAGACCACCGCACGCAAGGACGGCGACGACTACGTGATCAACGGCAGTAAGATGTGGATCACCAACTCGCCGTCAGCCGACTTCATCTGCCTGCTGGCCAACACCAGCGACGACAAGCCGCACGTCAACAAGTCGCTGATCATGGTGCCAATGAAGACCCCGGGCATCAGCGTCAGCCCGCACCTGGACAAGCTCGGCATGCGCAGCTCCGAGACCGCCCAGGTGTTCTTCGACAACGTGCGCGTACCGCAGCGCTATCGTATCGGCCACGAAGGCGCCGGTTTCATGATGCAGATGCTGCAGTTTCAGGAAGAGCGCCTGTTCGGCGCGGCCAACATGATCAAGGGCCTGGAACACTGCGTCGACACCACCATCGATTACTGCAAGCAGCGCCACACCTTCGGCCAACCGCTGATCGACAACCAGGTCATCCACTTCCGCATGGCCGAACTGCAGACCGAGATCGAGTGCCTGCGCGCGCTGGTCTACCAGGCCACCGAGCAGTACGTGAAGGGCCGTGACGTGACCAAGCTGGCCTCCATGGCCAAGCTCAAGGCCGGCCGACTGGGCCGCGAGGTGTCCGACGCCTGCCTGCAGTACTGGGGCGGCATGGGCTTCATGTGGGACAACCCGGTGTCGCGCGCCTACCGCGACGTGCGCCTGGTGAGCATCGGCGGCGGCGCCGACGAAATCATGCTCGGCATCATCTGCAAGCTGATGGGCATCCTGCCAGGGAAGAAGAAAGGCTGACCCGTAGGGCGGGTGCAACCCGCCACCCACAGCGCAGCGGCGGGTTTCACCCGCCCTACACCGAGGTATGCAATGAACGATCTGCCCCACTGCGAAACCCTGCTGCTGAACCTCGAAGGTGGCGTGCTGCACGTCACCCTCAACCGCCCGGACAGCCGCAACGCCATGAGCCTGGCCATGGTCGGCGAACTGCGCGCCACCCTGGAGGCCGTGCGCCATGACCCGAACGTGCGTGCCCTCGTTCTGCGCGGTGCGGGGGGTCACTTTTGCGCCGGCGGCGATATCAAGGATATGGCCGGCGCGCGCGCCAAGGGCAGCGACGCCTACCGCGAACTGAACCGCGCCTTCGGTGCGCTGCTGGAAGAAGCCCAGACCGCGCCGCAGGTGCTGGTTGCCGTGCTGGAAGGCGCCGTGCTGGGCGGCGGCTTCGGCCTGGCCTGCGTGTCCGACGTGGCCATCGCCGCCAGCGGCGCCAAGTTCGGCCTGCCGGAAACCACGCTGGGCATCCTCCCGGCGCAGATCGCCCCCTTCGTCGTGCACCGCATCGGCCTGACCCAGGCACGCCGCCTGGCGCTGACCGCCGCCCGCTTCGACGGTATCGAGGCCCTGCGCCTGGGCCTGGTGCACTACTGCGAGAGCGATGATGCCGCCCTGCAGCAGCGCCTGGAGGAAACCCTGGAACAGATCCGCCAGTGCGCGCCCCAGGCCAACGCCCAGACCAAGGCCCTGCTGCTGGCCAGCGAACATGAAGCGCTCGGCCCGCTGCTCGACCGCGCCGCCGAAGAGTTCGCCGCCGCCGTGACCGGGGCCGAGGGCGTCGAAGGCACCATGGCCTTCGTGCAGAAACGCAAGCCAAAGTGGGCGCAGTAACCACACCAGCAACTGTAGGAGCGAGCTTGCTCGCGATCAGCTCGAACCAGGATCGCCAGCAAGCTGGCTCCTACAACAAAATCGACAGACCGTAGCCCGGATGCAATCCGGGAACGCTCGCCAAAATGATTCCCCGGATTGCATCCGGGCTACGCACAGCAGGAGCACAAAGATGCCCGCATTCAACAAGATCCTGATCGCCAACCGCGGCGAGATCGCCTGCCGGGTGATGCGCACCGCCATCGAACTCGGCTACCGTACCGTGGCCGTGTACTCCGAGGCCGATGCCGACGCCCGCCACGTGCAGATCGCCGACGAAGCCGTGTGCATCGGCCCGGCGCAGGTCAACCTGTCCTACCTGCGCATCGACGCCATCATCGAAGCCGCGCGCAAGACCGGCGCCGACGCCATCCACCCCGGCTATGGCTTCCTCTCCGAGAACGCCGAGTTCGCCCGCGCGTGTGAAGCAGCCGGCATCGTCTTTATCGGCCCGACCGTGGAAGCCATCCACCTGATGGGCAGCAAGCGCCTGTCCAAGATCGCCATGTGTGACGCCGGTGTGCCCTGCATCCCCGGCTTTGAGGGCGCCGCCCAGGATGACGAGACCCTGGCCAACGAAGCCGAACGTATCGGCTACCCGCTGATGATCAAGGCCAGCGCCGGTGGCGGCGGTCGCGGCATGCGCCTGGTACATGAATCCTCCGAACTGCTGGGGCAGATCCGTACCGCCCGCTCGGAGGCGCAGAATGCCTTCGGTTCCGGTGAGCTGATCCTCGAACGCGCGGTGATCCGCCCACGCCACGTGGAGATTCAGGTCTTCGGCGACCAGCACGGCAATATCGTCTACCTTGGCGAGCGCGACTGCTCGGTACAGCGCCGCCACCAGAAGGTGGTCGAGGAAGCGCCCTGCCCGGTCATGACTCCGGAGCTGCGCAAGGCCATGGGTGAAGCGGCGGTCAAGGCTGCAGCCTCGGTGAACTACGTCGGCGCCGGCACCGTGGAATTCCTCCTCGATACCTCCGGCGAATTCTTCTTCCTGGAAATGAATACCCGCCTGCAGGTCGAGCACCCGGTCACCGAGCTGATCACCGGGCAGGATCTGGTGGCCTGGCAGATTCGCGTCGCCGAAGGCCAGCCCCTGCCGCTGCAGCAGGACGACATTCGCCTCACCGGCCACGCCATGGAAGTGCGCCTGTACGCCGAGGACTCGGCCGCCGGCTTCCTGCCGCAAACCGGCCAGGTGCTGCGCTGGGAGCCCGAGCTGCTGGCCGGCGTACGCATCGACCACGGCCTGGTCGAGGGCCAGTCTGTCACCCCCTTCTACGACCCGATGCTGGCCAAGGTCATCGCCTACGGCGAAACCCGTGACGAAGCCAGACGCAAGCTGGTGCGCGCCGTCGAGCAGTGCGTGCTGCTCGGTGTGAATGGCAACCAGCGCTTCCTCGCCAACCTGCTCAAAAACCCGGAATTCGCTGCCAGCAACGCCACCACCGCCTTTATCGCCGAACACTTCGCTGATGACCCCAGCCTGCATCCGCACACGGCCAGCCTGGCCGAGCTGGCCATGGCCGCCGCCCTGCTCTACCAGGTCTCGGCCGACGCCCGTGCACACCAGCCCGGCCTGTCCGGCTGGCGCAGCGCCGGCAGCGCGCCCTGGCGTTTCGTCCTCAAGCAGGGCGAACACAAGCACAGCGTAGAGCTGGACGTGCTCGCCAGCGGCGCCCAAGCGCAGCTGCGCGTGCGCCGGGGCGAAGAACAGCTGTCCCTGCGCCTGCTGGCCAGCGACGGCCGCTGGCTGACCCTGGAACTCGACGGCGTGCGCCGCCGCCAGGCCTACCACATCAAAGGCGAGCACCTGTGGCTGTATGGTGAGCACGGCAACCTGGAATTGGTTGACGTCACTCACGAGCCGGCCGGCGGCCAGAACGCCGCCAGTAGCGGCGCGGTGAAGGCACCGATGGATGGCGCCATCGTCGACGTACTGATCGCCGAGGGTGCCAGCGTGAGCAAGGGGCAACTGCTGGTGGTGCTGGAAGCGATGAAGATGGAGCACCCGCTCAAGGCTGGCGTCGACGGAATCGTTCGCCGCGTCGGCGTGAGCCAGGGCGACCAGGTGAAGAATCGCCAGTTGCTGGTGGAAATCGAAGCCGCCGAGGTTTGACCACATCACCGTGGGAGGGGCTTTAGCCGCGAGCGTTGTTCATCGCGGCTAAAGCGGATCGCCGCCCGGCCCTTCCCACGCCCCATAACAACAAGAAGGAGCACGCCCATGTCACTTTCCGGCAAGACCCTGTTCATCACCGGCGCCAGTCGTGGCATCGGCCGCGAAATCGCCCTCAAGGCCGCCGCCGATGGCGCCAACATCGTCATCGCGGCCAAGAGCGCCGAGCCACACCCGAAACTGGAAGGCACCATCTTCAGCGTCGCAACCGAGGTCGAGGCCGCTGGCGGCAAGGCGCTGGCCCTGCAGCTGGACGTGCGTGACGAACAGGCCGTGGCGGCGGCCATGGCCCAGGCCGCCGAGCATTTCGGCGGCATCGATGCCCTGGTCAACAACGCCGGCGCGATCAAGCTGGTAGGCGTGGAAAAACTCGAACCCAAGCGCTTCGATCTGATGTACCAGATCAACACCCGCGCGGTTATGGTGTGCAGCCAGGCGGCCCTGCCCTATCTGAAGAAGAGCGCCGGCGGACATATCCTCAACCTCTCCCCGCCGCTCAACCTCGACGCCAAGTGGTTCGCCCAGCACGGCCCCTACACCGTCACCAAGTACGGCATGAGCATGCTTACCCTGGGCATGAGCGAGGAGTTCAAGAAGTACGGCATCAGCGTCAACTCGCTGTGGCCGAAGACCATGATCGCCACCGCCGCCATCGAATTCGAGCTGGGCAGCCGCGACGCCTTCAAGCGGGCACGCACCCCGGAGATCATGGCCGATGCGGCCCACGCCATCCTGGCCAGCCAAGGCCGCAGCATCACCGGACGCCTGCTGATCGACGAGGACATCCTGCGCGAACGGGGCGTCAGCGACTTCGAGCAGTACCGCTTCGATCCCGCGGGCGGCAGCCTGGTGCCAGATCTGTTCGTCGACTGAAGTCTCGGATGCGTTGGTTTCGTAGCCCGGATGCAATCCGGGGATCCCATGCGCGGATCTACCCGGATTTCATCAGGGCTACGGGGCTGGTGCCAGACCTGTTCGTCGATTGAAGCCTCGGATGCGTTGGCTTCGTAGCCCGGATGCAATCCGGGGATCCCGCGCGCGGATTTACCCGGATTGCATCCGGGCTACGCGCGAGCCTCGATCCGTAGGGTGCGCCGCGCGCACCCTACGAGCGGCAAGGCGATTTGCCGATCTGCCCGCCGCTGAGTGCACCAGAGCCATGGCTGGTGGTCGCCAGGCTGACTAGAGTCAGAACTCGCCTCCAATTCATAACATCCCAAGTGCGAGCCCCATGAGCCAAGCCGATCTGATTTCTCCCTTTCGCTTCCTGGCCCACCTGCCGCAGCACCTGCCGCGTGTACCGCGCATGCTGCGTGGCCTGTACTACGCCGGCATCCGCAACCGCGAGAAGAACCTGTCGCTGGCCTGGGCGCTACAGCGCGCCGCCCAACGCCACCCCGAGCGTCCGGCGCTGATGGATGAAAACCGCCAGCTCAACTATCGCGCTTTCAATGCCTGGGCCAACCGCCTGGCCTGGGCGCTCAAGGCCGAGGGCGTCGGCCATGGCGACGTGGTCGCGGTGATGCTGGAGAACCGCCTGGAACTGCTGGCGATCCTCGCCGCCCTAAGCAAGCTCGGCGCCGTCGGCGCACTGATCAACACCACCCAGCGCGGCAAGGTGCTGGCACACAGTTTCAACCTGGTCGAACCCCGCTTTCTGGTCATTGGGGACGAACTGCGCGGCGCCTTCGACGAAATCGCCGCGCAACTGCAGAACCAGCGGGCCAAACGCTACTGGATCGCCGACCAGGATTGTCTGCGTGACCCCGGCCAGGCGACGGACGGCTGGCTCAACCTCATGCAGATCGCCAACGGCCAGGCCGAGGACAACCCGCCGGACAGCCAGCGCGTACGCATGAAGGATGCCTGCTTTCTGATCTACACCTCCGGCACCACCGGCCTGCCCAAGGCCTCGATCATGAGCCATGGCAAGTGGATCAAGGCCTACGGCGGCTTCGGTCACTCCGGCCTGACGCTAAACGAACGCGACGTGCTCTACCTCACCCTGCCCTGCTACCACAACAACGCCGTCACCGTGTGCTGGAGCGCAGCCCTGGCCGGCGGCGCGGCCATCGCCCTGCGCCGCAAGTTCTCCGCCAGTGCCTTCTGGAGCGACGTGGCGCGCTACCAGGCCACCTGCTTCGGCTACATCGGCGAACTGTGCCGCTATCTGCTCAACCAGCCCGTACACCCGGCCGAACAGGGCAACAGCCTGCGCTGCATGATCGGCAATGGCCTGCGTCCGTCGATCTGGGCCGAGTTCAAGCAGCGTTTCGGCGTCGAGCAGATCACCGAGTTCTATGCCTCCAGCGAAGGCAACATCGGCTTCACCAACGTCTTCAACTTCGACAATACCGTCGGCTACACACCGGCCACCTACGCCATCGTTCGCTACGACCTGGAAAATGACCGCCCCGTGCGCAGCAAAAACGGCTTCCTGCAGAAGGCCGACAAGGGCGAAGCCGGCTTGTTGATCAGCGAGATCAGCGCCAAGTGGCCGTTCGACGGCTACACCGATCCGGCCAAGAGCGAGGCGGCAATCCTGCGCGACGTGTTCAAGAAGGGCGACGCCTGGTTCAACACCGGCGACCTGATGCGCGATATCGGCTGCAAGCACGCACAGTTCGTCGACCGCCTCGGCGATACCTTCCGCTGGAAAGGCGAGAACGTCTCCACTACCGAAGTGGAAAACGTGCTCGGGGCCTTCCCCGGTGTGGAGGATGCAGTGGTCTACGGCGTGGAGATTCCCGGCACCAACGGTCGCTGCGGCATGGCCGCGCTGCGCCTGACGTCAGGTTGCGAACTGGACGGCATCGCTCTGGCCGCCCACCTCGACGCGGAGCTGCCGGCTTACGCCGCGCCGCTGTTCGTGCGTTTACTCGGCGAAGTCGAGACCACCGGTACCTTCAAGTACAAGAAGACGGATCTGAAACAGGCCGGCTGTGACCCACGCCAGGTCGACGGTCCGCTCTACGTGCGCTTGCCTGGCTCGAACAGCTTTCAGTGGTTGGATGGTGAACTGCATGCAGCCATCGAACAGCGACACTACCGTTTCTGAGCAGAATGAAGCCCGGCCATGGGTAGGGTGCGCCGCCCCCTGCTACTGCCTGAACTCGAACTGCAGCTCAGCGCCTTCGATGGAGTCCCAGTAGTCGTCGACCCGTTCGTTGCTGATCAGCCGACCACTGATCTGGAACGGGCTCTGGACTTCGGGTTTCTCGCCAAACAGCGGCGGTAGCAAGGGAGAGAGATCCTCGCGGGTTTCGCTTTCCAGCGCCTGCTCGAACAGCTCCTGCGGCACGCTCAGATCCAATGCCAGTTTCGATTCAGGCTCCACCGGCTTGGGCTGTGGCGTTACAACAGGCTTGGGCTTGGCGACGACGGGCGGTTTGGCGGCGGGCACGGGCTTGCTTTCGACCACCTTGGCAGGCGGTGCTGGTTCGACAGGCTCTGGCTTGGCGACCTCGGCAACGGGCGCAGTTGCAGTGACCACTGCCGGCGCTGACGCGGGCTGCTGTGCAACGGGTTCCGGCTCACGCTCACAGGCGCTCAGCCAACCCAGGCACAGCAATAGAAGAATGGACTTACGCATCATGGGACAAGGGTAGCTCGATCAGTAACGCGCCCATGCTCCTCTGCCTGGGCGCGCCTGACAAGCCGACTTACATGACCTTTACCTCGGTGCCTCATTCACGCGACGGCTCGGTGGCCAGATGAGCGAGCTCAGCCTCGATATCCAGTTGTGGATAGTCGGCCTTTAGCTGCTCCAGCAACCGCTGCGCCTCCTCCTGCTCACCCGCCTTGCGCAGCTGCAGCAGACGCAGCAGCGCCTCGCGTGGTTCGCTCCGGATCACCAGTTCGGCCATGGGCGCCAGCGCAGCGCTACTGGCCAGCGGTGCCTCAGCCATATCGGCAGACGGCGCCTGGCGTGCCATGGCCTGACTTCTCATGCGTTCCTGCGGGGCAGCCATAGGCGCAATCGCCTCCTGCTCTGGCGCACGCTTGGCCGCTATCGGCGCCGGTGCGGCGGGGCTCATGGCCACGCTGGGCGGTACGGCATCGAAGGCCTCCGGCGTCTGCTCCAGCGTGCGCCAGGTCAGGCTGACGCCGATCCCGACACAAGCCAGCCCTGCCACCGCCACCGACCAGCGCTGGCGGCCACTACCGAATAGCCATTGATGCAGGCGCTGCGCCCAGCCGGATTCAGCCGTGCCGGACTGCTGCGCTTCACGGGCGGCCGCACTGGCCGCCGCCAAGATGCGTGCATCCAGCTCGGCCGAGGGTTCGCCGCTGCCATGGGCACGAAAATGCGCCAGCAGCGCCTGCTCGTGATCCAGAGGTTCTCGTTGATCTTTCATGCGGACAACTCCTCGGTGGCCAGCAGCCGGCGCAGCTTCTGCAGGGCATAGCGCAGACGGCTCTTGACCGTCTCGGCCGGCGTGCGGGTCAACTCGGCAATCTCGTTCAATTCCAGGTCGCCATGGGCGCGCAGCAGGAACACTTCGCGCTGATCTTCCGGCAGGTCGGCCAACGCCGCCTGCAGCCGCTCACTGTCGCGACTCAGGCTCCACTGCTGTTCCGGGCCGGGTTGCGGATCGGCCTGGGCATGCTGGCCTTCATCGTATTCGTCATGCCCGGCCTGATGGCGGCCCGTCTTGCGCCAGTGGTCAATCAGGCGGTTACGGGCGATCTGGTACAGCCAGGTCTTGAACAGCACAGACTCGCGCTGCTCGCTCTGGCTTCGCACCAGGCTCATCCAGGTTTCCTGGAACACTTCTTCGGCCAGG
>Ga0228674_1001412_pt1 | contig 14299 bp, 12 predicted proteins | sample 1D_rmetaG_FD_189054 | JGI IMG/M metagenome (GOLD analysis project Ga0228674, IMG submission 189054) | Seawater microbial communities from Monterey Bay, California, United States - 1D_r | ecosystem: Environmental > Aquatic > Marine > Coastal | place: USA: California | collected 2016-09-26
GCTGACGAACCCGTGTCTGTTTTTCGTGTCGGACCAAGGCGGGTCACCCCCAGGGCTGACCCCTCCTCGAAAACAGTGTAGCGCCACAATCCGCTTTGGTGTCGTCAGTACAGGCATATTCGCATGTTCCACGCGATTTTTGGACGTGATCGATCCTTAGCGTTTTTCGTTGCAATGACAAGATATGAGTGTTTGAGACGAAAGGCGCTTTTTCCAGACATAGTCGGAATGTAAAACCACAAAATCGACATCGTGTGCTCTCAAGACCACGAGTTCAAACCATGTGTTTGAAACACGTCTCTAGTGTCGAAATCGCACTCGACGTCGCAAAAAACGACCATTTTCCAAAATCGACCAACTCGAACGAGACTGCGTGAATTATACTAGCGCACAAGAATCGTTCCTCTACCCTCTGCACCTCGCCACGCAAACGACTCTCGACACAACCAACGCATGAAAGAGGCATGAATAATGGTTTGAGTAGTGGTTTGAGTAGTACACAACGCGTGTTCCATGCACAAACACAGACACACACGGCTGACAACGTGTGCAGTTGTGCCCGTCGCTCGATTCGACATACTTGCACAACGCGAACATTTGTCTCACACACACACTCGCTCAAACCGAGTCATGATGGGCGGATGAACTCTTTGCAACCAAATCAGAGTCCTTTCGATCGCATACTCCTTCCAAATGTGAGGAGCCTCCGGTCTCGCGCTCGGCAGTGTCGTCTTCCGATTCGTCTGGGTCCTCTGTTCGTACGGCACTCGGATCGGAAGTGGCCATGTCGATGCCGTTTGTGTGCGACATGCGTGCAATGGCTCCCGACAACATCGTGGGCTTTCGCGACTGGTAGAGTCGCTCATCCATATCTTTCGACAGCTTGGCTTCGGAGCAAGCTACGTCTCCGGAAATCAGCATCTTGACGAGTGCGAGCGCCACGCCAATCGCGGACCAAGCCCCAACATACGCCAACACGGTTGCATCGGCAGCAAAGTCACACGCTGGCTGGTAGATACGGCGATTGCAATCGTCGATTGCTATCATGAAGAACAGTGCGACGACCATTGCGATGAACAAGCCATTTTGGATGCAGCGGAATACGCGGTAGATCCACGAGGCGTGTCCCCTACAGCGTAGAGGATGGAAGCAGTTGAATGGACAGCAGGCGCACCACGAAGATACGCAAACCGACGTGCTGAGATAGATGACAAGCACGAGTAGAAACGCCAGCAACAATTGTGCAAAGCGACTTGAACTTGACAATGGACGATCGCGTGGTGTACTATATTGGCCGTCTGGGTCGACGTACGATTGGTCGACCGACGCCGTGCCGTCGTGGTTCCTGTCGAAGCGATCGATGGAACTCTTTAAAGAATCCGATACGGATTTGACGTGATTTATGAAACTTTCGGTGTTGCTCATGTTCTTGTTCTTCTTGCCGTGATGCCGATCGACGCTGCCGTCGTGAAACTGTGCTCCGTCGGCAGGCTGCGCGGCAATCGAACTAGCGACCAGACACAATTGCACGGCCACCGACGGAACAAGACGGTGCACGTACATGTCGATTGGAAGACGTCGATGTAAAGCAAACGCGAAAAAAACGACTGTGGTTGTCTGGCAGAAGGATGTGATACACATGTGCAATGAATCTATCGAACGCGGTTTGTTTTAGCGTAAAATAAAGAACCCATGTTGGAAGATGTGTACATTCACACACACACACACATATTAGACGAGGTTTCAATCGATCAGAACCTCGACAACGTAATACGTACTCTCAACGAATCCTTGTCAACCGCAGACCGGTAGTGCCCTCTACCGCCAACCCCACCTGCTACACTCTACTGACCTGTGCTCATTCGTTCTCGTGTATTCTGCATTGACGTTTGCCACACACGTCGCAAAGCTCAAGTGGATCGCCACAACCCAACACGGTGTCCATGAGAATGGACGATGCGTCCAACGAAAACGGTCGCACGACCACGATGTTGCGCTCCTTGCCACCGTCTTGGGCTTTCGACGACCACCGACTCGGACAGGCATCTTGTGCAACCAGAGATGACATCGGAGCAACGTCCGCCGATTCGGCTGCGCTTGTTGCACCAACGGCGCTCTTGGAGTGCACTAACGTCGCATCCGTCACTAAGTGACGTTTTGTGCCACGTCCAGGTACAGTCGACGACGCCTGCGCTTCAGACCCACACGAAGTGGACGTCGCCAGTGGTTGGACGGCGACGACGCCTTGAGTTGGCATGAAGTCTACGATGCGTTTCGGCTGCAGCGATCCCATCGATGCGCTGTTTGCGTGTGGCTTCAAAGACTGCGCCGTCGATCGCAAGGATTTGAGACGCTGCCATCTGCAACGAGCTTGTTGAGTGGTCCTTGGGAATGGAAGTTGATGCACGAGCTCGCACCATTTGATAGACCCCCCGTTGCATCGGTACACACTGTTTCCGTCACGAAGCGGGCCTAGCACCAAGTCGGCCAGCTTGTTGTCTTCTTCTTCGAGCCACGGAACGTGTTCTACTGTCGTAGACGTGCTGTCGACCACTTGTCCGTTGATGGTCAAACGCATCGCGCCGACGCTGCGATGCGCTGCTGCCAACAAACTGGCTGCAGGAGTGACGTGGACTTGAGCAATCGTGATCGGAGTTGCGTATTTCATAGGCAAACAAAGATTCGAAGCTCTGTGCAAAACAGCAAGACAGTCGTTGCGATTGATTCATATATCTTCAACGGGATTTGGCGGACGCGCATCAGGCACGAGCCGGCTGCGCGTCGTGCAGCCATGGTGCGAGCGGCGAACTCACATGAGAGGTTGTGCAAATGCGATTGGCATCGGCAGTAGCGTGGGTTGCGCATCGTTTTGGGCTCGCTGCATCTACGAAATCGTAAAAAGCCAGGCTATGGTCGCGGTTGAGCCGCACACGTCGGCCCAGGAATGTGCTCACTTTCCGGGACCCTCTAGCGAGCGCTCGAATGTGCTCGCTTTACGTACTCGATTCGGGGCTGTCGAGCCCACCAACAGTTGAGAACGACCGTCTGTCGTATGCTCGTTATTAATGACGCTACGTGCACACTCACGTCTTTTCTATGGTCACACTTGTGACCATTCACCGCTGTAGACTTGTGAGACGCGCATCCTGCCCAACAAGCGGGCAGCGCACGCATCGCCGACTCTATCGCATGCGGACCGCCGGCACGATCCCCAGCCGCGCAATCTGGTCCGGAGTTGCGGACGACGTCATGAATTGATTCATTGACACTACGTTGATTCCCATGGATAGCAACGAAGCGCCACGAAGCCCACTGTCCAACAGGTCAAAGGCAGTCAAGAACGGCAGCGCCTTTGAGGCGCCACCGCAGCTCTTGATGATGTGGGCCGCGTGTCTTGGACAGCCAGCACAGGCGTTGAAGAGCTCTTTGACACCCAAACCCATCGCCCGGCAGATGGATGTTCCAACCAGGGCAATGGCATCGTCGGGTGTGTTGAAGAGACATCGTTTGCATTCTTCGGCACCAAAAATACGCACCATTTCGGTACCTGTTTCGGGGTTGGACGCTTCGATGGCGTCAAAGCCGAGTGCGCACAGCTCCTCTAGGCGCACAACCTTGTACCTGTTGCAAAACTCTTGGATGGAAAGATTCGTGGCAAGAACGTTTGCCCAGCGTACGCCGCTCTCTGCCATGTACGAAGGCGTCAACTCTTCCTGGGCCATCTCCATTGCAACGTCCGCTCTGACGGACGTGCCCTCAAAAAGACACATGAGCTGGATGGCCTCCTGATCCATCGTGTCTTTGGTGCTGGTCTTCGATTCGTGACGCCGGCGCATGTTTACTGGCGCGCGTGTAGCGTACTATCGCATGTTACAGAGCACATTGTTATGTAATTGTTGTAACGATTTAGCTACCGGGCGACCGTTTGACGGCTTGGACGCTAGTCAATGGCTGGCTGGGGAAAGCACTGACTACCTACGGAGAAGGGACCTCATTTGCCTGCCATTCCGAGGATAACTCAAGAGCGGCTTCGGTAACTCACGTCAATTCCAACGCAGGCGATCGATCCGCATCGACCTTGGTGGCGCGACGATTCTTGTGCGTCACGCGAATGGCCATGTTCGCCAGGCGACGCTGTGCATCTACCGCGTTGGGAGCGTGAGGGTCGTCGGTGGATGCAATCGTCTCGAGCGCGTACTGCACCCGCGCTGCCAGAGCTTCTTTGCAGACTGCCTCTCCCGCGGCAATCAACTCGGCGTCCGACATACGCTCAAACTTATCGCTGTCGAGGCCCGTCTGCGTGGACGTCGAAGGCGGCGGTTCGAACATGTGGCTAGCCTTGGAGATTTCTCGCATGCAGCCAGCTACGTGATTAAACAGCAGCGACGGAGAAAACGTTGCGGGCAAGTCTTGTCCGTGCGGCAACGTTTTGAAGTCGTGAGGATTTGCGTTTTTGAGCAGGCGTGCCGTCAAAGTCGCACAATGCGACGCGGAACGCGTCTTGCTTGAGTTGAATGCGCGTGCCAGGCTTTGTGTCCAACGCGTGGATGCGATGTATTGCAGTAAGCTGTATGGCGCTCCAACTTCGGAGTTGCAGCGTGTGCGCAGACGGACACCGCGCTCTGGTAGCACGCAAAGCCACGGAAGCGCACGCCACTGTCGCTGCAGGTAAAACTCATCAATCGATCGCCAGTCGGCATTGTCGCCCACATACGTGGCCATGGAGGCACTGTCGTTGCCAGCCAACGAATCGCTGTCGACCAACAAGAGCTCGACGTGTGCAACTTTGGGGTCGGGTTGCATCCAACGCACCGCGCGGTCCATCAAGTATTCGGCCCACTGCACGTAGCTTGGCGTGTCGTACGTGGCCGCGTCCTCTTTGCGAAGGGTTCCTTTGGACAGCGCCACGCTGTCCGCGTCTTCGAGAAAGAGCACGATCGCCAATTCTACGCGAGCATCGTTGTTTCGCCAAGCTCTCAGGTTGCCCATGGAATGGCAACAAATCGATCGAACCGACGAATCGTCCAATCGCGCATGTGTGCGTGTTTTCCGTGGCAGTCGCATGTGCGTCGTCTTTTATGTTAGCGTCGCAATAAAACGCGTGCAGCTGATGGAAGACTTCGGTAACACCAGAACACGCGAGGTCTTTGCAATGCCAACCGGCAGCGCCAAGATTTCGTTTCAAATGGCTCCGGTGACCGGCAGCCACGTCGCTGCCGTTGGTCTAGGAAAACCCATCGAGTCGGATTCGTCCAAAGCACTCGTCTCTCAACCTGCTACCGTAACGCAACCCTCGGACGACCAATGTTTGACCTTGATCGAAGTCGACCGGATTGACATGTCCGACTCGGACACGCAACAGCTTGTAAGCAAACTGAGTAAATCGTACGAGCACAGTCTAGACGCCGATCCACCGGGAGACCCCGTCGTGCTCTCGGCGTCACGTGGCATTTTCTGTGCGTGCTTGTGTTGGAAACGTCCCGAAATGCCGCCCTGGATGGACATGCAGCTATCGTGCAGCAAACCGGGAGGGAGTCCGTTTTTGAATCGTCTCCGGCGGCGCACGTACGGTGAGTTGCTTTGGGGATTGAATTTTGCAGCGGCAATCGTACACTGGACCTTCTTCGCATTGACGTTCGCACTGGCCAAGGGCCCAGTAGACGTGAAGCTCTGGTCGACCATCGCCGTGTTCAATCGCCCCGATCTCGACGAGCTCAAAGCCGGTAACGCAAGCGTCTCCTTCGATTTTACGCCCGAATACCGCCTCGACGCCGACCCTCCAACGATCTCGCTGCGAAATCTGGTAGCAGCCTTCTTCTTCTTGTCTGCCCTTGCCCATTCGATCGTGGTTGTCTTCGGGTGCTACCCCTCCTTCTACTATTGGTGGATCGATCAGTGTCGACAGCCCATGCGATGGGTGGAGTATTTCCTCTCGAGTACATGCATGATCGTGGCCATCGCGGTCTTTGGTGGCGTTCGTAGCGTCTACTTGATGCTCACGCTCGCTGCTTTAAATGCCACAACCATTACCTTTGGATGGGTCACCGAGGCGCTCTCTCATCCCGACGCGGACTCGAGGTGCATGCTGACTGGATACAGCGCTGCCGAAGGAGGTGAATCCTTTGGAAAGCAAGTGACGGTCTTGGGCTACCATACCCGATGGGAGATCAATGCACGAAATCGGTCTCTGCTCATGCTGGCGTGCGTGCCGCCGTGGCTACTTCCGTTTGCAGCCGCGGTGCAACGATTGGGTCCGTGGCTACTCGGATTCTTCCCGTACGGTGTGCTTTGGTACGTGCTCATACATTTGTACTACGAAAGCACACAAGAATCGCGCGACTTGGGAGTCATGCCAGAGTTTGTAGATTACATCATATGGGGACAGGCCATCTTGTTTACCTGGTTTGCAGTCGTCATGCTGCTGCAACAGTCCTCGGATTGGGGATGTCGAAACTACTACTGGCTGGAGATCATGTACATAATCTCGTCCTTGACCGCAAAAGCGTTTCTAGGCTCCATCCTTTTCAGCCAGGTCTTCATATCAGACCGGTTTGAAGACATCTTTGACGTCGATCGGTACATCGAGAGGGAGGAGCTGCGACAGCAACGACTCGCAGAGCGGTTGGCTTCGGACGATCAAAGAGTGCGGAGGTTGTTTGGGTGGTAGCGACGCCTCTCATGCCTAACGCGGTAGAACGTCGCGCGACTGCGACAGCGACGGCGACAATCGAACAAGACACGCGCCGTGTCGCCGCGCCGCAACCGACGTTCTACAGCCATAGTAAAGGGGGTGCCAGCATGGGGCCAGGCATGCAACGTGTGTGCAGGCATCTCCATGCATACTCAATGTCAGGTTGAAACGGGGCGTGTATGTTGTGAGGCAGGAGGAAGGGGCCACGGAATAGGTGTATCTGGCAATCGTATGAAAGGATCGTATGAAAACGTCATACTATTCAAGCAGATGTGCATTCGAGTTCAATGTATGCATGTGCGCATCGAGAGTGTGCACTATGCGTGGTTCTCTTTGTAGAGGCAAAGGGTACACGTGCGCCTGCATGGACTCATGCGTAGATCGATACGTATATAGAGCAAGCAGCGCGCTGATAGACTCGTGTGAGCGATTGTTACGACGTCGACATACAAGCAAATTGTCATGCAAACGGGTGATAATGCAGCGCTTTCGGAACTGTCTGCGACTAGTTCGAGTGGCAAGACTCCTCCGATCGACGAGCAAAACATTGCACTGCAAGAGGTCGCCCAAGAGCCGGCTCGTGGCGTGCGCAAAGGCAAGCGCAAGGCATGCAGACGATCCGCAAAACATAGCTTGCAACGTGTGGCGTGCAAGCTATCGGTCCAGGGAGTCAGAGGTTCCAACGCTCGCGATGCGCTTCACCGACTTGTGTCGACGCGAGAAACGAGGGCACTGTTTTTGACGGCACGTCGCTTGCATCCCGACACGTGCGCCGGGTCGGTTTACGGCGCTCGCGTCACGGTATCGCACAAGGCCTTGGAGCGGCTAGCATACCATGCCGATGCGATCGTGAACCAGTTGGCGTGGCGTGTGGTGAAGAATGCGACCATGCGTGGTATGAAAGCGCTCAAGCCGCACATGCTGATGGACGTGTTCGAAGGCCGAGCCAGGTTTCGCTGTCGCACCTTTGACAACACCCTTTGACAACACCCTTTGAGGCGCAGCATAGATCAGCGGCAGTGTATTGGACGGTATGACCAGGCTGTCTATAAGGGTGGATTTCGTTTGCAGCCGTGTGCTCGTGGTGCATTGCAACGCAATCAAGGGAGCTCTTTGGCAGCATCACAAGGCATCAGAGGCATCGGAGGCATCGTTGGGTGGGAGTGTAATTGATGCACGCGGACGCACGTTCGCTCTCCACAGAGACAAGACGCTTCGAAGGACACCAACATTACAATTCGGACATGATACGCGACGAGTTGGAGGCGTTTGTGATTGAGAAACAGACAGCCGATATAAAACATCGCAACATGGCGTGTAGAGTGGCGACCGCCGTACTGTGCATTCTCCTCATCATCCTTGCTGGGCTCGTATTTCAGTTGGTGGTGTTTTAGACGTTGATCTGTCGCTTGTGGCACTTGTATAGAAAACGGCTCGTGGTCCGAGTAGGTTTGGTACGGTGCAAAAAAACGCGCCCACTCCTGCGCGCAAAGGAAGCGACACGCTCACTCATAATGCGCGTTAATTTATGGATTCCCGGCGGTGTTATATAGCTGTGTACGTATAAAGATCCAGCGAGTCCAATCGAAGCGGATTTGCAAAGAAAACGACGTGCGCCGTCTCTACATCGACGGTGCTTGTAGATACTGCTCACACTTGTAAAACCGTCGTCTGAGATCACACCAGATGATCGCAGCTTCGTTCGCAGCGACGCTGACGCATCTCAGCATGTACGACCCCACGATCCAGTTGCAAGGCGCTGTGCGCTGGGGCGATCATGTGTTAGAACGTTTCACGCGACGGATGCCCTCTCGAGCCTCTCCCAACACGTCTCTCCGGTGCGATGCAAACGGCATCTCGCAGCCCCCGCTCACAATACAGCGAGTTGAACGATGTCTTGACGATCCATGCCTCTCCTCAAGTCCCAACAGCGTGGACTCTATACGTAAACTGTGGCCCGAGATCCGCAGCGCGGCTTGTCTCGACACGTCCAATACCGTTTTGAAAGAGGAAGAAATTCCATTCCGCGAATCGGATGATGCGCTGCCAATGCCTTCTCAGATTGCGCCTCACGAGCCAATCCCCAATGCAACCAGTTGGGTTGCACATGACGACAAGTACAGTTTCAAAAGCATGCGGTGGCTCGTCTCGATGGCGCTCTACATTCAGCCCATGAGCCCTTTCCATGGCATGGCACTGGTGAATAAACTCTTCTTGGACAGAGATGATCTTTTGATGATACACATGGACGCCGAGAGTTACGACGACGACGCTTTCCAATACCATTCCACCACTCCTTGGTACATGAATGTCAAGAAACATATAGTTGGAGAGATTGCGGGAGTGTGCTCGTCGTGTCGGCTCAGTCAACTTACAGAGACGACGCGATGGATACAGACGTCGCGTCCGCGACGCGGAGCGCTTCGCCACTTGTACACGCACGTCTGGTTTGTCGATACAACGGCCGATGTCATCGTATTCAATCCGACCTTGTTCCGAAGACTCGTTGCCATGTCCGCGCCGCTGATTGCGTCACCGATGGTGCAGGAGATCGAAACCTCCTTCGACACGGATCAAAGTCTCGACAACATCGACGTTGCGGAAGACCGTGGTTTCAACTACAGCCAACACACGGCAAAGTGCCAGCATGGAAGCCTCCAAGAGCCACCCATCGTCAGCAAGCTGACGCGCACCACCTTCGAGATGCATCCACCCAGCGAGATGCAGTCGACGCGCTTTGCGCTCGTCGACTCCAGGGTGCTCATGCAAGCTTGGTCTTCGGCTTGGAGGACGGCCCCATCAAATCAATCTCGATACGACTGGGCTCTAAATCGGATCGCGTGGGAGATTGGATTTGCGCGGGAAACCAACATTCACAACAAAATGGCTCGACTCGACAACATGGCGTCGAAGACGACGGCCTGGCAAATGAACGTACTGCCTATACTCGTTCACAAACAGACGGACGGGTCACTTAAAACAAAGTACGGAAGCGCCTGCCAGGAGATAAACACTCTTTACCGCGACTCAACCCGGCTGTACGAGACCACCGAGGACCTGGTTGAACTCAAAGCCATCGAGTACGACATCTTGCGCAGTCCAGCTATGCGCAACTTGGCTTACGACGAGTGCAGCTGGAGTTGGTGGATGATGTGACGCGCAAAGCGCACTGTACGCAGTTGTATGTCGTGGTGTTGCAAGATTGCAAAAGCCGACTATGGGGTGGTGTCGCGTGTGAGAGTACTGGAGCGAGCTCGAGTGGACGGTGTGCTCGGGTCTGCTGAGAGTGAAACAAGATCGTGGTGACAGTCTATAGGTGCGTAGCACGTAGAGGAGAGCGTGTGAGATGTACATGCATTTGTAACGCACCAAGGTTACTCGTGAACACTGTCCTCGTAGATACGAGAGACAGCGTCGAGCACGTATTTCTGATCGCGCTCGTGTAACATGTAAAATGGACCGCTGCTGTCGTGCAGCAGTTGCTGGACGCACTCGATTGCAGCGACTTGTTTTGCCGGAAGCGGGGGCATCAGCACATTTGAGATCCTTTTGTGTCTTCTGCGTCGGTGGCGTCTTGCCAAAAGCGACCACACCCCTCCGTAGACGCGGATGACTTCTCGCATCACGTGTTTGACATTGACCAGGTGCACGCGACGGGTTTGAAATACGTCGATGCCCTCTTTCGGTGCTTGGTGAGTCGCTTGCAGTCGGTGCAAATACCGCGCCGGAAGCGCCGCAATGTGCTCCGCCACGTCGGTGATTGGCAACATGACCACGCTCTTGGACAGCGCGCGTGTGAATGCGCGCCTTGAAGTTGGAACATCCGAGGTGGACACTGTGTTTGCCCATTCCGGGTACGACTCGACGTCAAGTTCGTTATTCGCGTGGAATATGGTTGGATAGGTGTACGTCGTGAACGGCACACAAAGGTCTTCGAGCGTGAGTCGTTTGAATTTGCAACAAGCTCGCTTGCCGGCCACATTTACGCCGCGCACGGACGCGCCGATGGCTTCTGGATCGGTGTTTATGATGTGGAAAAGTATGTCGGCGTTGCAAAAGACTGAAGACGAATCGACGTTGCTGGGCGTCCTGCGCGCTCTCTTTTCCACAGTCATGCCCCGATGATTCTCAGACGCTTCTACCGTTGCCATGCATTTCGATGCTCTCGGTCTATCGATAGCGTTCGAGTATTCGCGTATGCTTACTTGGACGCTCGATGTGAAAGTGCTCGTATAAAGACAGTGTGTGGGTATGTGTATGTTGTGTCCCAATTAGACCATGGGCCAAGCGATCGCTTTTCTTTTCCAGACGCTATCCCTCGAATCGGTCCTCTGCGACCCACCGCACAAGTCGGACACGACGTCCAAAAGCGAGCACTCTCAGTGACCGTTGTACACCAGCAGACCAGCCTCTCCCCCGGCGCGATCGATACAGACTCATGGCGAGCATGGCCGCAACTCCCATTCCATCGAGCTTTGCACTCGATGCTCACAAAGCCTACACGCAAGACTCACTACGTCTGATGCTAGACATTGGGTACAGCGACGACGAAGACGACGTTCCCGCGGCGCGCGAGCGCGACGAGTTTTCGTTGGAACCGCAAGCGCGCCCCTCCACGTGCCAAAGATGGTCGTGCACGATTGCGCCACGCAAGAATATAAACACGCGTTCTACGTCGCCCATCCTGGACCAACTTGAAACCTCAAACGAAGACGTGAAGCAACGTCGTCGCCTCGAAGATAGCACGCTTGCGTCGCAACCAATGCTCGCGACGCTTACTCGCCGAGAAGACCAGCAGTGCCAAACAATTGCTAGGCTGACACTATGGCTCTTGGAATGCGCGCCTGGTAACGAAACGTCTGTCAGCGACGCCATCACGTGTTTGTTTGATGACGACTGCTCCAGCCTATCCGTGGTGACGCCCTCGTTGATCCTAAGCACGATCGATGCATTGGCAGAGATGCAGACGCGTCTTCCCTTGCAACTGAAACTGTCTCCACTCGACCAACAGGTCGCCGTGCACTGCAGCGAGTTGCCTCAACCGGGCGATGGCAACGTCGATGGCAACGTCGATGGCAATGTCGATGGCACCCATGACTGCGCTGAGCGCACGAAGCAGCGCAACCATGACATGCGTCTCTTTGCACTGGCAAACACGTTGCTCTGTGTGGCTTACGATGGCGTACACTACGCACCGATCAAAGTACCACTTGTGCCATCCTCTTGGATGACCGAAGACAGCGCCGATTTCCGGAGCATGACGGGAGTCCTCACGTTGCAAGCGTCCGCCGAAGGCATGGTCGCCGAAGTGCGAAACGCCCTACGTTCGGCACAAACACTGCTTGAGACCAGCGCGAAGCAGCTTCACGCCTTTGACGACGAGCAGGCTCGTATGTGTATGCAAAGCAGTGCAAGCCGTGCAACATCCACTCTCGCCTTTTGCAGATGGCTCACTTCCACACGCCACAGTTCTTCGATGCACGCGCTGGTCATGCGCATGGCGTACGAATCGCCGATGGTGGCACCTGGCTCCGTGTTGGGACCGGTCGACGCGTCGAGTGTCGCGTGTGCCGCACTGTTTCGCACGCTTCGCTCGTTGTCGTCTCAGCAGCGCGACCGGCTGGACGCAATGTACTCAGAAAGCACGTCGACCACCTGGACCATTGTCAGGCTGCGTGCCGCCATCACGGACATGATATGCAATTACGACAGAAACAAGACACGGGAAGATTGGCTATGCAAGTGGCAACGCGACGAAGACGCCACAGACGTAGCACAGCGCGCCGTTGCACTCCTCTTTGACAGCACGTTGCTCACAGAGACGCATTCGCGTGCACGCGACAACGCGCCACTTAGAAGGGTCATGGCGACAAAGGTCGTTCGCAGCTCGCAAGGATTGGATCGCGTTTCGATTGTCGAGATCGCGCAGTTCATCTGCGTCGTCTACGACGCATTGCCACAATCACAAGACGTTGTTGCTCTGACACCGGCCAATGCAATCGCACTGGCGCTTGCGCTGGTATGCGACGTGCTCATTGCAAAGGCAGTCCAGGCGCGCGACGATGGAGTGAGCGACGACAAAGACACAGGCGATCTTCAGGGCATGCTGTTCGAGTGGACCTACAACTCGCTGGCAGAAGTATCCGACGCAAAGATGCGTTTATCCTCCCACCGCATCAATATCGCGTCCCATAGCAAGTCCAAGCGAAAGCGTCTGTACGAAACGATGCCCAAGCACATCAACGTCGGTTTCGTGAGCCCAGACGCGTTGAGACGCTCGATCATGCAACCCGTATGCACTCAGCATCGTTACCGCTGCAACCGAGTCATGCACGAGCAGATGCATTTGGCATACGCCTTCCATGCGCTTGACCAATCGTGCACGGTCACTCCAACGACGCTCGAACCACTCGATGTGCTCTACGCTCGCGTGAGCATGAACTGGATCTACTACATTGGAAGCGCACGCGAATCGACGCTCGCGCTGGGTGCCGCCCCGTTCAACGAGCCATGCGACGCGGCTCAATGGACCGTCGCCTGTCGCGTCCTGCAGCGTCACCCGTTGCTCGCCTCGTTCTGCCCGCAACTCATCTTGTCCCACGTCAAGAACATTCCAGTCGTGCGAGAAGACTCCCTGATGCAGTTGTGTCGAACGATGCACTGGTGTTTTCAAAACATGTGGAACCGCGACTCCGTCATGACGAGCATTGGCATGGAGATGACACGTCCCTTTTGGATGCACTACTTCCTGGGAAGCGTTGCCAGCAAGTGTCGTGTTCGGTAAAGTGTCCCTGTATCGATGTGGTCAACGGTGCGCGTTGATGTGCGTTGTAAAAGGACCTATGAATAAGATTGGTAGTGCTATCAAATACGTGTTGTACGCCAATGTACACGCGTATCATGTGATTCTTTGTGAGTGTGTGTTTCTGAGCGACCAAGCGCGCGATGCCACCAAAGGCAAGTTATGTAACGGTACAGCATCCAACGGAAGACGCGACGTGTGACCGGTTTGTCGACTCTTGTGAGTCGTCGTGGTCGTGTGGCACCACTCGAGTAAAATGGTGGTTTGTGTGGACACTGACATTCATAAGCACCACTGTTGTATTTGGAGCACTCTTCGTTGCGCGATCAAACGCCTCAAGCAATGCGGGTGATTCCGCATTCGACTCTCCGCTCTCTCCGCTCAGATGCCGATTAGTTTACTCCGATGGGGCCATGATCAGCGAGGACGAGATGCTTTCATGGTCCGCGCAAGAGGATTGGCCCTTGACACACCCGCGCTGGAACGAACACTTGAAGGCCTGCACTTGCAGCGACAACGCGTACGACCCAACTTCCATCATCGACACGAGTGTTGTCGACGTCTGGCTCTCACCTGGCGACATCGTCGATCTCAAACGATTCGGATTCCATCTACCAGTCGACTTTGCTAACAAGTACACCGGTGTATTTGGGCGGCGTGAGCACGTGAAACTGTGTGTGCGCTACGACATTCTAGTCGACTTGTGGGGAAATGCTACGACTGGCAAACATTGTCATACACCCAATGGCCAAGGCGGCTCGGATCAAACAAGGCCATATGTCGGCTACGACGGAGCGCTGTTTTGT
>Ga0228674_1001415_pt1 | contig 14291 bp, 13 predicted proteins | sample 1D_rmetaG_FD_189054 | JGI IMG/M metagenome (GOLD analysis project Ga0228674, IMG submission 189054) | Seawater microbial communities from Monterey Bay, California, United States - 1D_r | ecosystem: Environmental > Aquatic > Marine > Coastal | place: USA: California | collected 2016-09-26
ATTTTGGGAGACGTTTTAAAGTACTTAAATGGATTTTCTGTTGTCATTCATAAAAATTAGATATCAACCAATGGGACGTCAAGTTTGTCTGACAATGCCAGAAATATACCTCCTCATTTTCGTGCAATCACTTGCATTCAAACTTGATTACTATTAACAGACCTAAGCACTTAAGGATTCTTGACGAGAATGACTTTAATATCCATTATTTCCCCAACTTATCAGCTTATAGAAGCAGGGCGCCAAGCGTTTTTCACTCAGGCTTTTGCATCTTTACATAGTCAAACAAATTGCCAATTCGAGCATATTATTGTTGATGGAGCCTCTGCAGATGGGACTGTTCAACACATCAGTGGATTGATCGAAGGATTACCGATTGATGCTGCGCCAGTGCATTTTTTGTCGGAGCCCGACAATGGGCTTTATGATGCAATGAATAAGGGAGCAGCTATGGCCAAAGGCCAATATTTAGTCTTCCTGAACTCTGATGATTTTTTCAACAGCCCAGATGCTCTATCAATACTCAGTTCAAAAATGGAACATGGTGATCCTAGCTATATTTTTGGCCGACAATTTTCACTTGATGAGACAGGTACGAAGCGCCTTTGGAAAAATATGTCGCCAAAATCTATATTGAACCAAATGCCATTTGGATATGCTTCTATAGCTTTCAAGCGTGACATGTTTTTAGCTTTAAACGGTCACGATACGCGTTATAAAATTTGTGCGGATTATGACTTGATATTTCGAATAATTGGGGGCGGTTATAGGGGTAAACGTCTAAAAGAACCTATAGGAGTTTTCCGAACGGGTGGCGTTTCGGGAGATACAGAACGTACATCACTTGAGCACATGCGTGTTTGGAAAGTTCGAATGAATGATTTTGTGGACATCTCGCATATCAGTGATGACGAAATCCTATTATGGTTGCATAGGGGCCAATTCCCGATTCGATTGCTTTTATCTATATTCTGCCAACCTAATACACCACGCGACTTAAGAAACGCTTGCATGCATGCTGCTATTAAGACAGTCCGGCGTATTTTCAAATCAAGAAAAAACTGCTAACTTTTTCAAAAGTAACATTTTCAATAATAAAGTGATTTCCACCATGATTTCCCGTTATCCAATCTACTACATTAACTTAGACCGCGTTCCAGAACGCGCAGCTTTTATGGACACGCAACTTTCCAATTTAGGGCTGGCGAATTCAATTCAGAGGGTTTCGGCCAAGGATGCTCTGACAGCTAATATAAAATCTAACTATGATAAATCCTTCAAGACACGCAGGTGGGAGCTTTTGCCGTCCGAAATTGCTTGTTTTGAAAGTCATAGACATGTTTGGGAGCGAATTGTTAAAAACCAACAGCCTTATGCCGTTATTTTAGAAGATGACATTATATTATCCAAATCCTTCAGCAAAACTGTTGACTGCATACTTGATACTATTTCCGAATTTGATGTTATAAAACTTGATGGTTGCGACCATCAAGAAGTGCTATTTGGTGCAGCAATACATCTTGGCGAGTTTGCTGTAAGACCGATCCTCAGAAGAATAGGGAGCGCGGCAGGTTATCTATTGTCCTTGTCTGGAGCAAAAAAACTAATGGTTCAATCGTACAAATATAGTGACAGTGTAGATGATTTTATATTTGAACCGCGCGATGAATGGAATGTCCTTCAGCTCGAGCCTGCTATTGGCGTTCAAGGTATGTTTCTGGATGCGAAATTTACAACTAAAGTCTCCAAGGCTGTTTCACAAAGTGAAAGGACGGAGAACCCAACAATTAGTGGCATGCGCAAAAAGGGTCCAGTTTCATATCGGTTAAAAAAGGAATGTAAAAGATTTGCTCTAAGAGTGTTTATGAAGGCATTTGGGAAGGAATTTATTGACAAGCAATCAGGTAAAATTGGTCCCATAAAGCTTTCAATAGATCTTGGTCAGTACAAATCGTACAAGGTGAAAACCTGACTTAATGTTACAAGCTCGATCACTTATATGACACTGACGCGCAGGAGCGTGGGCATTTCTAAATATACCTTCTATTACTTCATTGTGGGTAGCGTTGTGGGTAATCATATGTAAATTAAATTTTATTTAAATATAACAATTACTTAAAGCCAGTAAGTGGCGGTGTTGTCAGACAAAGCCTAACCCGTCTCAAATTAGCCCCCTAATTCCATGTCCTACTGATAATTCTAGCAACTTCCGTCTCTTGTTAAGCAAGATTAATCTCAGTTTTAACTAAGGATTTTAAGTACATCATTAGTATCAGCACGCACAGTGCGGAATTGATTTGCGGGATGCGCAGGATCTTCGTAGCCAAAAGAAATAGCAGTTAGAATTTTGCGATTATCTGGAATAGAAAAGTATTCTCGGATCGTTGACGCAAAACCTGTAACGGATGCCTGAGCAACACTCGCCACGCCTTTGGCCTGAGCCGCAATTGTAAACATTGAGATGAAGTTGCCACAATCCATCGCGCCATATGGCCCCAATTCAGCCTCGGATGTAATGATCGCCACATGGGGAGCGCCAAAGAACCGATAGTTTAGCATCATCTGCTCCATGCGGCGCTTGCGGTCATCACGCTCAATGCCAACAGCTTCGTAGAGCTGATACCCACAAGCCCGTCTACGATCCAAATAGTCGCCAGTATATTGAGTAGGCCATTCAAAGTCAGGATTCATTTCCTGAGTTTCTGCTGCATGAACCAAAACATCGCTAAAGGCTTTTGTTTTTTCACCGCGGGTCACGATTACTTTCCATGGCTGCGCATTACACCAAGACGGAACTTTTGAGGCGGCGGTGACAATTTCCTGCACTGTCAAGTCTTCAACCTCCCGATCGAGATAGCCCCGACAGCTGTATCGTTGATCAAGCAGTTTAGACAAAGTAGCAAAATTAGTGTTCATTTATTATTCCTAGATAATATTTGGCATGCAAAGTATCTGAGTATGCAATTAATTAAGACGTATACTACGTATATTTAAAATCTGCAACCTTCGATATAAATAGAAAGACAATGCTGGTCGAGTAGTCTCACTAAAGAAATGGAGCAACCTTGGGATCAAGACTTGGCTGGAACTTCAGTGATAGGAGACCAGGGCGCACGCCCGCTAAGATCATTTGCTTTGATGAGCTTCTGGCTTAACTCCATGAAACGTATATACTCCTCATCACTAAGAGGACTGATCAACCTGCGCTGCGCTTCGATCATTCCAGGTTGGACCTTATCTATGAGATGCTTTCCTTCAGATGTGATTTTTGTAAATTTTGTACGTTTGTCACCGGGGTTATCGTAACGATCTAGCAACTGTCGACGTACTAATCGACGAATTACATCAGCAACTGTATTCCGATCCACCCCAATCATTTTGGCAATTGTTACTTGATCACGCGCGCGCCCATTGGCCAAAACTGTTAATACTCCAAACTGAACAGGAGTGAGATTATATTCGGAACATTCTTCCAAAAATAAAGCTACATGAATCTGATGCAAACGCCGAATCAAGTGACCTGGCCGATCAATTAAATTACTAAAATCTGCGGAATTTTCTATCATTTTATCAACTATTTCTTGCAACTTTGAACGCATTAAATAACAGAGAATAATAAAATCTTCCAGTTATATATACCTCAGTCTTTAAAATTCTACTTTTTGAAATCAAAACGAGCCACAGAATAATTTAAGTATAAATAGTTTTGACTTCCAAAATTTAAGGAGTATACTCCCTATAGTAGATTCTTGACACGCATGACTTAAGTCTAGTGTCCTAAATAATACAGGAGCGTTAAATGAGCTGGACAATTGGTGTAGATGTTGGAGGGACATTTACTGACTTTTACGCGGCCCACGATGAGACAGGCATTCATCATGTTTACAAAACCTCATCAACACCTTCAAATCCGGCTGATGCGATTCTAACTGGACTTGATGCAATGTGCGATAAGTTTGGCATCCCAAAAAATGATATCAAGCGCGTTTCACATGGCACAACTGTTGGTACCAATGCGTTGATCCAACGCACGGGTGGCCGGGTGGCATTAGTAACAACCAAGGGTTTCCGCGATCTGCTAGAGATTGGACGCCAAACGCGTCCACACATGTATGACCTTCAAAAAGACTACCCTGCCCCGTTAGTTGATCGTGAATACAGGATAGAGCTGAACGAGCGAATTGGTGCTGCCGGTGAAATTGTCCGTGCGCCTAGCGCAGAAGATATCGACATTGCCATTGATGCAGTGATTAATGCGGGTGCTGACGCCTGTGCTATCGGGTTCGTCTTTTCGTTCCGAAACGATGAGCATGAACAACAGTTTGCCAATGCTTTGCGCAAGCGCGCACCTGGAATTGCCATTTCTGTTTCCTCCGAAGTTCAGCCAGAATTTCGCGAATATGAGCGTCTGTCCACAACCGTTCTAAACGCCTATCTACAACCAGTCATGTGGCATTATCTTGAGACCCTAGAGGCAGGCATTGCAATTCGAGCGCCCAATGCCAGTCTAGGGATCAACCAATCCAGTGGTGGCTTAATGTCCGTACGCCGTTCTCGCGAATTTCCAGTACGTACGGCACTATCAGGCCCCGCAGCAGGTGCAGTTGGTGCTGCACATGCAGCCCGCCAAACTAAACGAAACAAGATCATCACACTTGATATGGGCGGCACGAGTGCCGATGTTGCGCTAATACGTGATTACGAGGTTGATCTCGCCTTTGACCGTGATGTTGCTGAGTTCCCCATCCGAATGCCTTGTGTCGACGTTGAAACCGTAGGCGCAGGCGGTGGTTCGGTTGCATGGTTCGATCGCGATGGCCTGCTCAAAGCTGGCCCCAAGAGTGCCGGCGCTTACCCTGGCCCTGCCTGTTACGGCAATGGCGGAGATGAACCTACGACAACCGACGCCAACCTTTTACTTGGACGCCTATCGTCTCGCGGATTGTTAGATGGCGACATGGGTCTCAACCCTGAATTGTCACGCCAAGTATATACACCGATTGCAGACCAGCTTGGCTTTACCCCTGAAAAGACTGCCCAAGGGATGCTGGGAATTGTGGTGGCCAATATGGTACGCACAATACGCACCATTTCGGTCGAGCGCGGCCATGACCCACGCGACTTTGTACTAATGCCATTTGGTGGTGCGGGTCCACTTCATGCCCGCGACGTGGCCGTCAGTCTTGGTATGAAAGAAATGGTTGTGCCTGCAGCACCGGGTATCGTTTGCGCGCAAGGTCTTTTGGTTTCTGATCTCAAGGAAGACTTTGTCATCAGCCGTCGAATTGCATTAAATACTGAGGGCATCGTCATCCTTACCGAAGCCCTCGACAGATTGTATGTTAATGCGGTTAACTGGTTCGATAGTGAAAATGCTCCAACAGAGGGTCGTCAGGTCCGTCTAGTTGTAGATGCACGCTATATCGGTCAAAACTTTGAACTAGCCGTGCCGATTGCTGAAGGTGCACAGCTTTCGGGTAGCGATGTGCCGGATTTAGACGCAATGCAAAAAGCATTTTGTCGCGCGCACGAAAAGGCCTATGGCTATGCCAGCGAAAGTGACCCAGTAGAAATTGTCAACGTGCGCCTGTCCGCAAGCGCAAAACTATACAGATTCGAAGACAAAGCTACAATAAGTGGCGAACCCAGCATTCCAGAAGCACGTGACCGTCGTCAAGTGTATTTCAACGACGAATTCCCAGTTCTCGCAAAAATCTATAACCGTGCAGAAATGCGGCCAGGACAAATTGTTGAAGGCCCCGCAGTTCTTGAACAGATGGACACAACGACGCCCATCTATCCCGGTGATGTCGCTAATATGACGCCTGACGGGCATTTGATTATTACCATTGATCCAGAGGCCGTGACATGAACCATAAATCCACCGAACTTGACCCAATCCGTCTTGAAATTATAGCCAACGGCCTGCGTTCAATTGCTGACGAGTGCTTTGTAGCGCTGATGCGTTCGTCTTATTCGACCAACATCAAGGAACGTAAAGATCACTCGGTCGCGATCGTCGACAAAGCAGGCCGATTGGTTGTGCAAGCAGAGCTGACGCTACCCATTCACATCGCCTCAATGGGCGGTCTAATGAAATGCGTATTGGAAAAGTTTGGTGACGATATTCACGAAGGCGACATTTTTGTCGCCAATGACCCGCACACCGCAGGCGGCACCCACTTGCCCGATATCAACTACGCTATGCCAATTTTTATCGATGGCGAGATAGTGGCCTTTATTTGTAACATTGCCCACCACGCCGACATTGGCGGCATGGTTCCCGGCTCGATGGCGGGTGGTATGTCTGAGATTTATCAGGAAGGTCTCCGAATTCCAGTTGTACGCTTGTTTAACAAGGGCAAACTGCAGCAGGACATAATGGATATCCTATTGCTGAACGTTCGTGTGCCTGAAGAACGTGCTGGCGACCACAATGCTCAAATTGCATCTTGCCGTCTTGGTGAACGTCGCTTTAAAGAAGTGGTCTCTGTACAAAGCTTGCCAAGCGTTTTAACCGCTTTTGATGAGATCATTGCACGCACCAACAAGCGGATGCGCGATACAATCTCTCAAATTCCTGATGGCGTGTATGAATTTAAAGACTATTTAGATTCGGATGGGCTTGAGACATTTGATATTCCTATCTGCCTAAAGTTGAATGTAAATGGTGAAAAAATTCATTTGGATTTTGCAGGAACCAGTCCACAGGTCAAAGGTAACGTTAACACGACACTTAATGCAGTTCAGGCAAGTGTAAACTACGCCCTAATTGGTGCTCTCGATAGCGATATGCCGTCAAACCAAGGTGCGCTAGACGCCGTCGATATCAGTTGCAATGCTGGAACAATCCTGAATTGTGTATTTCCTGCACCAGTGGCCGCACGGGCTCACGTGTGCCAGCGCGTGATTGACATTACTCTCGGCGCCTTATCCAAAGCGATTCCTGATAAGGTAATTGCCGCAGCCAATGGCGCCAACACAACGGCTGTTTTTTCTGGTGTGGATCCACGAACAAATAAGCCTTATCTTTACTTTGAAACCATCGGTGGAGGCATGGGGGCAAGGGCAACCAAAGATGGTAAAGACGGCGTTCAGGTAGGGATCACCAATACCTCTAACTTGCCAGTTGAATCGATCGAACAAGAATACCCTCTCAGGGTCGAAGAATACGGATTTGTAGAAGACTCCGGCGGCGCAGGTAAGTTCCGTGGCGGAATGGGACTGCACCGAGTTTTAACACCAGTTGATCATGAATGTGTGTTCAATGGCGCAGGCGAACGGTTTCGTTATCAACCATGGGGCCTATTTGGAGGCAAATCCGGTGGCGCTGGTAAGTTTATGTTTGAGGATTCCGAAGGCAAACGCCGTTTGGACGATAAACCAAATGAGGTTGAAGTCAAACCCGGCACCAAGATCACGGTCGAAACACCTGGTGCAGGTGGCTATGGCAAGCCCTCAGATCGAGCGGCCGAAGCTATTGCACAAGATGAGCAAAGCGGCAAATTTTCAAAAGATTATATCACTAAAAACTATGGCACGGGAGGCCAATAATCATGCGCGTATATTCTATGGTTCGACCCAAGAAACTTTCAATGATCCCAGATGCAATGGCCCGGGCAGAGAAACTTGGATATGAAGGAACAACGCTTTTGGAGTTAACAGTTCCACCAACATTGTCGGCAGCAGCAGGTGCAATGCTCACAAAAGATATCAAGATGATGTCAGGCGTTTTTGTTGCCTTTCCACGTAGCCCAATGGCCACGGCCTATGATGCGTGGTCACTGAATGAGTTGTCGAACGGTCGTTTCCAATTAGGTATCGGTAGCCAGATCAAAGCACATTTGACGCGCCGTTTTGGTATGAATTACGAGCCACCAATTCGCCGAATGAAGGACTATATCAATGCGCTAAATGCGATCTGGGATTGCTGGCAAAACGGAACCAAGCTAGACTATGACGGCATTTACTATAAGCACAACTTGATGATCCCGTATTACAACCCTGGTCCACTTGAAACCGGAAAGCCAGAGATACACCTCGCCGCAATCAACAAACTGATGTGCCGTCTCTGTGGCGAAGTCGCCAACGGCCATTTGCCTGGTGACCCAATCACCTGGAAATGGCACGAGGAGGTTATGCTACCAAACCTTGAGATCGGCCTTGAACGGTCTGGCCGAAAACTGAAAGATCTTGATCTTGGTGGTTACGGTTTTATAGGCTGCGCCACATCCACCGAAGGCCTGGACAGGGTTGCCAAGGGATTGAAAGAGCGTGTCGCTCTTTATGCTTCAACACCTGAGTACAAAGATATGCTAACTATGCATGGCTTTACGGTTACACAAGAGGACTTTGCCGCTCTAACTCGGGAAGGAAAATGGGAAGAGATGGGCAATCTTGTAAGCGACAAAATGCTTGAAGCTTATGCTGTGATTACCACACCCGAGGATCTGCCTGCAGCGCTCGCTAAACGCTACGGTGGCAAGGTTGATCGTATTCAAATTGATGAGACCTGGTTTGACGGCCTCACAGACGATCAGGTAAAAAACCTTATTTCTGAGATCAAGAAAATACCGAGCCATGAAGATGATTGAAACGTTCCTGGAAGATGCAGTAAACCGTGACTTTGCCGCAGAAGAGTGGGATCGCCTAGGCGCCCGTGCTCCTGACGAACTTGCGTTAGCTGAACTTGAACGGGAAGTCTCAGTTGGTGAATTGATCCTTCAGGCGCGAATGCGCGCAGGTCAATTTATCGCTCAAGGAGTGACACCGGGGGATCGGGTGATCGTGGCGCGACCAAATGTAATTGAGTTCGTTTACGATTATCTCGCGACACGTCTTTGCGGTGCTGTGCTGGTCAACCTTCCATGGTCAGCAGGCACTAGTATTACTGAGCTTGCAGAAATTCTGGATGCTAGGGTTGTAGTATTAACCGAACACTTAGTAGGCGACAATCCATTGTTTGACCAGTTGGGCGACCGCCGATTTCGTCCTGAAGAACCCGCTGCCATTGGCCCTAAACGCCCTATTCAACGGTTGGGTGATGAAATTGCCTGGCTAGCCTGCACATCCGGCACAACCGGCACGCCCAAAGCGGCGATACACACTGGGGCCACGTGGCAACGTCAAACAGAGGTATTTGCCCAGCATTTTAAACTGAACCGGGATGATCCCATTCTAGTCACCTCTCCTGTCGGACATGCGGTATCTTTACTGTTTGGCGTACGATTTTCTCTGCTACTCGATTCCCCAATGGTCTTAGTTTCACGCTGGAATATCGACACCGCTGTAACACTGATCGAACGCTATGGCTGCAAATTCACAGTTGCGCCAACGCCGTTCCTTGTTGACACCATCACTTATGCCGAACGGAACGGCAATGAACGCCTAAAAACTCTAAAGTTCTTTCCATCGGCTGGTGCACCTGTACCACGTACTCTTGTGAGGCGTGGGCTTGATGCTCTACCTGGATGTCAGGTTTGGTCCTATTTCGGCACCTCAGAGGCAGGGGCGGTGACGGCCATGCCGCTTGATGCTGAGATGGCCGAACGTCTAGATACTGATGGCACCGCGTTACCCGGCACCAAAACTCGCGTGATCGACGGTGAACTTCAGCTCTTTAGTCCGGAGCAGATGATGAAAGGCTACTGGAGTGGTGATCCCAACGGACATTTGCACGATGATGGCTGGTATCAAACGGGCGATGCCTGCGAACAGCGCCCAGACAACTATATCAAAATGATTGGGCGGGCAAAAGACATCATCCTGCGCGGTGGCGAAAACATTTCACCTCTTGAGATCGAAAATACACTTCTCAGCCACGAAAACGTCGATGACATTGCAATTGTCGGTTTTCCAGACGATCGCCTGGGATCACGAATTGCTGCGGTTGTTGTCGCTAAGGGAGAAATAAACTTAAATGATTTGCGCCAACATTGCGAAGACATTGGCCTAGACAAAGCCAAATGGCCAGAGTACATGATTGAAATTGACAAAATTCCACTATCTGCGATTGGCAAAGTTCAACGTGGTGCGCTTGAGGACCATGTCTGGGGGATCTTCAAGCAAGCGAACCAAGAGGGAATGTCCTGAGATGACTATGCGTCACAACAATCTGAGCGTCTCCGACGTTCAAGAGGCTATAAGCCAGTCGGCTTTCCATCAGCTCTATAATCCAGAGGTGCTGGAGGTCGATAACGAAAAAGCCATGCTGAGGTTGCGAGTGTCAATGTGTGACACATTCGAACGCCAACCGGGCACGGGGCAATGGCATGGTGGTATTCTAGCGTCATTAGTTGATATTGCAGCCTGCTATGCCCTCTTACTTGTAGCAGAAGGGCCAGTACTGACGTTGAATTTCAACACCAACTTCCTACGCCTCACAGTCTCCCAAAATCTTATTGTCACCGCAAAGGTAAGTCGTGTTGGTCGGACTGTGAGCTTTATTGACGTCGACATCATCGACGACGCCAACCAAACCGTTGTGACTGGGAATGCATGCTATACAATCCGTCCTGAAAAGACTTTACTTTGATCCGAAAGGCCAAAATATGACTACGTATTCCAAAAAAATGAACATTGCTATCATAGGTGGAACAGGTGCGCTTGGCTCAGGGCTTGCTTTGCGTTGGGCACGGGCTGGCCACAATATCACAATAGGGTCCCGTGAGGCTAGCCGTGCAACTCAGATTGCTGAACAGCTTTCCAAAAAATCTGGAATTGAGATTTTTGGTTTGGACAACCCGTCTGCAGCAGAGTTTGCTGAGTTAGTCGTAATGGCTGTCCCTTACGCCAGCCAGAAGACAACGCTCAAAGCCATCAAATCGCACCTAGACGGCAAGATTTTTATTGATGTGACCGTACCATTGATGCCACCAAAAGTACGTACTGTGCAATTGCCCGAAGGTGGGTCGGTTGCAAAAGGTGTTCAAAAGGAGCTAGGCGATACGGTCCGTGTGGTTTCGGCGTTCCAAAACGTAGCTGCCACACATTTAAACGACCTTACTCACAAAATCGATTGCGATGTTCTTGTTTGCGGCAACGACAAAGACGCCCGCACAACCGTGATCAAACTAGCAGAAGACGCCAACATGAAAGCATGGCATGCAGGTCGTATCGACAATTCTGCCGTCGCAGAAGCTCTAACCTCAATTTTGATTTTCATAAACGGCAGCTACAAGATTGACGGTGCTGGCATCCGAATTGTTGGTGAACCACACACCTCGGACAATTAAGGAAAAGGGGCTGAATGTCTGAAAGTATATTAATGACTGCATTAAAGAATTTTCCACTTGTGTGCGCTGGTGATGATCTTTGTGAATTGGTCGCGCAAGGCCTGGCCTGTGATGCTATACATCTGCAATTTGGAGATATTCTCGTTGTTGCTCAGAAGGTTGTGTCAAAAGCTGAAGGTAGGATAGTAAATCTTAATACGGTCAAGCCCAGTGCTGAGGCGTTAGAACTAGCAAAAGAAACGCAAAAAGACCCCCGCCTGGTGGAACTTATCTTGTTAGAAAGCAAATCTATCATCCGCAAGAAAACCGGCGTCATAATTGTTGAACACAATCGCGGTTGGATCATGGCCAACGCGGGTATTGACGCATCAAACGTTGATTCACTAGACACCGAGCAGAATGTGCTATTGCTCCCACTGGATCCCGAAAAAAGCGCGGCCGACCTGCGTGAGGGTTTAATGCGCCGTTTTGGAGTTGATGTTGCCGTAGTAATTTCTGACAGTTTTGGCCGACCATGGCGGGTTGGAACAACTGGGGTGGCAATTGGAGCAGCTGGCTTGCCAAGCCTTTGGGATCGCCGAGGGGAAACAGATTTATTTGGACGCGAATTGCAGGTTACACAACAGGCAATTGGAGATGAAGTTGCAACCGCTGCCTCTCTATTGCAGGGGCAAACTTCTGAAGGACGCCCCATTGTTCACCTCCGAGGGCTTAATTTCAGAGAATTTAATACAGCGTATCACCGGCCTGCATCCGATCTGATCCGCGATATCTCTGAGGACATGTTCAGATGACCGGTAAGGTCATCACGCTATCAGGTGGCGTTGGTGGAGCCAAGCTGGTGCTGGGTCTGTCCCATATTGTCATGGGTGGCGATCTGGTTGTAGCCTGCAATACCGGCGACGACTTTGATCATCTAGGCTTACGTGTCTGCCCCGACATCGATTCCATACTCTATTCGTTATCGGGTCTATCTGATCAGCAACGTGGTTGGGGACGTCGCGACGAAACATGGACATTTATGTCCGCACTGGGTGATTTAAAGGCGCCAATCTGGTTCAATCTCGGCGATGGCGATCTCGCAACACATGTGTTTCGCAGTGATCTACTGCGTCAGGGGCAACTCTTGGGTGCTGTAACTGCTGAACTCGCATTACGTCTTGGGATTACCGCAACCATCTGCCCAATGAGCGATGATCCTGTGGCCACTATCGTCCAAACACCCGAAGGCGAATTGGCTTTTCAGCACTACTTTGTGCGTGAACAATGCAAGCCCTCCGTAACTGGCTTTCGCTTTGAAGGGCTCAACGCTGCAAGTCTAAACGGCACCGTTGCAGATGCCCTAAACGATAATCCAAGGGCTATCATCATCGCCCCATCCAATCCCTATGTCAGTGTTGATCCAATCCTGCATATTCCAGGAATGATGGATGCCCTTATTGCGGCTGATGCACCAATCGTCGCAGTTTCTCCAATCGTTGGAGGACAAGCTCTCAAAGGCCCCGCCGCAAAAATGATGGCGGAATTGGGCATAGATGTTTCAGTGCTTGGCATTGCGCGGCATTACCATGAGCTTTTGGACGGACTGATTATCGACCAAATAGATGCGAACCTAGCACCAAAAATCGAGGCCATGGGCCTGAAAGTTCATGTGACGCAAACAATCATGTCCGATCTTAAATCGCGCATTGATTTAGCCAGTGCTACACTTGCATTCACGAATGAGCTTGCACAATGACTGATGTTGTGATCCCTGTGAAAAGCCTCATGGAAGCAAAGAGTCGCCTGCAATGGATTCTCAGCCCCTCTGAACGTGCAAATCTAGTGCTGGCTATGCTACGTGGTATACTAAGTTGCCTTCAAACTATTGATCTAGGAAATATTTGGCTCGTGTCCTCTGATGATGAAGTCCTCGACGAAGGCAATAGATTGGGCGCACGGCCTCTCCAAGAAGAATTCGCAGCGGGTTATAATCAGGCCGTTTTGACTGGTTTACGAGCTGTTGCACACCGCCATTCAGCACTAGTACTGCCTGCTGATTTACCTTTTCTGAAACAATCAGAAGTCACCAAAATGATTGCACCAGTTGGTCACGAAGCCCCCTTGATCCGCATCGCCCCTGATGAAAAAAAGCAAGGTACAAATAGTTTGTTTTTGTCTTCTCCTGACCTGATTAAACCAGCATTTGGACACAACAGTTTCTTTAATCACCTGTTCGCTGCTAACAGCGCAGGTATTGTTGCAAGGACCATGCTATTGCCAAGTCTCGCGTTCGATGTAGACACCCCCAATGATCTCATCGCATTTGAAGCGCAGAACAACTCAGGTTCAGCCTCCAATTTTCACAAATCCATTTCGTTTGGCTTTGCGTCTGAAAAAGAGTCCAAAGGCGTTATCATATGACATACATGACCAATCCTGAGCCACTTGAGAACGTACTCTCCAAAGAAGACGCCCAAAAATTGTTGGAGGTACCAGACGTCGATCTACTTGACCGTGCTTCGCAAATACGAGATCTAGGACACGGGCGGTTGATCAGCTATTCCCGCAAAGTTTTTATTCCTCTGACCGAACTATGCCGTGATGTTTGTCACTATTGCACATTCGCCAAAGCCCCTAAGAAAATCGCCGCACCTTTTTTGAGTGCTGCACAGGTCTTGGAAATCGCGCGCGCTGGCAAGGCAGCTGGCTGCAAAGAAGCCCTTTTTACCCTCGGAGATAAACCAGAACTGCGCTACGCCATCGTCCGCGAAGCACTTGCCAAAATGGGTTATGATACTACGCTAGACTATTTGCGTGCTATGGCTGAACTGGTTTTAAAGGAAACCGGCCTTTTACCGCACCTGAACCCCGGCATTATGACCGCAGATGAGATGGCCACTTTGCGTGAATTCTCAGTATCGATGGGCATAATGCTCGAAAATGTCTCAACAAGGCTCAGTCAACGTGGCAACTGCCATTTTGGTTCCCCAGACAAAGATCCAGCTCTGCGCCTCAAAATGATAAGGCAGGCCGGTGAGTTGAACATCCCCTTTACTAGCGGTATTCTAATAGGGA
>Ga0228674_1001419_pt1 | contig 14272 bp, 10 predicted proteins | sample 1D_rmetaG_FD_189054 | JGI IMG/M metagenome (GOLD analysis project Ga0228674, IMG submission 189054) | Seawater microbial communities from Monterey Bay, California, United States - 1D_r | ecosystem: Environmental > Aquatic > Marine > Coastal | place: USA: California | collected 2016-09-26
CTTCTGCTGTTCCTCCTAGTGCAATAACTGTACCTGCTTCATACTCGCCATCAGCTAAGTAGTTTTCTGCTAAGTCAGCATATTTTGCTGTAGTAGCTGTACCTGAGAATGTTGTAGCATAAACTGTACTCCACGTGTCTGTACTACTACCTATGTTTCTTGTACCTGATGGAATAATATTAGTATTAACACTACCGTTCATTGATATATTATCTGAACCATCATCACCTAAAGTAACACTGCCTGTAAATGATCCGCTTGTACCACTTACAGCACCAGTGAATGTACCAGATGTACCACTTACAGCACTACTGAATGTACCAGTTGTACCACTTACACCACTACTGAATGATCCAGTTGTACCACTTACAGCACCACCTGAATAACTACTAGCTGTTAATGATCCAGTGATTGCTACACCTGAGTTTTCTACTCTAAGTCTTTCATCGCCGTTAGTAACTATTAGAACTACATCAGCACCTGAGTTTGTAAAGCCGCCACCTGCACCAATACCAATACCAGTACTACCTGAACCACCTTCCCCTGGTGCTTCAATAAACGGAGCATATATCCAGTTAGTTGATAACATTGGCTCATTGTTAAAGCTACTACCAGTTTGGAAATCACTTTGTGTTACGTTAGTTCCACCTTGGTCAATGTTGCCTGGTATTTCTACAGTAGGATTAGTTGTGCCGCTTGCTGTTAATATTGTACCGCCTTGTGGTGTAGTAAATGATAATACGTTTCCTGCTTCTGACAATACAACGTTATCAGCAGATCCACCAACAGCATATGTATTAGCTTGAAGTCCACCACTCGGGCTTCTTCTAGCAATACTATCTCCTGATGATACTGTACTAATTTGTGTAGTAGCATATACACCTTCTTCAAGTTGTACCATTGCTTTACCAGTAATGTTTTGAGAAGCCGGTGAAACTTCAGTAGGTGTTCCTACTGAAGCAGTATTGCTGTCTACTATACCTGCTGACGCATTAAATTGTGATGCAGTAGTAGTACCCTGTCTAATAACATTTATAACATATACTTTCTTTTCAGAAACTACTTCGCCTTGTACAGTACCTTCAACAATAATGCCGCCGCCTTGATTCTGTACTAATGTTTCGCCATCGTCTAGACTTACGTTAGTTCCAAATGTAATTACTTGTCCTGCAATTATAACGTTGTCGCTGTTAACAAAGTCAGAATCTTGTAAACCAAAACCTTGATCAATTACTCTTTCAAACGGTACTGATTCAATATCGCCTGTAAGATCATTATAACGTCCTAATAAGTTTTCGCTTGCAATTGTTTCTAGTTTAGTATAACCTAATGCTCTGTCTTTTAGACCAATGTATCCACTTTCTTTAATGTTTGATACTACAGCACCTAGTGCTATTTTTGAACCTTCTACACCACCAGTAAACGATGCTTTCTGTAGAATAGTTGCTCCATCAATTGTAAATGGATCAGATGTTCTAATTACAAATATAGTACCATTAGAAATACTATTTACAACAGTACCTATCTTAGATCCTTGATATATGTAATCGCCTGCAACAACAGTTATGCCTATGTTTACAGTTACTTCTATTTCATGTGTTAAGTTATCGCTATCAAAAGACGATAGTCCTCTGTTTCCTTGACCAACAGCATCATTACTTCCAAATAGTCCTGAACTTGTTGTACGTGGTTTAGCACGTTCAAGTAATAGTTTGCTTTGTTGTATACTTGCTGTAGGACTAATATCAGCATTTACAATTGATCCATTTTCAATTTGGAAATCAATTTCTGCAATAGGTCCTAACAATGCGTCATCAAGAATGTTTTTAGTTCTTGTAACACTATAATTAATTACACTAGTTGATGCTTCTCTTGCATGGCCAACTTCTTCAAACGGTCCTCTAAGAATTGCTGCGTCAACAGTTGATTTAGACACAGTTCCTTTGATTCTATTATCTGTTAGTAAAAAGTCTCCACTTACACCCTGTAGTTCGTAGAACACAATCCAAATATTTTGTCCAGGTTCATTTTCACCTACAATAGCATCTGTAGTTTGTACTAGATCTACAATTTTTGCAGACTTTGTACCACTTGGATCTGTTATAAGATCATCAACTTCAAATGTTTGACTTCCTGCTGAATCACTTGGAACTTCAATTAATACTTTCTTAACGCCTGTGTATACAACCATGTCTCCAGTTTCTGGTCTATTAGCTGTAGTATTTCTTAATGCTTCGTAGCTATCAAAATCAAGTACACTAGCATCTACATATCCTTTGGTTGCAGCATCACTGCCGCCAGTTGGAGTAGCAACGTTTTGTATTCTATTATTACCTAAGCGTAAATCAGCATCCATTTCTGCACTACCTGATAACGGTAAGTATCCTGGAGTAATTGCGCCTGCAACTACGTTATCATTTTTGTCTCTACCTAAACGCTTGTTAACATAGTTAACTACAGCAAACTCTGTAGGTACAGCGCCTTCTGATTCGTCTGCCATGTTGTCATCAATTGAGAACTCATCAATTTCAACACCCTTCTTAAATCCTAAGCCGTTAGCATTAGTAATTGTAAGTTCGCCGGAGAAACTGATTGAACCCTGTGCTTGGTCAACGTTGAAATACTTACCTACACGGAAGAATCCATATTGGTCAGTTGCCATCCAGAACACACGCCCTTTACGTCTTTCCCAAACTTGGGCACTTTCTGCGCCAGGAGAATCTGAGTAAAATGTTGCTAATGGGTTAACTGGTGGTCCTAACAATACGTTTGGATAGTTACTGTCGTTAAATCCACCTGAACCAATTTGTGTAAAGTCATGTGATGTAGCTCTACATAGTGAAATTGCTACAGTAATTTCTGCTGTTGAACCTTGCGGTAACGCAGCTACTAGCTGTGTCGCTGTTCCTGGCAGTGCTTCAGCAATACCAGTACCACCTGTTGTAATATCTGTAATAGGTGTTGATTCAATTGTAAGTATTGCAGCACCTTGGTCTGTTCCTCTACCTGTTGTTCCTGCATTTGAAGCTGCTGTTGGACGTATAATATCGTCTACAGCATATACAACTCCACTAGTACCTGCTACAGCATTCCAGTCAGTGTTACCAAGGACTGTAATTTTATAGCTTCTACCATCTGTACTAAAGTTTACAGGATCTATTGCTGTTGTGTCTAGTGCAAAGTTTGATATTTGGTGTGTACGTCCTGCCCAACTAAAGATTAGGCCGCCTGTATATCCTGCATCGCCAGGCTGTTTACCTGCAATATCTCTTGTTAGACGTAGTATGTCTGCATCAATAAGTTTAGTTGATTCGCCTACTGTTGTTCTAATAGCAAGTGTTGTATCACCTACACTATTACCATTTCCAACAATGTTATCAGGATCAGTTGGTATTTCAATAATGTCATATGTTTGATCAAACGTAGCAATAATACTATCACTGTCAACTGGTGTACCAAAGTTATCATTACTTGCAAATGCAATTGAACGATATGTTACATCATCGCTTTCGTCAAAGTTAATAGCTGTACTTGGTCTAGTCTTAATATTTTGTTGATCTCTTAATCCATCAAATACGTGTACACTTCCGTATCTATATTCAATGAATGTTCCGTCTGGTACAGTCTCTTGTAGTTTATTAAAGAATTGTCCGTCAGTACCTTCTGCTGTACCTTGTATTTGTAATCTATAAACAGTATTGTCGTATACACCATCTGTTTTAGTTACTGTAGTATCAATTGAAACAGCACTAACTTTATAACTTAGTGTTCCTGCACTTCCTGGGTGATGTATAACAAATTCTGATCCTGGTAAAGGAATAGTTCTTAAATCATATACAAATAGACTACTAGCATCTTGAATGTTAGTATTGTCGCCGCCTTGAAGGAATGTAACAGCCTTAGCTGGTTTAGACATATCAAATTCATATGTAACTTGATCTGGAATTTCGTTTGGATCAGCACCTTCAGCTACTAGTCCAAATTTACCATAACCATTTGAACCTGTTGTTGATCTAATCTCTGAACCGTTCTTAGCATAGTATGCAGCTTGACAATAGTATGTAAACATACTAACCATCTCAGAGAACGCACCGTTGTTTGTTACTAGCGCATAACCTAAGTCGTTAATTTGTGTAAAGTCGTTACCTAGTATACTTCTGTTACCAGCTGTTTGTAAGTAAAGAGTTCTTGCTATATTTCCTGGATTTTCTTCAAACTGTGATTCGTCATAACCATCACCTTTGTTTGAGTTTTTATCAAGGTATAGTTTACACCAACCATTGCCGCTATCATAATCTGATATAGCATTTACTTGGAAACGTCTACCTTCAATATAGAATGGACATGGTAGTTCAGGTGGTCTGTTAAACAGTCCTTGTCCTTCTTCTGAACGTACCCATATTTCAAAGTTGTTTACTTTACCTGATATTGAACTTCCGTCACCTTCTGGGTCAATCGTTGTTGGAACATATGCAGGTAAGTTACCAACATACGCATCAACAAACATACCACCAGCAAAGTGTTTCTTGTTAATACTCTTTGAGAAACTCGAACCAACTTGGATGTATGGTGACTTAGTAAGAATTTGACCTTCAGGATCAAGCACTGCCATAAAGCCGCCGTGTCCTTGAACAGTCATGTTTTGAATTCTAGTAGCATCGTTCATTAAGAACACATCTAGCTCATCATTACGCTTTGGTGGATTGTATCTACGATCAAACGCAAATACTATTTTGTTAATTAAGTTAGTAACGACGGTAGTAGTTTGTACTTCGCCTGTTCCGTATCTAAAGTCTGGAGCAACATAACTTGCATCACTTACTGTTTGTTCAATTAGTAACGGATCATATGCACCTTGCAATAGTCTTCCTGCAACAGTAGCAATATATTTGATTGCATTTTTAGTTGCATTTTCTTGTCCGCCAAAGCCACCTAAACTTGTTTTTGCAATGTAGCTGTCATAGTACTGACCTTGTGTTTCTGTACTAAATTCATCTCCGCCATTTAACAAGTCTCTAATTAGTCCGTCTATAATCAAGCCAACATCTCTACGACATTTTTCTCTTCTATAGTTTAGACCAGCATTAGTATCCATTTCGGCAATAGCACTAGTTTCAATAGTTGTTGTTGCGCCATCGATTTCATTCTTAGCATCAGTTAGTGTTACAGCTTCATTAATAACACTTGGTAATGTACTAGCATTTAAACTAAGAAGATTGTTATTTTCAAGTTGTGTTTTTATAATAGTTAATAAAGTTGTAACAGTAGAAACTTCTGCACTTGTTGCATCAGTACCAGTGCCAACAACAACTTCTGCGTTTCCTGTTGTAGGAGTTACAGAGTTACCTAATAAAATATCTCCAGCTACTGAAATCAGTCTAGTAAACGTATCAATTGTTTCTTGTCTAGTAGTAATTTCTAAACGTAGTACTCCGTCAACGAACAAGTTTTTAGCAAATTCTCTAGTACCAAAGTTTCCGCCATATAGTGCATCATAACTAATACCATCAACTAGTTCTTTAAAGTCTCTAATTCTAATAGCATCGTTGAAATACTTTCTAGGAGCAAGTGATTTTAGATATGCTAAACCTTCAGCTGCTAAAAAGTCTCTATTGTTTTGTAATCTTACTACAGCATCGTCTGCTTGTGGTGTTAGTGGTGATGCCGGAGTAGGTAGTACCAGTGCATCAACAGCAATGTCAGTATCCACTACGCCATTGTTAATAATGTCAATGATTTCATTAAACGCACTAGTTGCTCTGTTAGTAGCATCTGTTGAACTAACAACAGCTGGTAAACCTGTAACAATACGTTTTGCTTCGTCAAGACCAAATCCCCATAATGTTTTTAATTCAGGATCTAAATAAATGCTACTTGCACGTTGGAAACGTTGTCCAAAATATCTTGCATTAAAGTTAGTACCAAATACAACATCGTATGTGATTCCTGTTACAATAGCAAATAAGTCGTCACCAAATTGTGTTTTATCATAAAGTATATCTGCTACATTGTTATCAATGTAACTAATTATTTCTTCAGTAATAAACAGTTTGTTTTCTTTAAGTATTGCCGCGGCAGATAGGTAGTTACCAATATTGTTTACACTAATGCCTGTGTTTTCTTCCTTTTCGGGATTAGTTAAGTAATGGTAACCAAAGTAACCTTGCCATTCGCCTGTTTGGTTATAAAAACGTGAACCAGCTACTGCTGTGTCAAGCCCATCAAAGTATCTGTCACGATAGATATATGTTTTTGCCCACTTAGACTGTGACACACGATTCTTTGGACGTACAATTACACGTCTAAACTCGTCACCTCTAACTGTAACGTTTGGAGCAAGTTTGATAGGATAGTCTTCTTCGTACTGTCCTGTTTCTACCATGATACCAATTTGTTTCTGGTATACAAAGTTACCAAACTCTAGTCCTTCACCTTCGATAAAGTCTCTTGCTTTTAATAGGTGTACTTTTATTAAATCATAGTTTCCGCCACTGCCGTCTGTTTCTGTTATAGTTTCTACAATACGACCTTGCGCTCCGGATATCTTACCAACGATAACTTTACCTGGTCTAATATCTAAGAACTGATCTAAGTTTGTTAGTGAGCCGTTGTTAATTTTAATATTGTATGAACGGCCTTGTACTGGACGAGATCCAGCATCAATACCATCTTGTATAATTTCAACTATTAAATCAAATCTGTTTCTAACTTCTTGACGCTCAAGAGTACCTGTAGGAAGTGCAACAGGATCAGTAAATTGTTTATCATCTGTTTGATAAACAAGACCTACTATACCGCTACTTGCGTATGCTGTAAACGCAAGACTGTTAACTGGTACTTCTAATGCTTCGTCTGTAAAGATTTCAAACTGTGTGGGCGATACTGTTTTTACATAGTAGAATGTATCATTAACTTCTGTCATTCCAACAATGTCACTCATTTTGATAATGTTTTTATCTTCAAATCCGTGTGCTAATGATGTTGTAACTCTACAAATTAAACTTTGACTAATGCCACTGATTGCAACTTGCTTGTACGGACGATTTAGCAATATATAATCAGACAAGTAATCACGTAGTGTTTCAATGTGATCTACTGTTTCTGCTAGTTGTCTTGTAATTGCTATTCTAGCACTTGCACTAGCATAGTAACGTTCACCTGCAATACGTGTTAAACTGTTTGCAGTAGCTAGTACAGCACTTTGACTTCTATTAATATCAAATGCTACAGCGTCAAGCATTAAGCCTGTGTCTCTTTCGCATGTTTCAACATTGTATTCAAATGCAGGATATTTAAATTTTAAATATGCTGTAAGTTCTTTGATTAAAAATGCTCTGTTGTTTCTAATAAGTGTGCGTACTTCGTTAAATCTTGCTCCATCAATTCCTGCATCAACAACTTCAGCAGCCGCATCACCACCATCTCTAGTGATAGTTTGCATATATGGTCCTGGCTCAATCTCAGAAGCTTTCATCATTTCTTCTGCACGTTGCGCCGCAGCATTAATTGAGCGGTATGCATAACTTGGTGATGTACCTTCTTTGCCGCTTGGTACTCCACGCATAGTGTCATCACCTGATGTAGATACATAGATGTTAGTTGGTGAACTATATGAAGTGTTGTCTACATAAAATTTAGTAGCTGCTTGTAAGTCTTCAGGACTTGTAGTTAAGCCTGCTAATTCACCCGGACTATCACTAAGTATTAGCGGTCCTTCCATTGTGTCGCCTTGACGTCTTACAATACTCTTTCTTGGTATTGCTTGATTGTCTAACCAAAGACCAGCTAAGTCTGTATCATATGCTGCATCAGTAAATTTGTGTATATCATCTACATCAATAGTGTGTGTAATATATGCTTTGTCGTTGTTTTGTAAAGCACCTTGTTGTGTTCTGTGTACACTAAGTTCGTCAGCATTTACAAATCTTAGATAGTATGTATCACCATTAACAATACCTGAAGGTTCTGTATCTTCTGCTTTAAAGACAAATCCTGTTCCGTCAACTGTTTTTGTATAACCATGACTAGCAACTACAATATTACCATCACTGTAACTCTGTACTGTTATGATATAATCGGTATCTTCTATTGTTGCAGGCTCGTCTCCAATACGCAATGGTCTGTCACCAGCTACGTATCTAGAATCAGCATACCCTTTTGTAATTACAAGATCGTCTACAGTAATATCTGCACGTTCTGGGGAGAAGTTATGTTTAGAATTCCATTCGTCGGCAGCTGCTTGATCAATTCCTACGTTGGCAATTCCGTATCCTTGAGCATTTAGTCCACCACCTAGTGCTGGTTTATCATCATTTGCAACACTTCTGAACGATGTTTTAAGAATAAGATTCTCACCATCACGTTCAATTGTAATACTATCTGTTTCACCATCGCCTGCGGCAACATCACTAACAAGATTAAATAATCCTATTTGTGGTCCATCGCTAGTTGGAACAGTATACACTACTTTATCGCCTATTAGCGTATTTGGTGTGTCACCTAGTGTAGTAAAGCTAATACTTCCTCCAACACCAAACGCTGCATACAGCTCTTGGAAGTTTTCGTTTACTTTGCGGAATGACTCGCGAATACTATCGCCTGTACCGTCATTACCCTCTACACCAATATCAATATCTAGTTTTGCCATTTATAAATGCTCCGATTATCCTATTATTTGTGGAATGCTATCCATATCAAAGTTCACGCTAACACCACAACCGCAACTTGATTGTGCGTTTGGATTCTGTATATCAAACATTGAACCCATAATATCTTTCTTGTAATCTACTACAGTACCTACAAGAAACATTAAACTATGTGGTGCAATAACTAAGTTACCAGTACCAGCGTTAAGAACTTCGCTCTCATCTTCAACTTCTTCTTCTGAAAGTAAACCCCATTCGTATTCAAATCCTGCACAACCGCCGCCTTTAATGTTTAAAGACACTCCAAACTTACTATTTTCTTTGCAAAGTAAGTTTATTTGCTGTTTAGCAGCCTCAGTTAGTGTACAAATTGTCATGAATTTACCTTTCCTTATCAGTATTTATCGTATTGTTTTATAATCTTAATGTAAATATAGTTATGTTCATTAAAGAATATAAAAAGCAAACCCGGCATACTCGTACTAGCAAGACCGGCAAGGAACACGCCTACAAGCGTGAACAGACTATTTGTCAGTTTCGTTGTGATAATTGTAATACTGAGTTTGAACGTCCAAGAGGATCAATGGATCCTAAACGACTAAGTAATAATTACTTTCACGTATGTAAGACCTGTGATAGTAAGAAGTTTGCACAAAAGAAAGGTGTAGAACGTAAACAAGTATGGAACATGAGTGCTAGTAGTGGTGTATCAATAAGTAAAATGTAGCCACATTTAGCATTATGTACACAATATGATATTAAATATATATTCCTATAGGAGAATAAGATGATTAAATGGTTAAAAAGTATTTTGGGTTATGGTTCAGTGCCAGAGGTAATTGAAACTGTAATGGCTCCACAGCCAACACCAAAAACAAAAACTGTTAAAAAAGCAGCGCCTAAGAAAAAGGCACCTAAAGTTGATTTTGATTCAATGAAGAAAAATGAACTACTTGCTTATGCTAAAAAGAATGGTATTAAAGCCAACGCAAGCATGAACAAAGCTGCATTAGTTAAGATTTTGAAATAAAGTTCTTTAACTGTTCAACAGTTGTATCTAAGCGAGTCAGCTTTCGCTCTAATGTAGTGATTGCTACTCGCTGTTTTCTTGATTGCTCTTCCAAACTATTTACATATTGAAGTGATGGTACTTCTTGTTGTGTGCCATCTTCGCCGAGCATAGTAAAACGATCAACACCTTGTGCTTTTAGTCCACCTGTAACTCTGTTAGGATTTTTATCAGATGATGATTGGGTCTGGCTGGGTGCTTTCCTGCCGTACATTTTGTTCAAATAGCTCATAGTGTTCTAACTCCTCTTTGTATTTATATAGGTCAATGCTGGCAAGATTCTTACACTTGCTTTCGCACATAATATCTGCATAATCTAAGAAGCTCAAAGCCCAGTCATTAACAAGCTGATTAGGATAGTAGTCACTGTGCGCTCGTAGTTTTGCTTTCTTGTAGCCTGCTTCTAGTAGTGCTGGCATATCGGGCATAGTATCGTGTGCAAAGCCTTCGGGTAGTGCTTCGTTGCGACTGTATGAATAATGTATTACTGGTCGCACACCACGCCAACTATCTATTACGCGAGCAAATCTATCGTCGGTGGGCTGTATGTATTCTCCTTCACGGCACCAGTGATGGTGTATGTCAAGTACGAGTGCGCAGGTGTCAACAAGTTCGAGGCTTGCGTCAATGCCCCATTTGTTCTCGTCGTTCTCGATCGTAATCGTGTTTCTCGCTTCTGGAGAAAGTCTGTTGTTAACTGCGTGTTTGATACCGGCTGGACCTTGACGACCGGAGATGTGTACGTTACACTTGAAGTCTTGGAACGATTGGCCATAGCCCATCCATCTGATGCAATTAACATGATATTCAAACTCCTCTATTGATCGTTCGACGATTTCTGGGTTATCACTGGCAAGCACTGTGAACTGACCAGGATGCATGGAAAGTCGCACATCAAGGGCTCTTGCCGTGGCACCGACTTCTGCAAACGCTCTCTCACAGTAATCCACAACGTCAGGCCTACGCCAATAATAGCACCAATCCCGCTGGGTATAAACAGGAAGTACATCACTACCAAGTCGTACCATCCTAAGTTCAGGTGGAAGGTTTCCCACATATTCAATCAACCTTTTGTATGCGGCAATGTTGTGAACCATAATGTCCCACAAACGTTGCTCGGCTACATCAACAGTTTGTCTGTTAAGCCATTGTACTGTTGTGCTGCGTGTATTTAGTGGACGTTGAATTTCTTCTAGTAATTTCTTCTTCTGCGATTGGTCAGGATGCATATACTTACAAGCAAAGCCAATACGTTGAATGTCTTTTTGTGATTTCAAAAAGTCCCCTGCTGTTGTAAATTTAAGATCCATAAGTTACCTTTTCCTGTATGAGCCGTCTAGCTCGTGTGTGCCTGAGTTTGACCATGCCCACTGTACACAGTTGTACCATGCATAATGTGGGTGTTGTCGTAGTTGTTTGTACCATTGTTTAAATAGTATAACACGTTTCTTAAAGTTAGTCAAGTTCATATTCAAAGTTTTGACAATCCATATGACGGTTTAAAAACTTTGCTCCGTTTCTAAGATGAAAGTTTTTAGCCATTTCAGTTAGTGGACTTAAAGTAACAAATCGTTTTATATTTGGACTTGTGTCTTTTATTTGTTTTGCTACTTCAAATACAATTTCTCTTCCGGCGCCTTTGTCGTAACTCCATACAGTATAAAAGTTTGCAACACTAGTGCCAGTTAATTCAAGATCACGTTCACATGTAGGAACTTCGTCTGTATAAGCTACACAGATGACCGCTCGCAGATCAGTCCAGTTCTCATTAGCATATAGTCCATACACTTCACGTCCTGGTAGTGTACGCCACTCTGATGATATATGAGGACGTACTGGATCGTCTTTTATAACACTGTCAACAATTGACGAATTTAATTTTAATAACATAGTTTACTTTCTACTTCCAATTATTAATTACCCACGGATCCAAACAATTTTCTGGATTAGGATCTCCGTGGAATACACATATACAACATTCATTTGGCGGTACGACATGTTCAATTGTTCTTAATTGTCGTTTGCCTCTTGGCGTGCCTTGTTTAAATGTTTTATCTTTTCTAATTTCCCATTTCCAACTGAGTATCCAATTGTCAGGAAATAGTTTTGCTTTAGTACTGGTGCGTGTCGATACATCGTACAACCAATCTTGATCCCCATGCCACCGGCGTTGTATGTTCTTTTGATCTTTTTTAAAGTCTTCCCAAAAATGTGCCAAGTATCCTGCTCTAAAACGTACAACAGAACTGTTATACTTTTGCCAACTAGGACGCATCTTTCTAGTAAAGTCACGTATTGTACACCAGCTATCAACTTCGTACAAAAACAAGTGATCAATGTTTTTTGCAATTACAACATCTAGATCCATATACAATACATTACCAACTAATCCTAGATCAGGTGAAAACATATATGGCTTACACCACCAACCTTGTAAGTAGTCAGGTAGCGGTATAGTTTTTATGTTAGGATTGATTCCAGTAGTATCGTCGGTTAAACAAACAAAAGTGAAGTCTATTGTACAGTGGCGCTTTACCATTCTATACAATGTATTAACGTAATCAGCACTATACTTTGTGCCATGTTTGAGACACAAAATATAATTATTATCTACACTTTTCTGCGGCAAAATTTGAACATCTTCCACACTTTTCTGCACCTTCTCTAAGGCTTTGCGTGTTTTGCGTTCTTCTTTTGTTTCACCATCGACATACTTCTTGACCAAGCTATGCCTCGTATATCGCTGAATTTGCTCCGTGTTCTGCACATTCTGCTCTTACGCAATAGCAACGATTGTCGCTCATATCACGTACTAGTTTATCTGCAAAATTAAATGCGTGTTCTGCAAATTTCTCTGCACCAACACCATCCATTACAACAATCTCTGCTAGGTCAAGTTCTTGTAGTTCCATAAACTTGTCCATGTGCGGATCGTTTTTATCAATTGCTGTCTTATGATCAAAGTGATCTTCTAGCCACTTCTTCAAAGGCTTTAGTCCGCCAAAGTCAACAGCCCAGTTTTTATTATCTAGTTCATCACAACCAAATGTAAATGTAAACGCTAAACTGTATCCATGTAGTAAATGACAGTGTGAATGATCTGCATTAGGTTGCCTAAAGACTGCTGACAGTCCAATGTTGTGTCCGTAATGTTTTGTGCTTAAATGTTTTCCCATAATATTCTCCTATATAATTATATGGGCGGCAGAGTTAGAAGGGTTGACGCCAAGTCCTTGTTAAATTATACTTTATTATAACGTATATTACTTATCGTGTCAACCATTACATTTGGGTAATTCCAGGCTTTAGGCAATTCCCAATCGTCTTGATATATTGTAAATTGTATTTTAGGAAAACAATTGAATACCATTCCAATTTGATGTATCCAATAACTAGGATCAACAGCACGTTTAGATGCGTCATCATAGTTAGGAGTACTTTTATAAACATTATTAACTGTTTTGGTTTTACTGTGCAAGTCAAAACCAATTAGATTAACATATTTCTGATGTGCATACATTGCCGCAACAAGAACAGCATAAGGGCCACTTCCCCATTGAAAGGGTTCGTCCCAACGTTCGGTACCGTTATAAGGTAAAGGAGGAACCTTTCTAATTCGTAAGCCTTTGTATCTTCCGTACCATTCTTCTCTAGTATATATTAGTGTACCGTTGATGTTTACATTGCCTCGTATGCTTTCCTCTACCATGCGTTTATCTACACATATCAGATAGTCAACAGAGTAATCTCGCCACAAGGCATTACAGCCAACTTTTGGCCCGTCAATTTTGTCAATGTTTATATTCGTGCGACTTTCGCCGTTGCCAACTACTAACATAAAATTATTTAGCGCGAGATTCTACGTTTAAATAAATGTTATCAAATGTTTGTGATTTGTGTGTTTTGAATATCATATATATGCACTCAAACTCACCTGTCATACTAACACGATACTCGCCGCCTTCTTTCATATCGTCCGGTACTTTCATATGCCAGCCGTTTTCAACAGCCTCACCCGGCTTTGTTGCTTGTATGTAACGTTTTGTAAATGTGTTTAGGTTGTGCAAGTGTGTGCCATCTATTGCGTGTGCTACACCGTGTACTGAAATACTGTTACATTGATACTTCTTTGATCCTACCATGTGGAACTCAATATCTTTGTCTTTAGTAACTGGATTATTTGTAACGCCTATTGTTGTATCTGTGAATACAAATTCATTATTAAAACTCATATACATTATACCTAACGATATAATAGTAACCATGCTAAGACCACTAATTACATTAAGCGCAGCTTTAATAAGCATATATCGTTTTAGGCTATTGGTCATTTTCGCTCCTTAATGCTTCTACTTGAATCTTAACGTCTTTAAACTCGTCTCTAACTTCACCTAAATTTTTACTTGCTCTACTAAGTGTTCGTATTAAATGCCTTATAGTGTATATAGTCCAAAACCACCAAGTTACGGCTGTCACAGCAAACAGACCTAACCCTAACCAGAATGCTTGTCCAAAATCTATATAGTCGAGACTTATTAAGATTATTGAAACAATTAGG